>Ga0101944_10000952_pt1 | contig 71369 bp, 71 predicted proteins | sample DewCreD2012metaG_FD_75245 | JGI IMG/M metagenome (GOLD analysis project Ga0101944, IMG submission 75245) | Hot spring sediment bacterial and archeal communities from British Columbia, Canada, to study Microbial Dark Matter (Phase II) - Dewar... ... | reverse complement strand
CGGCGCCGGCGAGCTGGTGCAGCTTCACCCGCAGCGCGGCCCCGGCCCCGGCGTCGCCGCGGGCCGCGGCGCCCGCGAGCGAGCGCACCTCGTCCAGCCGCTCCGGGAGCACCGCGACGTACTCGCGCTGCAGCGCGCGGAACGCCTCCTCGAGGCCGCCGTTCATGCGCTGCCGGTGAGCCGCTCGAAGGTGAGCCGCGCCGCCGCCACGAAGGTCGGCGCCGTGCTCCAGTGCCCGCGCACGTCGCCGTCCTCGCGCGCGGCGACCAGCGCGGAGCGGTCATCCACGACGGCGATGAGGGGCTGGCCCGGCCAGGCGAGCGCGCCCTCCAGCACGCGCACGGGCACGAAGTCCAGCGTCACCGGGCCCAGGCTCCAGAGCTCCAGGGTCACGCCCGCGGCGAGCGGCCGGCGCAGCGCGGGGCCGAGCAGGCCGTACGCGTCGGCCGGCGCGAGGAGCCGCACGCTCGCCGCGGCGCGCGCCACGTCGTGGCCCACCAGCTGGAGCGTGGACCGCACGGTGGTGACCTCCACCAGCGTGGGGCTCGCCGGCACCGCGATGCTGTCGAGGGCGCCGCGCAGCCGCTCGATCGCCGTCTCCTGCGACGCGGCGATCCGCGCGAGCAGCGCGGCCGGGGGCTCGGGGCGGTAGCGCTTCGGGCGGTCGCCCTCCACGCGCGCCGCGCCCTTCATCACGAGTCCCTCGAGCGCGGAGTACGCGTTCGCGCGCGCCAGCCCCGCGCTCCGCGCGATCGCGTAGCCCGTGCCCGGGCCGCGCGTGAGCAGGATGCGATAGACCAGGCTCTCGGTCGGCGTGTAGCCGAACGGGGTGAGGTCGAGCTCGTCCATGGGCGTAGTCCTCGCTGCTACGCTGCCCCCCTGCAAGAAGGTCGCGCCGGCTCCGCGCCGGCGCGGCCGTCACCTCAAACGTACTGCAGTTCCCAGCCCAGCAGCCTGGCGATGAGCGCGAGGCGGAAGGTCACGTCCACCACACGGTCGTCCGCGGTCTTCGATGCCTCGTGGAGCGGGAACATGTGGTAGCTGATCCGGTTCAGCGCCTTCGGCACCGTGCGCAGGTTCTTCGGCCGCCACACGCCCGACTCGTCGCAGTCTGCCACGAGCCGTGCCAGCACCCTGGACGCCACCGGCGCCCACTGCAGCGCGCCCATCTTCGCGAGCAGCTCGATGTAGTGGAGCGCGAGCGGGATGTCCTTGGCGTTGCCCTTGGCGTCGGCGTCGATCGGGTCGCCGAGGAGGAGGTGTTGCGGCTTCACCGCCTTCTTGCCGAGCAGGAGGCTGTACTCCTTCTTCGGCGCCGGCTGGGCGAGGTAGTGGCCGAGCCGCTCGGTGAAGCCGGCGCGCTCGCGCCGCAGCGAGGGCATCGCCGCCACCATCGCCACCGAGTACCAGCTGGGCGGATGCGCCTCCGGGTGCAGCACCGTCTGGCCGCCGACGCGCACGAACGGCTTCGCCGCGAGGTCGCCGCGCAGGAACTGCGAGACGGCATTCGCGATCTTGTGCGCGGCGCCGCGCAGGCGCGGGTCCTCCTCGAACCCCGACTCGCCGAGTGCGGCGGTGGCGGCCTCGCGCAACTGCTCGCGGGTCCACGGCGCCGCTTCGGGCGTCCCCTTCACCAGCTTCTGGTACTCGAACCAGAGCGCCGGGTCCTCGTCCCGCGAGAGGACCCGGAAGAACACCCGCTCGGCGAGCCGGAAGGCGCGCTGCGTCCGGGGGACGCCGAGCTGCAGGAGACGCCGGTACTGCGGTACCGTGCCCACGTCCTTGAGGCCGAGGGTCTTGGAGGGGGCGAGCGCGGTGAAGTTGTCGCCCCAGACGCCGTCGTCCCGCTGCTTCTTCACCACCGCGCTCACCGCCTTGGACGCGACGAGCGCCTCGGCGAGCGACTCGAGGGAGCCCGGGGCGACCCGGTCGCGAGGGGCGAGCTCGGCCAAGGTGCGGTACCGGATCGGCTCGCTGCCATGCTCGAGGAGCCAGCTGACCGGGATGACGTGGCGACCGGGAAGGTCCAAGACGCCTCACCTCGTGGGGGTGAAGGAGGGTCGGCAAACGGCGGCAACATAGGGGACGGAGGTTCGGATTGCCAATGCGTGGCGCAAGTCTTGATTTAGCAACACGTTATGTCGGTTGCTCTGCGTCGAGCGTCGAGCGGGGCGGCGGCCGGGGGCACGGAAAGCAGGAGCGGGGGTGGGCCCGTGGGACCCGCCCCCGCTCCCGCCGCGCCCGGTCCGGACTACTTGCGGCTGATCGTGTAGATGTAGGCTGCCACCTGGTTCACTTCCTCGTCGGTGATGGCGCTGCCGCCCTTCGCGGGCATTCCGGACTTGGCGCCGTACTTCGCCTCGGCCGGCGTGACGCCCTTCTTGATGAAGGCGACGATCTCGGGATAGGTCCCCTTGCTGTGGAGCCACTCGTGCTGCACCAGCTTCGGCCCCACCGCGCCCTCGGCCTTCGCGCCGTGGCAGGCGAAGCAGAGGCCCTTGCCCGAGTAGATCGCCTTGCCCGCCTCGACCATCTGCGGCGTGACGCCGTCGGGCAGCTTCGCCCCGGCCTGTGCGTGCGCCAGCGCGGGCGCGAGCAAGGCGGCGGCGACGAGGCCGGGAATCACACGCTTCTGCATTCTGCACTCCTCTCAGGAGGGGACACGGCCGGTCTGGACGACGATTCGGAGATTACCGACCGAGGCCCCTCATCTCAAGACGCGTGCCCCCCGGTGCAACCTGAAATCCCGAAAGCGCTTGGCCCGATTCCCGGGCGCTGCTACGATTCGCACGTCCGCGCAGGCTGACCCGTGCAGGGGACAGGTCCATGGACATCACCATCGAGTACTGCGTCGTCTGAAACTACGAGCCCCGAGCCGCCGGTCTGGCGGCTGAGCTCCAGCGGGAGGTCCCGGGCGTGCGCGTGAAGCTCGTCCCGTCGTCGGGCGGTCGCTTCGAGGTGACCGTGGACGGCGAGCTCGTGTTCTCGAAGGCGTCGCTGCGCCGGCACGCGGAGCCCGGCGAGGTCGTGGCACTCGTGCGCGCGCGCCAGCGCTGATGCGGGTCGCGATCTCGACGGGCGGCGGCGACGCCCCCGGGCTCAACGCCGTGATCCGCGCCGCGGTCCTGGCCGCGGCGACGCGCGGCTGGACGACCTACGGCATCCAGCGCGGCTACGACGGCCTCCTCAAGTTCGACGGCGTGGTGCCGCTCGGACCCGCCGAGGTGCGCGGCATCATGCACCTGGGCGGCACCGTGCTCGGCACCTCGAACCGCGGCAACCCCTTCCGCTACGTGGTGCAGGAGGCCGACGGCACCATGCGCGAGGTGGACCGCTCGCGCGAGCTCGTCGCGGCGTTCCGCGCGAGCGGGTTCGACGCGCTGATCTCGATCGGCGGCGAGGGCTCGCTCGAGATCGCGGGCCGGTTGAGCGCCATGGGGCTGCCGGTCGTCGGCGTGCCCAAGACGATCGACAACGACGTCGCCGGCACCGAGCGCACCTTCGGCTTCGACACCGCGGTCGCGAACGCGACCGACGCCCTCGACAAGCTGCATTCCACCGCCGAGAGCCACGAGCGGGTGATGGTCGTGGAGGTGATGGGGCGGTACGCCGGCTGGATCGCGCTCCACGCGGGCATCTCCGGCGGCGCCGACGCGATCCTGATCCCCGAGATCCCGTTCGACATCGAGCGCGTGTGCGCCAAGATCCGCGAGCGCGACGCGCGCGGCCGCCGCTTCAGCATCGTGGTGGTCGCGGAGGGGGCGAAGCCGGTGGGCGGCGAGGTGACGCTGGTGGAACGCCGCGCGGCGGGCACCGTGGATCGCCTCGGCGGGATCGCGAACCGGGTGGCGCAGGCGGTGGCGGAGGGCACGGGCAAGGAGGTGCGGACGCTCGTGCTCGGGCACCTGCTGCGCGGCGGGTCGCCGACGACCTACGACCGGCTGCTGGCGCAGCGCTTCGGCGCGGCGGCCATCCGCGCGATCGCGGACGGGGCGTTCGGTCACATGGTGGCGCTCGAGTGCGGGACGATCGTGCGCCGGCCGCTCGCCGAGGTGACCGGCCGCACCCGCTTCGTGCCGCTCGACGCCGACGCGGTCGCCACGGCGCGCGACCTCGGCATCGCCCTGGGGGACTGAGCGCGCCCCTAGTAGGCGCTGTTCGACATGACGCGGTGGTCCACCCCGTCCACCTCGCAGTACGCGTCTTCCCGCGTGTAGAGCACGCAGAAGATCCCGTCGGCCTTCCAGCGCCGCCACCACATCAGCATCACGCCGCGATCCGCGCCCGAGAAGGTCGGGTAGGGATGCACGCCGTCGTGGAGGGCGATGTGGGTGTGGACCGTGCCGTGCCACTCGGGCGGGCCGCAGCGCTCGATGGACTCCTGCGCGGAGACGCCGAGCGAGTCGGCGCCCTCCGAGCCGAGCGGCAGCACGGCGGTCACCAGCACCGAGTCGCCCGCGAGCTGCCCGCCAAGGCAGGCGACACGCTCGGCGCCCGCCATCTGGCTCTCCCGCCAGAGCGACTGCAGCTCGGCCTTGGCGGCCGCGGTGAACCGGAACGCCGAGGCGGGACGCGACCGCAGCCCGGTCGAGGGCCGCGCGGCGTACTGCGCGGTTCCCGTGCCGGGGAGGACGGCGAGGAACCAGGCGACGGCCAGCAGGCGCGGCAGGGAGGTCATCGGCTCCTCGGTGACTGGGGGACTCCCGTCTCTACCCGCGCGGGCCCCCGGGGGTTTCAGGGGGTGGCCCGCGCGGGCCCGATCGCCACGCCCCACGGAACCTTGCCCGCCGGGATCCGCCGCAGCTCGCGCAGCGAGTCGGTGGCGAAGACCGACACGTCGTTCGAGGGCCCGTTGGCGGCGTAGAGCTTGGTGCCGTCGCCGCTCAGCGCGAGGCCCCACGGCCGTGTGCCCGCAGGGACCGTGGCGCGCACCGCGCCCGAGGCCGGGTCGAACTCGCTCACCGTGGCGCCGCGGCCGTTGGCCACGAAGCCGCGGGTCCCGTCCTTCGAGATCACGATGCCCATCGGCCGCGAGCCCTCGGGCAGGGCGATCGTCGAGAGCACCGTCAGCGCCTTCGTGTCCACCACGAAGATCTTCCCGTCCATTTCGCTCGTGACGTAGGCGCGCGCACCGTCGGGGCTGAAGGCCAGGTCCCGCGGGCGGCGGCCCACCACGATGCGGCCCGTCTTCTGCCCCGTCGCGGTGCTCAGCACCGTCACGTCGTGGTCGGTCTCGCCGGTGACCCAGACCGTCTCGCCCGACGGGTGCAGGCGCACCCCCTCGGGTTCGCGGCCGACCTGCACGGTGCTGAGGATCGTGCCCTGTGCGACATCCACGACCGACGCGGTGCCGGCGTCCTCGTTGGAGACGAAGAGCCGTGTCCCGTCGGCGCTCACGTCGAAGGTCTCGGGGTCGGAGCCGCCCGGGAGCACGCGCGTCACCGCACGCGTCGCCGCGTCCACCACGGCGATCCCGTCCGCCGACTTGTCGGCGACGAGCTTCTCGCACTCCTCGTCGGGCATCGTGGGCGGGCACTTCGGGCTCCCGCTCAGGGCGACGAACACGGTGCGGCCGTCGGCGGCGACGCGGACGCCGCGCGGCCGCCTGCCGACGGGGATGGTGCCCACGACGCTGTCCGACGCGACGGCGATCACGGTGAGGTCGTTCGAGTCCTCGTTGGTCACGTACGCGAGCTCGTCCACGGGCGGCGCGGGGGTGTCGGTACCTGCGCCCTCGGCGGCGGGCTTCGGCTCGCCGGCGCAGGCCACGAGGGTGACGGTCAGGCAGCAGAGCAGGTCACGGCGCATGGCGGGTGGCCCTTTCGCGGTGTCGGGGGTCGGGGCGCCGGGCGGGCGGCGTGGGAGACGGTGTGCGAGCGGTCGGGGCGCCAAACGCATCGGGGCCGCCGGATCGGCGACCCCGCAACGTAACGCGCGCACCGGGCGTGGTCAGCCGTCGCTGCGCACGGCCGGCCGGCCGAGACCCACCTTCCCGTCGGCGCGCGCCTTCAGGTACTCGTAGATGTTCATGATCTTGTCCATCTCGAGCCCCGCCTCGCACCAGGCCGGCATCCCCTTCTCCTTGCGGCCCGCGCAGACGACGGTCACGAAGTCCGCCTGCGTGGGGATGGTGCCGTCGTTCTTGAGCGAGACGGTGAGGGCGGGGGCGAACGAGCTGCCGACGCCGAACTCGCCGTGGCAGCGCGAGCAGTTCAGCTCGTACTGCTTCCAGCCCTGGTAGGCGGTCTGGGAGATCGTGTCCCGCGGCACCGCCTGCGTCTGCTTGCGGTACTGCTCCCAGTTCACGTCCTGCGCCGCGCCCGGCGCCGCGACGAGGACGGCGAGGATGGCAGCGGACGCCACGCCACGGCCGAGGAAACGACGGATCGAAGTGCGCATGCTCGAGCGAGGTCCTTTCGTGCGTCGGGTGTGCTGCGGGGAGTACTGCTGGACGTACCCCTCCCGCGTGCGTCGGTGCCGCTACTGCCCGGGGCTGCCGCCGGCGCCGGCCGGCCGGTCAGCGGAGTCGGCGGCCAGCGGCAGCATCGGCACGCCGAACTCCCTCAGGATCGCCTGCAGTTCCGACCGGCGGCTCTTCACGAGCGCGTTGAGGCTGTCGCGCAGCGCGCGGTCCCGCCGTCGGGTGGCCATGCCGAAGCTGTAGGCGAAGGGGATGCCGCTCGCGGAGTCGTCGGGCACGGGCCGCAGGACGAGCTTCGCCGGGGCGGCCCGCCGGGCATAGTACCCCGCCATCGGCCCCCAGACGATGGCGACGTCGACGCGGCGGTCGACCACGGCGGTGATGATGTCCTCGGGCCGGTCGCCGCCCTCGGAGTAGAAGGTGCCGAACCCCACGAGGTTCCCCACCACGCCGTGGCTCGAGAGGGCCATCGCCGGCGGGGTGTTCTCGGCGTCGGAGTTCAGCAGGTGCACGCCGATCCGGAGCCGCTTGAAGGCCGGGTCGTCGAGCGAGCGGAGGTCCAGCCCGCTGTCCTCGCGGTAGACGAGGTAGTACGTGGAGCGGAAGTAGGGCTCCGTGACGCCCGCCATGTCGAGGCCGGCCGGGGCGGTGATCGCCACGTCGCAGTAGCGGCCGTTGAGCGCGCGGCTGAAGAAGCCCCGCCGCACGGGCCACCAGGCGTACTCGACCCGGCTGTTCCAGGCCTTCGCGATGAACTCGGCGATCCGGTTCTCGTAGCCCTCGCCGCTCTGGCTGGAGGCGGGGAGGTTGTCCGGGTCGGCGCAGACGCGGAGCACGCCGGCGCTCTCGACGTTCGGGCGCAGCTGCGCCTCGAGCGGCGCGGCCGCGACGGCGAGGACGAGCAGGATCAGGCGGGGCGTGTGCATGACTTCATTCTAACGGAGGCGACGCGCAGGGTGTACGTCCGGTCCCCGAGGGGACGCGGAACGGCGCCGGGGGATGGTTGCCCGCGGCGCCGTCCACGAGGCTGCGACTGCCGGGTGGTGAGGTCCGCCGCCCGGCGCGACCGGAGTCGCGCCGGACGACGGGTCGTCCTGCTCAGAGCCCGAAGACCGTGAGCACGCCACCCTGGTTGCTGAACTGGCCCGCATCGCCGAACGCGCCGAGCGCGCCCAGGCCCGCGGTCGGGTCCTCCGCGCCGATGCCGGCCGCGACCCCGATGCCCGCCCAGCCGCCGATGCCCGAGAGCACCGCGACGTACTGCTTGCCGTCGGGCCCGAGGTAGGTCATCGGGTTGCCGATGATGCCCGACGGGGTCTTGAAGCGCCAGAGCTCCTTGCCGGTCTTCTGGTCGAGGGCCTTCAGCCAGCCCTCCATCGTGCCGTAGAAGACCACGCCACCGGCGGTCGTGAGGGCGCCACCGTAGGCGGCGAGCGCCTCCTTCTGCTCCCACACGACCTTGCCCGTCGCGGCGTCCCAGGCGATGAACCGGCCGCGGTGGCCGCCCGGGCCCGGGAACATCCGCACGATCGCGCCGACGTACGGCTGGCCGGCGGTGTACTTCACCTCGACGCCCTCGTAGTCCATGCAGATGTGGTTCACCGGCACGTAGAAGAGGTTCGTCAGCGGCGAGAACGCGGCCGGCTGCTGGTCCTTGAAGCCGATCGCGGCGGGGCAGATCCCCTCCGTGTTCTTCTTCGAGGTCGTGCCGTACCGCGGGTCGCGCACCGGCACGCCGGTCGCGAGGTCCACCTTCTTCGCCCAGTTCACCGGGCCGTACGGCTCGGCCACGAGCAGCTTGCCGTTGGTGCGGTCGAGCGTGTAGGCGATGCCGTTGCGGTCGAAGTGCACGAGCACCTTCGTCAGCTTCCCGGCGACCGGGATGTCGACGAGGATGTTCTCGTTGACGCCGTCATAGTCCCACTCGTCGTGCGGCGTCATCTGGTACGCCCACTTCACCTTCCCCGTCGCCGGGTTGCGGGCGAAGATCGTCATCGACCACTTGTTGTCCCCCGGCCGCTGGTCGGGGTTCCACGAGCCCGGGTTGCCGGTGCTGTAGTAGAAGAGGTCGAGGTCAGGGTCGTAGCTGTACCAGCCCCACGTGGTGCCACCGCCGCGCTTCCACTCGTCGCCCTGCCACGTCGAGACGCCGAGGTCCTTGCCGCGGTGCGACGGGTAGTTCGTGTTGGCGTCGCCCTCGATGAGCACCTCGCTGTCCGGGCCGGTGCTGTAGCCGGTCCAGAGGTGACGGCCGGTGTTGGCGTCGAAGGCCGAGACGCGCCCGCGCACGCCGAACTCGCCGCCCGAGATGCCCGCGATCACGATGTCCTTGATCACGATCGGCGCGTTGGTCATCGTGGCGCCCTGCTTGTAGCCGGTCGCCTCGGCCTGCGAGCCCGAGCGATCCGGGTGCTTCGACTTCCAGAGCTCGCGGCCGGTCTTCGCGTCGAGCGCCAGGAGCTCGCCCTGGAGCAGCTGGATGTACAGCTTGCCGCTCGGGTGGTAGGCGAGGCCGCGGTTCACCAGGTCGCAGCACGCGATGGGGATCGCGTCCGGCGACTGGTTCGGCACGTGCGTCCAGATCTTCGGCGCGCCGGCCTTCGACAGGTCGAGCGCGTACACGATGTTCGGGAAGCTCGTGTGCACGTACATCACGTTGCCGACGACGAGCGGGTTGCCCTCGTGGCCGCGCAGCGTCCCGGTCGAGAACGTCCACGCCGCCTTCAGGTTCCGCACGTTCGCGGTCGTGATCTGCTTGAGCGGCGAGTAGCGCGTCAGGCCGTAGTCACGGCCCGTCATGTGCACCTCGCCCTCGGGCGCGCTCCGCGTCCAGGCTCCCCCGGCCCACGGCTGCGCCTGAGCGTTGGCCGACGACGCGCCGAAGGCCACCAGGCCCGCGACCACGCCGCCGGTCAGCACCTTGCGGGACATACGGTTCATATCTGACCTCATGGAAGGATGAAGGGTGGTACCACTGCCTCCTGCCCTGCCACTGCACCTGCGCGCTGCCAGTCGCTGGCAGTGCCGGACGCCACGCCCCCGAGGGGACGGCCCCGGCGGAGCACGGAAGTCGGGCGGTCCGCCCCGCCCCGTGGGGCGGACGCGTCGACCACCGTGCTCGTCCCTCGCGCGCCGTGGGCGCGCGACGTGTCGGCTGGGATGTGAGACGAAGAAGAAAAAGAAAGGGTCCTGCGGGACTGCCATTCGGAACGTGCGGCGGGATGGCGCGGATGCGGTCGATTCGGCCACCCGGACCACCACGCGCCTCGATCGGGCGACCGGGAATTCGACCCGTCGTCGAGCGCAGTGCCACGATTCCAGCGGGCGTTCGGCATCTCGGACGTCACCCGTTCACCGCCGGCGCCCCGGCCAGGCGGCACAACCGGTGTAACGAAAAGTGGACAACAGATCCCGGACACCCCACCACGTGCGACGGCGACCGTCCCGCCGACTGGCGGCGAGGGTGTCCGGAATGCGGGCACACGGGGTCGAGGCAGCTGTCACGGGATTCAATACAATAGGGCGGCCGGACTTCGGTGTCAATCAGAGGGTACACCCGCGGTGGTGCGGATGATCCGGGCCCCCGATGCCGAAAAGCGACCGTGGAAGACCCGCCCGCGTCCCCCGAGCCAGCCGGCCACCTCGTCCGCCACCCGCCGCGCCGCCTCGTCGCCCGTCACGAGACCGAACGCCGCCGGCCCCCACGAGCTCTGGCCCACGCCGCGGGCGCCGAGCCGGCGCAGCAGTGCCACCGCCTCGGCCGTGCCTCCTGGCGCAAACACGCCGCCCTGCGACGGCGCCCACCATCCGCCCGTGATCACCTGCAGTCGCTCCAGGGCCGCGCCGAACCCCTCCAGGTCGTCGTCCACGAGCGCGGGCACGAGCTGCATGAGCACCAGATGCGCGACCTCGCGCACCTCCTCCACCGGTGGCTCCGGGAGGGAGGCGAAGGCCCGGGCCTCGGCATCGCCGCTGAGCCCCGGTGTCCCGTCGGGGATGGCGAGGACGTAGCGCCAGGAGGCGGGGACCGGGTGCCGCGCGAGCAGGGGCGCCAGCCCGCCACCGGGGCGACGCCCTCCCTCGAGCACGAACCCGCCGCCGGCGAAGGTCCACGTGCCGATCGCCGACCGCTGCCCGCGCTCGGAGGCGTCGGCGAGCGCGGTCGGCTGCGTGTCTCCCCCGTAGAGCTCCGCGATCACCCGGGCCACCGCCAGGCCGAGTTGCGTGCCCGACCCGAGTCCCGCGTGGGCCGGGATCGTCCGCCGGACCCGGAGCGCCACGCCCCCGGGGAGCTCGTGGTACGCGAGCACCCGCCGGGCGATGGCGACGACCCGCTCGGCCTCCGGCCCCTCCGCGGTCACCCCCCCGGCGCGGATCCCCTCCAGCAGCAGCGACGGCGCCTCGATCGCCGCGCCGATCCCGCCGAACCGCCGCCCGAGCGACCCGCCCAGGTCGAGCACCCCGAGGTGGAGGCGCGCCGGGGCCTCGACGACGACGCGCACCTCGCTCACGCGGCGCTCCCGGCCGGTGCCGCGAGCCGGCGCTCCAGCTCGGCGAGGACGAACGCCCATGCCTCGCGCTCGCGCGGACCCGCGGTCTTCTCGACCAGTGGCTGGTGGCGCGCCACGGCGGCGCGAATCTCCTCGGCGGGCAGCAGGTGGGTGCGGGTGGCGAGGATCGTCACCTCGAGCACGGCGTGGCGCGCGCGGTTGAGCCCGAGGAACTCGCGCCCGCGTCCCTCGGCCACGACCCGGGTGACGACCCGGGCGCGCGGCGGCGTCGCGTCCACGGCGACCACCTCCACCTCCCGCCACGAGCAGGCGTCGGCGAGCACCGCGCCGCGCACGCGGCGCGCGGGCGTCATGGGGGCCTCCACCGGCCCGAGCGCGGCACGCGCGAGGAGGAGCACGTCGTCGGTGAGGTGCACCACCGCCGAGGGCACCGCCACCAGGTTCCGCCAGGTGGCGGTCTCGAGGAAGGGCTGCAGCACGAGCTCGTGCGCGTCCCACGCCACGCCCATCGGCGCGACGTTGACCGCGCCGGCGGCGTCGAGCGTGGTGACGAGGGTCTCGACGATCACGCGGGCGCCCCGATCGCGTCGGCGGCGGCCGGGAGGGTGGCGACCGCGGTGTCATCCAGCCCGAGGAAGCGGCCGAGCAGGCGGTAGCCGTGCTCGGTGAGCACCGATTCCGGGTGGAACTGCACCCCGGTCACCGGGTGCGTCACGTGCTGGACCGCCATGATCTCGCCGTCCTCCGAGGTCGCCACGACGCGCAGCGACGGCGGCACGCTGTCGGGCGCGATCACGAGCGAGTGGTAGCGCGTGGCGACGAACGGCGACGGCAGCCCGGCGAAGAGGCCGGTGCCGTCGTGGTGGATCCGCGAGGTCTTGCCGTGCACCGGCCGGCCGGCGCGCACGATCATCCCGCCGTACGCCTGCCCGATGCACTGGTGGCCGAGGCAGACGCCCAGGATCGGGATGGTGGCGCCGAAGCGGCGGACCACGTCGCACGAGATCCCGGCCTCCGTCGGCGAGCAGGGGCCGGGCGAGAGGATGATGCGGCGCGGCCGGAGCGCCGCGATGCCGTCCAGCGTGATCGCGTCGTGGCGCCGCACCAGCGGCGCCTCGCCCAGCTCCTCGACGTAGCGCGCGAGGGTGTGGACGAACGAGTCGTAGTTGTCGACCAGCAGGATCATGGCCGCAGCGCCTCGATGAGCCCGCGCGCCTTGTGGAGCGTCTCGTCGTACTCCGCCTCGGGGTCGGAGTCGGCGACGATCCCGCCGCCGGCCGGGAAGGTGACGCGGCCCCGGCGGAGCACGAGGGTGCGGATCGCGACGCTCGTGTCCATCCCGCCGCCCCGGTCGAGCCAGCCGAGGGAGCCGCAGTACACGCCGCGCCGCGTCGGCTCGAGCTCGGCGATGATCTCCATCGCGCGCACCTTCGGCGCGCCGGTGATGGAGCCGCCGGGGAAGGCCGCCCGCAGCAGGTCGGTGGCGTCGTGGCCCGGGCGCAGCGTGCCGACGACGGTCGAGACGAGGTGGTGCACGGTCGGGTGCTGCTCGAGCGCGAAGAGCGCCGGCACCCGCACGCTCCCCGGCCGGCAGACGCGCGAGAGGTCGTTCCGCAGCAGGTCCACGATCATGACGTTCTCGGCGCGGTCCTTCTCGCTCTCCACCAGCAGCCGCCCGAGCATGGCGTCGTGCATCGGGCCGAGGCCGCGCGGCCGCGTCCCCTTGATCGGGCGGGTCTCGACGGCGCCCCCGTCCACGCGCAGGAAGCGCTCGGGCGAGGCGCTCAGCACCTGGGCGTCGCCGAGGTCGAGGTAGGCGGCGAACGGCGCGGGGTTGCGCGCGCGCAGGCGCCGGTAGAGCGCGAGCGGCGGGGTCGCGACCGCGGCCTCGAAGCGCTGCGACAGGTTCGCCTGGAAGATGTCCCCCGCGACGATGTAGTCGCGCACCCGCTGGACGGCGTTGAGGTACCCGCGGCGCGAGAAGGTCGAGCGCAGGCCCAGCTCCTCCGCGCCGTCGATCCCGAGCACGGGGTAGGTCGGCGGCGACTCGACGGCGGGGGGACAGGCGACCGCGGGCGGGGGGCGGTCGGCGGGGGCGCGCAGCCGCGCCAGCACCTCGCGGGCGCGCGCCCCGGCGCGGCGCGCGGCGTCGTCGCCGTGCGCCGGCATCCCCGTGGACACGAGCCACGCCCCGCCGGTCGCGTGGTCCCACGCGACCACCCAGTCGTAGAGCCCGAGGACGGCGTCGGGGAGGCGGAGGTCGTCGTGGCGCGGGAGGGGCACCCGCTCGAAGGCGCGGCCGAGCTCGTAGCCGAGATAGCCGGCCGCGCCGCCCTGGAACGGCGGCAGCCCGGCGATCGGGTCGGCCGCGTGCGGCGCGAGGAGCGACGCGACCGCGGCGAGCGCGTCGCCCTCGGCGGGTTCCCAGCCGGCGGCGCCGGCGCGGCGCACGCGGGCCGTGGCCCCGTCGGCGCGCACGATCGCCCACGGGTCGGCCATGAGGAACGAGTAGCGCCCGGCATGCGTGGCGGCGCCGCTGTCGAGGAGGAGCGGCAGCGGCAGGTCGGCGACGCACCCGAGCGCCACCTCGGGCGCAGGGGCGCCGGCGAGCGGCGTGACGAGGGGGGCGATCGTGGTGCGCGTGGTCATCGGCGATCGTCGGCCCGGCGCCGTCGCTGGGTCACCCGGAGGTGCTCCCGGCGCGGGTCGTCGGGAGGGGTAAGGTAGCCCCATTGGAGCGCGCCTTCCTGCCGGTAGGTCTTGCCCAGCGTGATCGCGAGCTTCGCCTTCGCCAGTTCCTTGCCGAGGTAGAAGGCGTGGCCGGGGTCGTCCACCCCGAGCTGCTCGAAGATCTCCTGGATCTCGGTGCCGCGGACGAACCGCTCCGCGTTGAAGACGGTGATGGTGGAGCGGTCGGTGAAGATCCGGAAGTTCGCGTCGCGCACCGACGCCTGGATCGCGCGGAGCTCGGCCTCCGTGTACTCGAGCACCTGCGGGTCCTTCACCGTCACGAGCCGGTCGTCGAGCCCCTTGGGGAGCTGCCGCTCCCGCACCGCGTAGTGCATGAGCCGCCGGGCCACGTCGATCTCGCGCACGCTGCCGCGGGCCCACGGGATGACCTCGGTCGTGAGCACGGCGCGCACCCCGAGCTCCTCGCAGATCGCGATGAGCAGGGCGTTCACGCCGGTCGAGTCCGCCGCCGTGAGCTCGGTGATGTTGCCGACCCCCATGAGCTGCGGCACCCCCGGCCACCGCCGCGCCACCTCGGCGTAGCGCTCGAGCGAGCGCATGAAGCCGAAGCCCACGGGCTCCACGATCGGGTCGAGCAGGTACGGCACGCCCCAGCGCTCGAGCGCCTCGGCGGTGCGCGCCAGCGTGTCGAGCCCGGCGCCGGCGTCGGGGATCGCCACGACGCGCGTCCCGGTGCCGGCGAGGTCGCGCGCGACCTCGCGGTTGGCGCCGTTGACGCTGAGCACCAGCGACGCCCCGGCCCCGACGCCGCGCCGGATCTCGTCCGGGTCCATGCTGTCCACGCTCACGCGCAGGCCGCGGCCCACGAGGTCGCGCACCACGTCGCCGAGCTCGGGGAACGGGAGGCCGGGCGTGCACCCCACGTCGATCACGTCGGCGCCGCTCGCCTGATAGTACTCGGCCATGGCCACCAGCGCCGCGCGCGGGAGCCGCGGCGCGTTGTTGATCTCGGCCACGATCTCGATGGTGTAGCGCCCGTAGTCGGGGGCGCGCGCGGCCCGGCCGAAGTGCTGCGGGATCTCCCGCAGGTCCTTCGGCCCCTTCTCCACCCGCACGCCGAGCCGCGCGGCCAGCGGCCCCGTGTCGCCCTCGACCAGTCCGGGCAGGAGCACGAGGTCGGTGCCCGCGGGCACCTGCAGGTGCCGGCCGATCCACTCCGTCGTCATCAGCGCGGCCACGGTGATCCCGAGCACCTGCACGTCGCAGGCGAAGTCGGGCGCGAAGTCGGCGAGGACCTGGCGCAGCGCCGGCTCGGCCAGCCGGCCCGTGACGAAGAGGACGCGCCGCAACGGCCTACCGCGGCTCCCCGCTGCGCACCCACTTGTTGGGGTTCCCCTCGAGCCCGGGGAAGCCGGTGGCCGGGCGCCACAGCAGGACCTCGTCGAGCTTCCGCGCGAGCTCGAAGTCCTTGTCGGTGATCCCGCCCGCCGAGTGGGTCTGGAGCTTGACCACCACGCGCGCCCAGGTCACCGACAGGTCGGGGTGGTGGTAGGCGCACTCGCTCACGTAGGCGACGGCGTTCACGGCCATCAGCGTCTGCGGCCAGCCCTCGGTCTTGTAGACGCGGCGGATCCAGCCGTTGTCGTAGTACCACCCCGGGAGCTCGGCGAGCTTCGCGGCGATCTGCTCCTCGGAGTAGGTCGGTTCCTTCTTCGTCATGGCGGTCCTCGGGAGGTTGGGGAGGGGCGAGCGGGACGCCGCCGCGCGCGGGCGGCGTCCTGCTCACTGCATGATGACGCCGCCGTTCACCATGAGCGTCTGGCCCGTGATGAACGCGGCGGCGTCGGAGGCCAGGTAGACGGCCGCGTGCGCGATGTCGTGCGGCGTGCCCCAGCGGCCCATCGGCGTGCGCGCCGCGACCTCGCGGCGCCACTCGTCGGGCGCGACCTCGTCGGCGAACGCGGTGGCGATGAAGCCGGGCGCCAGGACGTTCACGCGGATGTGCGGCGCCACGTCGCGCGCGAGCGCCTTGCTGAAGGCGGCGACGCCGCCCTTCGCGGCCGCGTAGATGACGGGGTTCTCGCCCCGCATCCCGTGGTGCACGTGGTCCCACGACATGTTGAGGATGGCGCCGCCGCCGGGCTGGCGTCGCATGAGCTCCACCGCGGCCCACGAGGCGAGCACGGTCCCTCGCAGGTCCACGTCGAGCACCAGGTCGAGCTTCTCGAGCGCACTCAGCGCGCGGCCCTCGCCCGTGAGGATGTCGGCGCCGGCGTTGTTGATCCAGGCATCCACCCGGCCGAACTCGGTCGCGACCCACCGCGTGAGGCCCTCGAGGTCCTGCGGCAGGCTCACGTCCACCTGCCGCAGGTCGGCGTGCCGGCCCGTCGCGCGGAGCTCCTCCACGACCGCCAGGGCGCCGGCGCGGTTGCGCCGGTAGGTGATGGCGACGTCGGCCCCGGCCTCTGCGGCCGCGTGCGCGATCGCGCGCCCGATGCCGCTCGACGCGCCGGTCACGAGCACGATCTTGTCGCTGAGCCGGATGGGCCCGGACGGGGAGGGGGGCGCGGCCACCGGAGGATCTCCTCTGCTGCCCGGCAGCAGGTAAGTTGAGGCATGGTAACATACGCCCCGCCGGGGGGTGCTCAAGGGCGCGCGCTGCCGCGGCTGCTGGTAAGCGTCCGCGCGGCGTCGGAGGTGCACGCGGCGCTGCGCGGCGGCGCCGACATCCTCGACGCCAAGGAGCCGTCGGCCGGGCCGCTGGGCCGCCCGTCGGCCGGCGTGCTCGCGGCGATCGCCGCCGAGGTGCCGGACGGCGTGCCGTTCAGCGTGGCGCTGGGCGACCTGCGCTCGCCGGTGGAGGCCCGCGCCGTGGTCCGCCGGGCGGCGGGCATGCCCGGCGGTCCCCGCTGGCTGAAGGCGGCGCTCGCCGAGGCGACGGACGCGGCGGAGGTCGAGCGCGTGGCACGGGCGGGTGCGTCGGCGGTGGCCGAGCACGCGCCGACCGCCGGCTTCGTGCTCGCGCTCTACGCCGACCGCCCGTTCGATCCCGCGCTCGCGACGCCGGCCGGCTCGGCACGGCTCGCCGCGGCGGGCGTCGCCGGGGTGCTGGTGGACACGGCATCCAAGCACGGCGAGCGGCTCGTGGACCGGTGTGCACTCGCCCAATTGGTCGAGTGGGTGGGGTGCTGGCGCGACGCGGGACTGCTGGTGGCGCTCGCGGGCCGGCTCGACGCCGAGGCGATCGCCCGCCTGCGCCCCGTGGCGCCCGACATCCTCGGCGTGCGCGGGGCCGCCTGCGACGGCGGCCGCGACGGCCACGTCAGCGAGGCGCGCGTCCGGGCGCTCCGCGACGCCCTGGGCTACGCGCCGAGCAGCGCGGGCAGGGCGCCGGCGTCGGCGGCGGCGAGCAGCGTCACCTCGACGCCCTCCGGGAGCGCCACCGGGAAGTAGCCGTCCACCACCTCCGCGAGCGGTCGCGCCGCGGGCTTCACCAGCACCAGCCGCCGGGCCCCGAGCCGCGCCGCCACCCACGCGGCGATGCTGTCGCTCGTCACGTGCCAGCCGTGCGGCAGCGGGTCGGTGGCGCGCAGCCATCCCGACGGCGCGAGTACCGGGATCGCGCCCGCGCCGATCGCCCGCGCGACAGTGGCGTCGTCGGTGACGAGCACGGCGCCGGGCAGGCGGTCGACCAGGGCGTGCGCCAGCTGATCCATCGCCAGGATCGCCATCCAGTGCGCCGCGTCGTCGCCGTAGCCGAGCGCCGGCTGCGCGGCCCGCACCGCATCGGCGAAGGGGCCGCCACCCGGCACCACCACGAACCGGGCGCCGCCGGCCCGGGCCGCCTCGAGCCCGGCCAGCACCGCGTCCAGCGCGCCGGGCACGGCGAGCAGGCCGCCACCGACCTTCACGACGGCGCGGACGGTCGCCGTCACGTCATGCCCAGCCCGAAGGCGCGCTCGAGGACGAGGGCGACCGCGGCCGCGGGCACGTGCCGGTCGTCGCCGCCCATCACGCCGGCGAGCGGCTCGGCCGGCAGCCCGGCGGCAGCGGCCGCCTCGGCCGCAATGAAGCCGCCGACCCCCGCAGTGAGGACGCGGTCGATCTCGGGCCAGCGCCGGTGCAGCGCCGCGACCGCGCGCGCGGTGCGCGCGACCTGCGACTCGGCCACGTGGCGCGCGATGCGGTCGATCGCGTCGTCGTCGAGCATGGTGCGGTCCGCGCAGACCACCCGCGCGAGCCGCGTGGCGACCGCGTCGCGCCCGAGGCCGCGGCCGTCCGGGGTCGGGGTGGCGTACGCGGCGGGGTCGAGCCGGCCGAGCCGGAGCCAGACATCCCCGCTCAGCGCGAACCCCTCGGCCGACACGCAGGCCGTCGAGTAGCCCAGCGGCACCTCGTGCACGATCGCCTCGACCGGCGTGCGGACGGCGCCGAGGTAGAGCAGCTCCCCGGCGGCGAGGCGGCCCGGGTCGGTGCGCCCGCGCACCCGGTTGCGGTGGCCCACGATGGGGAGCAGGTCGGTGGTGGTGGACCCCACGTCCACCACGAGGGCGGAGCGCACGCGGATCGCGACCACGATCGCGGTCGCGATCCAGTTGGCCGCCGCGAGGCCGATCGGGTCGAGCCGCGCCGTGGCCGGGGGCTGGAACTGCCCCTGCGACGTGAGCCAGCGCACCGCGTCGGCGGGGAAGGCGCGCTCCACCGCGTCCATGATCGCGAAGACCCCCTCCGCCTTCGTCGCGAAGCGCTGCGACAGCTCGGCGGTCATCGTCACGCCGTGGCGGGTGCCCTCGCGCGCGCCGAGGGCGGCCGCCATCTCCCGCAGCAGGTCGGGGAGCCGCTCCAGTTCGTGCTGGATGGCGAACGGCCGGCTCGCGCTCGCCACCACCTGCCCGTCCTCGACCCGCGCCGCCTTCACGTGCACGCCGCCGATGTCCCAGCCGATGACGCCTGCCGCGAGCGTCGCCGGGTCGCGTTTAGGTTCGGGCATGGACGTGATCCCGGTGCTCGACCTGCGTGGTGGCGTCGCGGTGCACGCGCGGCGCGGGGAGCGGGAGCGCTACGCGCCGGTGCGCTCGTGCCTCGCCCCGGCGGCGCCGGGCGACGCGCTGGCCCTGGCGGACGCGCTCGTCGCGCTGGGCGCGCGGCGGCTGTACGTCGCCGACCTCGACGCGATCACGGGCGGCGCGCCGCAGGTGGCGCTGCTGGCCCGGCTGGCGGCGCTCGGGTGCACGGAGCTGCTGGTGGATGCCGGCGCGCGCACGCCCGGCGTGGTGGAAGCGCTGGACCCGCGGGGGGCGCTCACGGCGGTGTGCGGGCTCGAGACGCTCGATTCGTTCGTCGAGCTGGCCGCGTGGGTCCGGCGGTTCGGCGCCACGCGCGTCGTGCTCAGCCTCGACCACGACGCGGGCGCGGCGCGCGTGACCGGAACGCTGCGCGCCGACGCGCTGCGGGGCGACCTGTCGCTGCCGCAGGTGGCGCGGCAGGCATGGCGCGCGGGGGTGCGGCGCATCCTGCTGCTCGACCTCGCGGGCGTGGGCGCCGCGGCCGGCCCCGACGTCGGCCGGCTGGCCGGGCTCGCGGAGGCCGTGCCGGGGGTGCGGTGGCTGCTCGGGGGCGGCGTGCGGCACGCGGCCGACCTCGCGGCCGCCGCGGCGGGCGGCTGCGAGGCGGTGCTGGTCGCGACGGCGCTGCACGAGGGGACGATCGGCGCCGCGGAGCTCGGCGGCGCCGACGGGCGGTAGGGTCAGTCGGCGAACAGGCGCCGCCGGTGGATGGCGGACTGCTTCGCGTTCTCCTCCACCTCGACCTCCAGCATGGTGAGGTTGCGGTAGCCCGCCACGGCGAGCTCGCGCTCGAACTGGTCGGCGAGGTACTCGGCGATCAGCTCCACGGTCGTGTTGACGATCGGGAGCATCACGACCTCCGCCGCCGGCAGCACGTAGGCGGGGCGTCCCTCGTACTGCACGTGCACGGAGTCGCCCTCCTCGCGGTAGGCGAGGCGGGGGTTCCGCGCGGCGAGCAGGACGCGGTGGTCGATCGCGTCCACGAAGCGGCGCCCCATGCGCTTGAGCACGCTGAAGTCGAGCACGAAGCCGTACTGGTCGAGCGCGCCCTCCGCCAGCACGCGCAGCCGGTAATTGTGCCCATGCAGCGGCTCGCGCTCGTGTTCGTTGAACACCACGAAGTGCGCCGCGGCGAAGACCAGGTAGTCCTTGGTGACCTCGACGCGAAAACTGCGGTCCACGGGTCCGCTCCTCAGGTTGACCAGCCGCCGTCCAAGATAGTGGCGAAGAGCGCCGCCGCGGTGAGGTCCGCGGTGGTGCCGGGGTTGAGCCGGTGCGCAGGGTCGCGGAGCCGCCGGTCGAGTGCGGCCACGGCCGCCCGCCCGTCGGCCGTGCGGACCCCGCCCGCCGCCAGCGCCCCGCGCGCCGCGGCGGTGGCGTCGCGGGCCGCGGCGGGCCCCGCGCGCCGGGCGATGTGCGTGTCGGGGGCCGCGGCGAGCAGGTGCAGGAAGGTCTCGAGCACCGCGTCGGCCCAGCCCAGCCCGTCGGCACGGGCCCGCCGCAGCGCGGGGACGCCGGTCCCGAGGGTCAGCGCGAACCCGGTGACGTACTCGCCGGCGACGGAGTCGCGATCGGCCGCAAGCGCCATCGCGGCCTGGAGCGTCACGGTCGGCTCGCCGGCGACGTCCTGGTCGGGGGCGTGGCCGAGCCCGCCGGGATGCGCGAGCCGGATGGCGCGGTAGGTGGCGCGGGCGTCCTCCACCGTGGTGCCGCCGAGCACGGCGGCGAGGGCGGCCTCGCGCGGGCCGCCGATCGCCGCCGCGCGGGCGAGCGGGGCCAGCAGCAGGATCATCCCGAGGTTGGTGTTCACGCGCACCAGCTCGCGCGTCGCGCGCATCGCGGCCTCGATCGTCTCGCCGAGGGGGCGCGTGCCGGCGGCCCCGATCTCCGGGCCGATCGCCACGGCGCTCGCGGCGAACTCCTCGACCCCCGTGTCGGGGAAGGGATGGCCCGGCGAGACGTTGCCCGGCTTCGGGGCCATCACCTCGAGGAGGCAGGCCAGCTCGGCGGCACGCCGGATCGCCTCGGGGGTGGCGCTCATGCCGCCAGCAGGTGGTCGAGGAGCGCGCCCGCCACGTCGAGCCCCGTGGCGGTCTCGAGCCCCTGCCAGCCGGGGATGCCGTTCACCTCGAGCACGTGGAGCGTGCCGTCGTCGGCGGGGAGGAGGTCCACCCCGGCGTACTCCGCGCCGAGCAGGCGCGCGGCGCGCACGGCGAGCGCGGCGGCCGCGGGCGGGAGCGTGACGGGGACGGCGGTGCCGCCCCGCGAGATGTTGGTCTTCCAGCCGTCGGCGCGGCGCTCGATGGCGCCGACCACCCGGTCGCCGACCACGAAGGCGCGCAGGTCGCGCCCGCCGTGCGGGACGGTGCGCTGGAGGTAGTAGACGCCGCGCACCTGCTCGATCGCGCGGAAGACGCGCCACGCGACCTCCTCGCTCGTGACCCGCACCATGCCCAGGCCCATCGAGCCGAAGAGGGGCTTCACGATCACGTCGCCGAGCGCGCGGAAGGCGGCCATGGCGTCGTCGAACCCCTCGCAGACGACCGTCTCGGGCGTCGGGAGCCCGGCCTGCGCGAACAGCGAGGTCGCGAGCGCCTTGTTCACCGACCGCTCGATCGCGCGCGGCGGGTTCACCACGCGCCGGCCCGCCGCCTCGAGGCGGTGCAGGGTGTCCACGCGCAGGATGATCTGCTCGAGCGAGCCGTTGGGGATGATGCGGGCGAGGACGAGGTCGGCGGCCTCCAGGTCCTCGCCCGCGCCGGCGAGCGCGGGCCGGCCGCCGACGTGCGTCACGAGCGCCTCCCACGGCACGAACGCCATCGTCGCGCCCCGTGCCCGCGCCGCCGCCTCGAGCCGGCCGGTATGCCAGCCGAGGCGCGACGCCAGGGTCACGATGCGCACGCGCGTCAGTTCGTGGCGACGCCGAGCATGCCGACGAGCCCGCCGGTCGCGAAGTTGGGGAAGTCGTTCCCGACCTTGCCGAAGGCCGCGGTGCCGACCCCCTTCACCGCGGCCTCGAGGCTCGGGAAGCAGAGCTCGGCCTGGCGGTACCTGGCAGCCGGCGTGCCGTCCAGGTTCGACACGAACTTCGTCAGGTCCGCGCGCGTGAAGCCGATCTCGGCGGCCCCCGCGGTGACGAGCGCGAGGTGCTTCGGGTAGTAGGCCTCGAACGCCGCGCTGTCGAGCGGCTGGTCGTAGAGCACGGTCGCGAGCGCCGGGCAGGCGGTCTCGCTCGCCTCGCCGGTCTCCACGGCGACCAGGCCGATCAGCCCGCCGGTCGCGAAGTTCGCCAGGTCGTCGCCCACCCGCTTGAAGCCGGCGGTGGCCATCCCGGCCTGCGCCGCCTCGAGCGACGGGAAGTACAGCTCCGCCTGCCGGTAGAACGCCGGCTTCGCGCCCTGCAGCGACATCGTGAACCGCGTGAGCTCGGCCTTTGTGAAGCCGATCTCGGCCTGCGCCGCGGTCACGATCTCGAGGTGCTTCGGGTAGTACGCCTCGAAGGCCGCCGTGTCCTTCGGCCACTGGTACAGCACGGTCACGATCGCGCGCGGCGTGGCGGGCGCCGCGGCGGTGGTGTCGGCGACCGGCGCCGGCTCCTTCGGGGCGCAGGCGGCGAGGAGGGCGGCGGCGGCGACGGTCAGGCGGGCGGTCGGGTGCATGGGTCGCGGGCTCTGGGCTCGGGGTCTACTGCAGGCACGACTGGTGGAGGACGGCCGGGTTCAGCTTGCCGGCCACGAAGGTACGTCCGCTGGCGAGGCTCGTCATCCAGACCACCGCCGGGCTGAAGAGGAGCGGGTCGATCCGGTAGAAGTCGCCGTCGTAGCGCTTGAAGACGTCGTAGAACGGCGTGCCGTAGTCGGCCGACGCCGACGCGGGCACCCGGTCGATGATCGCCGCGAGCTCCTCGTCGGGCGCGTGGACGATGTAGCGCGCGGTGCCGGCGTAGAGGATGGCGTCGTTGGTGCGCCCGATCCCGCGCACGTCGCTCTTCGCCACCGGCGTCACGGGGGCGGTCCCCATCGCGCTCGTCACCTTCGTCACGTCGAAGCCGAGCCGCTCGAGCTTGTGCAGCCCGGTCTCGACGATGCGCGCCGAGATCTGGACCGTCCCCGCGACCGAGGCGGTCGGGGCGACGACGAAGGTGAGCTGCTCGGGGGCGAGCCGCGCCTTCCCCGCGACCCACGCGGCGACCGCCTCGTCGGGCAGGGTGCGGCCCTCGAGGACGAGCACGCCCTCCTCGGTCGTCTCCGCGTAGCCCAGCTTGTGGAAAAGTTCCTTCTCGACCCGCGCGTGCGCCCGCAGCGGGCCGCTGCCCATCGCGAAGAACTTCTCGACGCCGATCGCCCAGCCCGCGTACTGCGACGCGAGGCAGGCGACCGCGGGGTGGTCGGTCCACACCGTCACGCCGGGCCAGGCGTGCTCGCCGACGTGCACGTCGGCGTAGCCCACGCTGCCCAGGCCGCCGAGGCAGATCTCGGCCATCGCCAGCCCCGCGTCGTAGCCGCCGGGCGCGTGCACCCCGCAGTCGATGACGCGCGCGCCGTTCGCGAGGCGCGTGACGGCCACGCGGAAGGCGTCGGCGTGCTCCTCGAGCTCGTCCGCGATCGCCGCGGCGCGCTCGCCCAGCCGCAGGCCGGTCACGACGGTGTCCATGTCAGCAGTTCTCCCTTGCCCAGGTCGGTGAGGTCGCCGCTGAAGCGGCGCCAGTGGCCCTCGATCCACTCGCGGCGCACGGGGAGGCCCAGCGCGCGCGCGAGGTGCAGGAACAGCAGGCGCAGCCAGATCGGCTGCACCGTGGCCGCCAGCCGGTAGCCGGCGAACGGCGTGGCGCCGCCCGCGGCCACGAGGGAGCCGCGGCGGTTGAGGCGACCGGCGCCCTCGCCCAGCGCGCCCAGCGTCACGATCGTGCCGGCGATGAGGTTCGTCCCCGCGCCCGCGCCGATGTCGCCGCCGCAGGCCACGAGCCCGCGGCGCATCCCCGCCCCGAGGCCGGTGCCGGCGCGGCCGTGGATCACGAGCTCGCCGCCGGTCATCCCCTTCTTGTGGCCCGGCGCCGCCGCCCCCGCGCGCGCGCCGGCGCTGCCACGCACCACGAGGCGGCCCCCGGCCATCGCCTGGCCGGCGTCGTCCCCGGCATCGCCCTCGACGACGACCTCGCCCAGCGCGAGGCGCGCGCCGAGCCGGTCGCCGAGCGCGCAGTCGCCGGCGACCACGAGCCGCGTGCCCGGCGTGCCCTGCACGTCGAAGAGGTCGCCGGCCGGCACGGCACCCGTCCCCTCGACCAGGACCAGGCGCCGCGCCATCGCCGCGGCCCCGGCCTCGTGCCACCCGTCGGCGGTGAGCGCGCCGAGGTCGGTGCGCGCGGGCAGCGCGCCGCGCAGGCGCAGCGTGAGCCCGCTCATGCCGGCGCCTCGCCCATCACCTGCCGCAGGTGGAAGTGGTGCGGCCCGAGCTTGCCGCCGTAGTTGCCGGCGCTGATCGCCACCACCCCGTCGCGGCAGGCGGCGTCGATCCCGGCGCGCATGGCGCGCGCGATCGGCGCGGCGGCGGTGCCGTTGATGACGATCTCGAGCACCGAATTGACGCCCTCCGGCAGCTGGCTCGGCGCGAGCGCGCGCAGGGTGGGGCAGAAGGCATCGTTGGTCGAGGCGATCATCGTCCTCGAGCGGCGGCTCCCCACCTTGCTCCCGCTGCGCACCACGCCGCCGGGGAAGGGGAGGATCACGTCGGGGAGCGGCGCGATGGCGTCCACCGCCGCCTCCGCCGCCGCCAGCGCCGCGTCCGCCGACTCGGCCAGGATCAGGAAGTTCCCGCCGCCGACGCACTTCAGCATCCCGAAGCTCTCCTCCACGACGAACTCCCCCTCCATCACGGGGATGCGCCAGTAGCGCCGGCCGCCGATCACCTTGCTCCCCTGGAAGCCGTCGCCGAAGTGCCGGAGTGCCGAGCCCACCGCGAGCCGGTCGGGGGCGTCGGGGAGGCCGTCGTAGCAGGCGGTCGTGGGGCAGGTGAGCACCGTCTGCCCGATGCGCTCGACGAGCCGCTTCGGCAGGTCGTCGCGCGCCATGACCATGAAGAGCACGCTTGTCCCCGGCCGCCCGTCCGGGGTCTCCGCCGGGTCGAGCTCGCGCTCGATCCCCGCCTCGCACTTGCAGCCGATCACGGAGGTCGCGAAGCCCGTGAGCTTGAGCGCCGCCTCGCGCGCCCAGCGCGGCGAGCGCGCGGTCACCACGAGCCGCGCCGTGCGCATCGTGAACGCCTCGGCGAAGGTCTCCTCGATCAGGACGCCGCGGATCCGCATCAGCGCCTCGCGGGGAGCGGCTGCGGGACGCCCGGCAGGTCGTGCACCGGGTAGTGCTCGAACGCCAGCGTCGCGTGGTCCGCGAAGTGGCGCCGCAGGCTCGCGAGCGCCGCCGGGTCGTGGTCGGGACGGAGGTAGAGCCGCTGCCCGTGCGGCGCCCGGCGCAACTCGCCGTCCTCCACCACCGGCACGCCCCCCTTCAGCACGTGGCGCGGGGTCGCGAACATCCGCCGCAGGTCGTCCTGCCGGGAGTAGAGCGTCACGTCGGCGTCGGCGCCGACGCCCAGGTGGCCCTTGTGCCGCAGCCCGAGCAGGCGCGCCGGGCCGGCGCGCGTGACGATGGCGACCTCGTTCAGCGTGTACTCGCGGGCGAGCCCGTCGGCGAGCGCGCTGCCCTGCAGCAGCCTCGGGTTGAGGCGGCGCAGCTGCTCGTCGCGGGCGTTGCGGCTCATGAGCAGCTCGATGAGCGCCGGGTACGACAGGAACGAGCCGCCGTTCGGGTGGTCCGTCGAGAGCACCACCCGCCACGGGTCGTCGGCGAGGAGGAAGAGCTCGAGCCCCACCACCCACTGCAGCGCCGCCACCGCCGCCTTCTCGGCGTAGGCGTACGGCACGATCCCGCAGCCGCTCTCCAGCTCGATGTCGATGTTGGTCCACTTCCGGCCGCTCGACTTCCACAGCAGGTACTCGACCGGGCCGTCGGCCGTGATCGTCGCCGCGGGGCCGAACATCACCTGGCCCACGTCCACGCTGACCTCGGGGTGCGCGTTGACGTAGTCCATCACCTCGCGCGCCGCCGAGCGCCAGCCGCCGCCGGCGCCGTAGCAGTGGAACTGCAGGTGCGTGAAGTGCGCGCGGCGGCCCGCGAGCGCCTGCATGCTCGCGAGCGTCGTCGCCGCGTTGCCGGGCACGCCCAGGTTGTTGCAGTGGATGTGCACCGGGTGCGGCAGCCCGAGCTGGTTGGCGGCGTCGGTGAGGGTCGAGAGGATCTGGCGCGGCGACACGCCGAACGGCGCCACCGTCGCGTCGAGGTCCGCGAGGTTGCGCTGCCCGCCGCGCCACGCCTCGACGCCGCCCGGGTTCACGATCTTGATGGCGTAGCCCCCGGTGGCGCCGAGCAGCCAGGCGGCGTACTCGCGGGCCCGCTCCGCCTCCCCCGCCGCGACCTGGCGCAGCAGGTAGTCGTCGTTGCCCATCAGCACGTAGAAGCCGCCGTCCACGCACGGGGTGTCGCCGAACTCGTGGTGGCTGTGCCGCGCGAGGAGCGGCGCGACCGCCGCGTCGAACACCGTGGTGTAGCCGAGCCCCGCGTAGCGGTAGCCGGTGGTGAAGGTGGACGGCACGCTGCCGCCGGTGCCCGAGCGCGGCACGCCGTCGGCCTCGCGGAGCGCGGGGGCCGGCGCGGGGTCGAGGTCGTGCTCCTCCACCAGCAGGCGGCGCGCATGGTTGCAGCTGGCGCTCGCCACGTGGCAGTGGATGTCCACGCCCCCCGGCATCACCACGAGCCCCGTCGCGTCGAGCACCGGCGCCGACGCCGGCAGCTCGGCCACGATGCGGCCATCGGCGATGCAGACGTCGCGCACCTCGCCGTCGATCCTGTTCGCGGGATCGTGCACGGTGCCGCCGCGGATGCGCAGCTCGCCGCTCATGCGGGCCTCCCGGCGGGCGCGGCGGCGAGGGCCTGCGCCAGCCGCCCGAGCAGCTCGGCGGCGCGGCGTGGCGCGGCGAGGGGGGCGCGCGCGGGGAGCGGGACGTCGTCCATGCGGTAGACGGTGCCGTCCTCGTGCAGGCCGGCGCGCCCCGTGTCGATCGCGACGGCGGGCGCGAACGGTGCCGCGCTCGCCCCAGGGCCGATCGCGACGCAGCGCACGCCGCGGAGCCCCGCCACGAGCCCCGCGTCGAGGGCGCGCCAGTCGCCGGCCACGAGCGCGGCCGCGACGTGCCCGTCCGCGAGTCGCTCGCGGCCGCGCCGCGCGGGCCGGTAGCGAGGCACGCCGCCCGCGAAATCCACCGCGAACGGGTAGCCGGTCTGCCAGGTGAGCACCGCCTCGGCGCCGGCGCGGTTGCCGCCGCCGCGCAGCGTCACGAGGGCCGCGCGGGTCGGGCCGTTGAGCGCCTGCGCGAGCGCGATGAGGGCTTCCGCGCGGCCCGGATCGCGGGCGGGCTCGAGCGACGCCTCCGCATCGTGCACGATCGCCACGTAGCGCGCGGCGGCGAGGCGCTCCACGAGCGCCGCCGCGGCCGCGACGGGCCCGGCCAGCCCGCCGATCATGCGTCCGTCCGCCGCCGCGCGCATCGCGCCGAGCGCGGCCACCTCGTCGGCGGGCGCGAGGTCGAGCCGCAGGTCGGCGTCGCGCGGGGCGCTGTCGGCGCCCACCGCGACGGCGACGAGCACGCGGCCCGCGCGCCCCTCCGGCACCTGCGTGCCGAGCGGCAGCGGCGCGATGCGCCCGGCGAAACGCGGATGCGTCCGCGCCGGGTCGCAGCCCCAGTACACGAGGACGTCGGCGCGGTTGCGCACCTCGCCCAGCGTGGCGGCCGCGCGCCCGCGGCGCTGCGCCGCGAGCAGCCCCTCGGCCGCGGCCGCCGATGTGAGCGTCTCCACCACCGCACCGCCCACGTCCGCCACCGCCACCGCGGCGCGGATCGCGTCGGTCGTGAGATCGCCCCCGATCGCCACGAGCAGCCGCCCGCGCGCGTCGCCGAGCAGCGCGGCCGCGCGGTCGAGCGCGGCCCCCGCGTCTGCCGGCCGGCCGTCCACCAGCACCTGCCAGGGGACCTCCGCGCTCGCCACCCACGCCGCGCCCATCGCGCAGGCGATGTCGGGCGCGGCGAGACGCGGGCCGTCCTCGCGGACCGCGAGGTCGTCGCAGGCGAGGCCGCAGCCGAGGCAGGTGACCAGCGGTGGGGTGCCGGGCGCGCTCACGCCGAGCTCCGCGCGGGGGGTCGAGAGGTGTGACGGGGCGAACGGTGCAGCGATGGAACGTAGCCCGGCGCGGAGCCGAACTGAAGAAGATCGCGCACGTGCGCCGCGCGCGCGTGCAGCTGCGCCACGCACGCGTCGAGGCGCGACGCCGTCGCGAAGACGGTGCACACCGGCGCGCCACGGTGCACCTGGCTGCCCGGCACGGGCACGTCCGCCACCTGCCCCGCGAGCTCACCCGCCTCGAGGTCGGGGGCCCGCGCCGCGGCGCGCGCGTACACGATCGCCTTGCCCGTCAGCGCACCGTCCTCCAGCCGCACGTCGGGGACCGCGGCGAGCCGCCCGGCGCTGCCCGCCTCGTGCGCCACCCAGACCGACCAGCCCGTGGCGCGCTCCACCAGCTCCATCGCGGCGGTCGGCCGCGGGTTGAGCTCCACCGGCCACGCCACGCCGTCCGCCGCCACGAAGTCGAGGCCGTTGACGCCGACCAGGCGGCCCGCGCGGGTCACGACCTCGGCGCTCGCCAGGAGCTGGGCCACGAGCCGTGCCGGCTCGTCGAAGCCGAGCAGGGGCGCGGGGCCGACGACGCTGCCCGCGTAGCGGAAGCCGTGCGCCCCGACGGCCGGGTCGCCGACGAGCATCCGGCTCAGCGCGATCGGGTGCACGCGCGCGCCATCGGCGACGAAGGTGAAGCTGCCGGGCAGGCCGGCGGCCTCGCGCTGCAGGTAGTCCCCGGGGCGCTGGGGCATCCCGGGTCGCCAGCGGACGATGCCGTGGCCGCCGCCCGAGCGGCGCGGCTTGCGCAGCCAGCGGCCGTCGGCGGGCGGCGGCGCGTCGAGCACCTCGAGCGCCGGGAGGCCGGCCGCGCGGAGCGCCGCCGGCAGGAACCGCGGGTCGCGCACGCGCTGCGCGGTGGCCGCCGTGTTGCCGACGAGCACGCGGCCCGCCGCGAGCGCCGCCAGCGCGCGCGGGTGGTTCTCGAAGCCGGCCACCCACGCGGCGTGCGTCGCCTCGAGCGCGGCGGCGGCGCGCGCGGCGCGCGCGGGCGTCCACCGGGCGCCGCCGGGCACGGGATGCCAGCGCGCCACCGCACGCAGGTCGGTGTCGCCGAAGGCGTCCACCGCCTGCACCGCCGCGCCGGCCGCGGCGGCCGACTGCGCGAGCGCGCGCACCGAGGCGCCGGCAACGACGAGCCGCACCGCTCAGCCCCCGAGCCCGAGCCGCGCGCGCGCCTGCGTGCGCGACACGACGAGCAGGTGGTCGAGCACGGTGCCGCGCGCCTCGCGGAGCCGCAGCGCCTCGACGATCGGCGCCGCCGCGCCGCCCGCGAGGCCGTCGGCGAGGAGCGCGGCGCCCTGGGCCGCCTCCTTCACCACGCTCGAGAACCCCTCGAGCCGCGCCACCTCGTGACGCGGCAGCCGCGCGCGCAGCGCGTCCACGAGCGCGTCGCGGCGGCCCAGCCGGCCCGAGACGAGCACCTGCCGGGCGCGCGGCGCGCTCGCGCCGAGCGCGAGCACCGCCTTGACGGCCCCCTCGACCAGCGCCTCGTCGGCGACCGCCTCGCGGTCGGGCAGGCCGGGCGGGAGGTCGTCCACGCCGCCACGGAAGAGCGTGGCCTTGGTGACCGGCGACGCCAGCAGCGCGGCCTCGCCGTCGAGCGCGCCCGCCGCGCGCGCGCCGATCGGGCCGCTCGTGCCCCCCATCCCGTCCACGACCTCGCCGCCCTCTACGGCGACCGCCGCGCTGAAGGCGCCACCCAGCTCGAGGAGGATGAAGTGCGCCTCGCCCGGCGTCGCGCACCCGTCGCGCAGCGCCTGCGCGAGCCCGAGCGCGGCGGCGGCGAGCTTGTCGGGGGTCCCCATGTCCACGCGATTCAGCTTGCGATGGAGCGGCACGGTGGGGAGGTGGATCACGCCGGGAAGAAAGACCAGCGGCAGCCCCGCCAGCTCGAGGGCGCGCACCAGCGCGCCGAGGCCGCCGATCCCGCCCGGCTCGCCGGGCGGCGCCAGGAGCAGCAGGCGGCGCTGCTCCTCGGTGAGGCCGGGCCCGTGCACGAGCGGGAGGCCGTAGCCCGAGGGCGCGGCGCAGAGGTGCACCGGCCCGAGATCGCGCAGCAGCCCGGCGAACGCGGCGGGATCGGCCGTCGCATCGGCGGTCGGGAGCGAGACCTCGAGCACCGGCCGTCCCCCGTCGAGCGCCACGGCATCGAGGCTCACCGTGCCGGGATCGATCCCGACGACGCGGGGCATCGGCCGACCGGCGCTCAGGACTTCTTCTTCGCGGCCAGCTCCCGGCCCACCTCGGCGATCGCCTCCGCGTCGAGCACCAGGTCGTTGCGCGTGAACAGCTTCGCGACGCACGCCTTGTGCAGCTTCGTCTTGAAGTTGCCGACGCCGAAGGCGCCGTAGCAGGTCACGCCGCCGTGTCCCGTCCCGGCGTCGTCCACGCCGATCCCCTCGATGCCGAGCGGCGGCACCGCGTTCAGGTCCACCGCCACCTTCAGGGTCGGGTGCCCCTGCCAGGCGGCGCGCGGCACCATCTGCACCCCGGCCGGCCCGGAGTTGAGCAGGATGTCGGCGCCGTCGAGCACCTCGGCGAGGTGGTCGGCGCCGGTGAGCGTCGTGGCTTCCACCTGCACGTTGAAGCGCGCGCTGATGAACTGGCGGGCCTTGTCGCCCTGCTCCGGCCGGCGCGAGGTGATCGTGACGCGCGCGCCGTCCTTCGCCAGCAGCCCGGCGGCCCGCTGGCCCACGGGTCCGGTGCCGGCGAGGATCACCACCTTCCTGCCGCGCAGGTCGCCGACCGCCTGCTCGATCTTCACCACCGCGGCCACGGCGGTCGTGTTCGAGCCGTTCGAGTCCAGCATCACCGAGACGGTGAGCGGCTTGAACATCGCGTCGAGCGCCATCGCCAGCAGCTGCTCGCCGGCGGTCATGTTGTTGCCGCCGATCCAGATCGCGGTGCGGTGCAGGTCCTTCGGGCCGCGCGTGAAGATGCAGCCGTGCACCAGGTCGCGGACGTCGCCCTCCGTGACGCCGCCGTAGCTCATGATGCGGTCGGCGCCCGCGTCGTACGCGACCACCTGGTCGAAGACGCTGGGGAGGCGGGAGCTGTCGAGCTGGAGGAGGAGGTTCTTCATCGGGTCGGGGGGCAGCGGGACGCGGGCGAATGCGACGAGGGCCGGAGGCGGTCGGCCGCCCGCGCGGCGGGCGGCTCCGGGCCTCCGGCCCTCGTCAGGAGACGCGGGCCGGGCTCAGCCCTCGGCGCCGCTCGCGAACGGGTGACGCGCGGCCTTGTACTTCGCCAGGACGTCGTCCACCGTCGGCTGGCCCTTCAGGGCGCGCGCGATCGACTCCTTCGTCGCCTTGTAGTTGAAGTCGTAGATCTTCTTGTCGTCGGCCGCCTGCCAGTGGATGAACACGCCGACGAGGATGCAGTAGTCGTTGGCCTGCTGCTTGGTGATGACGCCCTCGGCGACCGAGTCCATCACCGCGCGCGCCACGGCCGCCTGCGCCGGGCCGAACATCTGCACCGCCTGCTTGGCGCCCTTGATGGTGACCTTGTTGAAAAGCAGCGTGTCCGGCTTGCAGGGGAGGTTCGGGGTCACGACGGCGAGCAGCGTCGTGAAGCCGTCGGTGTTGCGCGAGAGGGCCTGCGTGAACGCCTGGCCCGCGGCGCCGCGCTTGTCGCCGATGATGAGGTCGATGTGCGCGATCTCGTTGCCGTCGCCGACAAGCGACTCGCCGATGAAGAAGTCTGCTGCCATGGGGATGCCTCCGAGGGCGGTCTGGGGTGGAGCGCTCAGGATGGTCGGACAGCGGTTCCGATGGGCGGCGCGTCCGGGGCTGACGCGCAGTCCCGCTGACGCGGGTAGCTCGGTCGGAAAGAGTCGCTGTGCAACGGGATCCGGGTTGGTGCAGCGGCCCTAACATGGAAGCGGTCGCGTGGGGTGTCAAGCTGCGGACGTCATGGCGGCGTGACAGCGGCGCGCCGCGCGCCGCCGCCACCGCGACGCCGTGCACCAGACCGGCGCGAGCCACCGACCACTGGATAGGACACCAGCCTAGGACCTCATCCACAACCGCTTGTTTCGCAACGGCTTGCGCGATTGGCAGGGTCCCTGCTTGAAATGCCGGGCGTGGCTCACGTTTCCCGCTCCCCGAGGGAGGGTACCATGCAGGGTCGACTCGTTGGTCTTGCGGCATTCGCACTCCTCGCGGCCCCCGCCGCCCTGCCGGCGCAGGTGGTGGCCGACATCGGCATCGTCACCGGGCCCGTCAACGGCCGCGTCGTCGTCGGCGCGCCGGTCTATCGCGAGGTCGTGGCCGTCCCGGTGACGGAGTACGTGGTGGTCGAGCGCTGGGTGGGTCACGTGCCCCGCGGGCGGGCCCACGGCTGGTGGCGCCGGAACGGCTACCGCCCCGTGACCCTCTGGTACGACGGCTACCGGTACTACCACCGGCCCTGGCGCCGCGGCCTGGTGCAGGTGCCGGCGTGGGCGGGCGCGGGGCACTACTACCAGTGGGACGACGGGCGTGACGGCCCGTGGGACGGGTACGGCGAGCGTCGCTGGGACGACCGCGACGACGACCGGCCCCGCGGCCGGCGCGAGCGGTACCGCGACTGGGACGACTGAGCCACCCTCGCGGTCGCGTGGAGCGGCCGGCATCCCCTGGCGGGGATGCCGGCCGCGCGCGCTTCGGGCGCGCCCGAGGAACGCCGTGACCGTGGCGGGTGCAGCGTGCCGTCGCCGAGCCCTGCCACCTCGTCGGCCCGGGGGGCCCTCCCCGCATCCGTGGACGATCCGCGCCCGCGGCCTGCTCGTCGGCCGCGCCGGGGCTCGACGCGGACCTGCCGTCGCGCATGCCGTTCGACGTTGATGCGCAGCGGGTCCGGCCGACGACCGCGGCCGGGAACCCGGGGCACCGGGGTCGCCGACCTGACGATCGAGACCTTCGTCATCGGCGCGCGCATCGGCTCCCGCCGCTGGCCGCCCCGCGACGCGGCGGGTCGCGGACGGGGGTATCGTTGTGCCATGCATCCCGTCCGCGACCACGCCCTTCCCCCCGACCCGGACGCCTTCCGCCGCGCGCGCCACCCGCACGGGCGCGTGATCGTGATCGCGCCGACGCGCGCGGCCTGCGAGACCATCGAGCTGGCCCTGCACACCCGCGTCGAGACGCTGCTCGAGCGCGAGCACGGGGCGGAGCTGCGCGCGTGGGCGGGGGCCGGGAAGGCGTTCGGCATCGTCGCGGGCACCGGCGTCGGCAAGACGCTCGGCATCCGGCCGATCGCGGAGGCGATCCTGCAGGCGCCGCTGGCGGTGGGCGTGGTGAACCGCGAGCGCGAGGCCACGCCCGAGACGCCTTCCTGGAACGTGGTGATCGTCACCACGGGGATCGCGCGCCGCTGGTACCAGGACGGCCTCATTGCCGCGCGCGACACCGTGATCGTGGACGAGATCCACCAGACCTCCGCCGAGCTGGAGCTCTGCCTCGCGCTCGGCAAGCGCGCCGGGTGCCGGCACATCTGGCTGAGCGCCACGGTGGACCCCGCGTTCTACGCGCGCTATCTCGCCTCCGACGAGGTGCTGCAGACCTCCGCCTTCGACCCGCGCCTGCGCGCGAAGGTGGAGGTGCTCGCGCAGCAGCCCGAGGAGTTCTTCGACGACCGCCGGCTGCGGCGGATCATCAGGGAGCGGCGCGGCGTGGCGGTGTTCGTGCCGACCCGCGCCGAGGTGGAGCGCCTCGCGCAGCAGCTCGGCGCGCAGTGGCAGCGGCTCTCCACCGCCTTCTACCACGGCGGCGAGCCGATCCGCGTCATTCGGCCGTTCCTCGAGGGGCAGGTGGAGCGCCCCTTCCTGCTCGCGATGACCGCCGCGGGCCAGTCGGCGCTGAACCTGCCCGGGCTCGACACCGTCGTCATCTACGACGCGCGGTACGCGAACGTCGTGGAGCGCGGGCGCAACGTGCTCCACCGGCTCTACCTCGGCGCGAACGAGATCCTGCAGATGGCGGGGCGCGTGCACGGGCGCGTGGCCGGCGGCGAGGTGGTGATCCTGAGCGACCGCGACCTCGAGTTCGAGCAGCTGCGGCCCACGCCCCCCGAGTTCCAGCTCGCGGGCGACGCGGAGCGCGTGGCGATCACCTGCGCCGCCCTCGGCGTGGACGCCAGCGAGCTCGACCTGCCGGTGCCGGTGGATCGCGTGGCGTACCGCCGCGCGCTCGGGCGCCTCACGGAGCGCGGGCTGGTCGAGGGGGGGCGGCTCACCGCGTACGGCCGCGAGGTCGAGGCGCTCCCCGTCGAGCGCCCGTGGGGCGAGCTGCTGGTGCACGCCGGCCCCGAGCTGGTGCCCGTGGTGGCGACCTGCGCGAGCATCGAGTCGCTGCACCGGATGACGCGGGAGGAACGCGACCTGCGGGGCGCGCTGGTCGCGGGGAGCGATCACCTGACGGTCTACAACCTCTATGCCGAGGCGGTGAACCGCTGCGGCTACCTGGGCGAGGTGTACGGGCTGCCGCGCCACCTCTTCGAGGAGGCGGAGCTCGCCGCATGGGCCGAGCAGCGCGGCGTGCTCGTGAAGGCGATCGAGGACGGCGCGCTGGGCGTCGCCTCGGTGTACCGCGCGCTCGAGCTGCCCCTGCCGAAGACGCTGCCGCACGCCGGCCGCGACCTGAAGGCACGCTGGGCCGAGCTGCTCGCGCAGTACATGCCCTTCGACCTGGTGATCGACGAGCGCACCGCCGACGGGCAGCCGGCGCGCATCTCCCGCACGTCGGTCGCGGGCTCGTGGGGCGCGGTGGCGGGATCGCTGCGCTTCTTCGCGGACCGGTTCGGGGTGCCGCGCGCGGGGATCGAGGGGACGACGCTGCCCTACGACCTGATCGCGCGCTTCGCGACGTGGGGGCCGCCGCGCCTTCAGGTCGCGGGGCCGCGCAAGCACCAGCGGCTCACCGTGCGGCGCACGCGCACCTACTTCGGCTTCGAGCTGGACACCGACGTGGAGGAGCTCGAGGACGCGATCCCGCCCGAGCTGCTCGAGCCCGCGCGCGACGCGCTGGCCGAGGCGCTGCTGGAGGGCGACACGCCGCATCCCGACCAGGGCCGGCTGCGCCGCGCGCTGGCGGAGGCGGACGAGCTCTGGCGGCGCTCGGGTGGCGCGCTCGACGCGCTCGCGCCCGGCCGCCGGCGCGCGGCGCTCCGGGCGCAGCTCGACGGGGTGGCGTCGTGGCGCGGCTTCCTCGGCACGCGCGTCGCCTACGACGTGGCGGCGCTGGTGCCGGCGGGCGAGCGCGAGGCGCTGCTCGCCCTGCCGGCGAGCGTGGCGCTCAAGGGGGACGCCGCCGCGCTGCGCTACGAGATCGCCGACGGCCGCGCGGTGGTGCGGCTGCACCTGCGGGAAGGCCAGGCGCGCCGGCTGCGCGCGCATGAGCTGCCGCAGCTCGACCGCCCGCTCCGCTTCGCGGTGCTGCGCGGCCACGAGCCGCCGGCGCACGGCGACACGCTCGAGGCGGCGCTCGCCGCGCTGCACCGCGAACGGCAGCGGGAGCCGGGCCGCGACGGCGGGCGGGGGGGCCGGCACCACCGACCCCCGCGCCCGGGCCGCCGGCGCCCCGGCCGCCGGCGCGACTGACGAGGAGGAACGACCGATGACGCTCGCCGCGCCCGGACCGGCGCCGCACCAGCACGGCCGGATCCGGCACGACCACACCACCACCGCCTTCGCGCTCGACGGGATGCGCGTCGTGCAGACGCTGGGTGTGGTGACCGGGATCACGGTGCGCTCGCGCAGCCTGTTCGGCACGCTGGGGGCCGCGCTCGAGACGATCCGCGGCGGCAACATCCGCCGCTTCACCGAGCTGTGCAACCAGACGCGGCTCGAGGCGTTCGAGCTGATGCTCGAGCACGCGGAGCAGCACGGTGCCAACGCCGTGCTCGCGATCCGCTACGACGCGACCGAGATCATGCAGGGCGTGACCGAGGTCGTCTGCTACGGCACCGCCGTGGTGGTGGAACCCGCGTGAGCGACGGCCGGCCGGCGCCCGCGGGCGGCGCCGCGGTGCACGTCGCGCTCGTGCTCGTGCAGCTGATGTTCGCCTCGCTCGCCATCGTGGGGCGCATCGTGCTGCCGCAGTTCCCGGCGAGCGCGCTCGTCGCCTCGCGCGTGGTGGGCGCGGCGCTGGTGCTGGCCGCCGTGAACGCCCTGCGCGGCGGCCCGTGGGTGCGCGACCGCGGCGACCTGCGCCGGCTCTTCTGGCTCGGCACCCTCGGCATCACGCTCAACCAGACGCTCTTCGTGTTCGGCCTGAAGTACACGACGGCCGTCAACGCCACCATCCTCGTGACGCTGGTGCCGGTCTTCACGGTGCTGGGCAGCGTGGTCACGCGCCGGGAGCCGGCCTCGCCGCTCAAGCTCGCCGGGATCGCCGTGGCCGGGCTCGGGGCGATCTGGCTCATCGGCCCCGACCGCCTGACGCTCGGGGCCGAGACGGCGCTCGGCAACCTGCTCATCGTCGCGGGGATGGCGTGCTACGCGGCGTACTTCATCTACTCGAAGTCGGTGCTCGCGCGGCACGACTCCCTGACGGTGGTGACGTACGTGATGCTCTTCGCGGCCGTCACCATCCTGCCGATCGGGTGGCTCGGGCTCACCCAGCTCCCGGCCGCCGGGGTGCCGCCGCGGGTCTGGGCGCTGGTGGCCTACATCGTGGCGTTCCCGACGATCGGCACCTACCTGCTCAACATCTGGGCGCTCCGGCGGGTGTCGTCCCACCTGGTCAGCGTGTACATCTACCTGCAGCCGCTGGTGACGGCCGCCGTGGCTCCGCTTCTCCTTGCGGGAGAAGGACTTACGCCGCGCGCGGCGGGCGCGGGGCTGCTCATCTTCGCCGGTCTCGGCGCCGTGATCCAGGCCGAGCGCCTGCAGCGGCGGGAGGTGCCCCTCGAGGCGGTACCGTCCGAGTGACGGACGCTGCACCCTGAAACCTCGGCCCCACCATCGGCGTATCAGTCCCCATGACCGACCTTCGCATGGCCACCCCGATGCCGTCCGTCTTCTCGCCGCTGGCGAAGGCGCTGCTCGACGGCTTCAGCGAGGGGGTCATCGTCTTCGACAGGGACGGGCGGGTCATCTATGCCAACGGGCGGGCCCGGGTGCAGGTCGCGCCGCTCGACCTGACCCAGCCCGCCTCGATCCTCATGCCCCAGCTCGCCACGATCGGGGGGCGGCTCCAGCCGCTCCGCGTCGGCGCGCTCGACCTGGGCGAGGCGGTCTTCCTGCCCGCCGAGGAAGGGGCCACGACGCTGGCCGAGAAGGAGCGGGAACAGATCGTCCGCAGCCTCGACCAGCACGGCTGGCGGCTGGCGGAGACGGCGCGGAGCCTGGGCATCAGCCGCACGACCCTCTGGCGCCGCCTCAAGGCCTACGGCCTGCACCGCGACGGACGTACCCGCACCCAGCGCCCGGCCTGACCCCCGGCCCGGTGCCGCCGGGCCACCCGCGAGCACGTACCCATCCCGTCCGGGCGCCGTTAGCATCCGCACCGGTCGCCTCTCCGTCCCGTCACCACGGACCTGCCTGACGTGCTGCTGCTTGCCGTGACGCTCGCCGCCGCCCCGCCGCCCGACTCGGTGGTGTTCGCCAGTGCCGCCACCGAGCGGCTCGTGCGCCGGGGGATCGCGCGCCGCACGGTGCAGGACACGGCGGTGCACGACTACCGCGCCACCCTGCGGTACCAGCTCTGGTACGGCTTCAGCGCGCGGAAGTGGGCCGCGGTGGCGCCCGCCGCGATCGAGGAGCAGGTGATGGCGATGGCGTGGCAGCGCCCGAACGACCTGCGGGTGGAGGTGCGCGGCCGGCGCACGTCGGCGCGCGGCGGCGCGCCCGGCGTCTCCAGCGTCTTCGACCGGCCCTGGTTCGTGCCGCGCGAGGTGGACGACTCGGTGCGCATCTTCGCCGACGAGTTCCCCGCGCACGGCGCGCTGCACCCGCTCGCGGCCTCCGGGCCCGAGTGGTACCGCTACGAGGTGGTGGACAGCCTGGCCGCGACGCTGCCGGATGGCCGCGAGGTGCGCGTGGTGGCGGTGGACGTGCTGCCGCGGCGCGCGGCGCCGGCGCTCGTCGTGGGGCGGCTCTGGCTGGACGCGGCGACGTCGGAGGTGGTGCGGTTCACCTTCCGCTACGTCGGCACTGGGCTCTTCGCGGTGCCCGACGCGCCGACCGCGAAGGACTCGGCCGCGGCGCGGCGGGCGAACCGCGTCGCCAACCGGATCGTCACGATCGACGTGGACCTGGAGTACGCGGTGCAGGCGGGCGGCCTCTGGATGCCGCATCGCCAGACGCTCTCGGGGCAGGTGCAGGTGCCGTTCGTCGGGAACCTCGTGATCCCCTTCGAGGCGACGACGCGCTTCGACGACTACGAGATCAACACGGGCGTCCCGATCGCCTTCCGGCTCGCCCCGGACTCGGCGACCGCGGAGGTGAGGCGCGAGCGCCGGCAGGAGATCCGCGACTCGATGCGCGCCGAGCGGCGGCGCGGCGGCACGATCGGCGACGGCGACGTGGGGTGGGACTTCGCGGGCTACGCCCAGGGCGGGCGCTACGAGATCCTGCGCCCGGGCAACGACTCGCTCGCCCGCTACGACGGCTGGGGCGGGCCCCTCGCGCTCGCCGGCGACGCGGCCGCCGAGGCGTCGGTGCGCGAGGCGCGGGCGTCGCTCGCGGCGCTCGCCGAGCGGGTGCCCGACGACCTCAACCCGCGGCCGACGTTCGGGTTCGCGCTCGAGCGCACGTCGGACCTCGTCCAGTACAACCGGGTGCAGGGGCTCTCGCTCGGCGCGGGGGCGCGGCTCAGGCTGCCGCTCGCGTTCACCGACCTGTACGGCAGCGCGCGCTTCGGCTTCAGCGACGAGCGCCTCACCGGCCGCCTGTCGGTGGTGCGCGAGGCGCCGGGCGGGCGGCTGCGGGTGAGCGGCTACCGCGACATCCTCGACGCCGACGCCTTCTCGCCGGGCAAGGGGTTCGCGAACTCGCTGAACGCGCTCTTCGTGGCGCACGACAACGGCAGCTACTTCCTCGGCACCGGCGGGAGCGTGGGGTTCGAGACCTCGGTGGGGCGGGGGATCGAGCTCGCGCTCGAGGGGCGGCTGGAGCAGCAGGACTCGGTCGTGACCACCGCCCGGTCGGGCGTGAACGACGCCCTCGGCGGCGACGGCCTCTTCCCGCCCAACGTGGCGATCACCCCCGGGCTCTTCGGCGTGGCGCGGGTCGGGCTCGCCGGCGCCTCGGCGCTCGGCTGGGGCGTGGCGGTCGACGGGATCGCGGGGGAGGGGACGGCGAACGCGCGGCTCATCGCGAGCGGGCGCTACGAGTTCAACGAGGGGGGGCCGGGGTTCACCATCCGCGCGCGGATCGGCGGGGCGGTGCGCGACACCTTGCCGCAGTTCGCGCTCACGGCGGGCGGCGTCAACACCGTGCGCGGCTTCGACTACGCGGCGCAGCGGGGCCAGGCGGCGTGGTCGGCGCAGCTCGACGTGACGCCGCTCAAGTCGTGGTTCCGGCCGGTGGGCTTCATCGACGCGGGGCGCGCCGGCCGCTGGGCGGACCTGGCCGACGGCCGCACCCTGGTCGGGGCCGGCGCGGGGCTCTCGATCTACAGCAAGCTCCTGCGCACGAGCCTCGTGCGCTTCGACTTCAGCTACCCCCTCACCCAGCGGGCCCCGGACCAGGGATGGCGCTTCGACCTGATCGTCTCGGCGGTGCGCTGACGCTGGCGGCGGCGCTCGCCGCCTGCGGGCCCCGCGGCCCGACCCTCGTCGCCGAGTGGCGGGGCGCCGACGCCGGGCGGGTGCGCGCCCCGGCCACGGCGCAGTGGTGCGCCGCCGCCCGCGTGCTGGTCGTGCAGGGGGTCTCGAACGACAGCGGGGTGGCCCTCGCGCTGCGGCCGGCCGGCGACACGCTGGAGGCGGGCCGCTACCCGCTCACGACCGACACGGCAGCGCCGCCCCGTCCCTCCGCGATGCTCGCGGCGCGCTGGGTGCACCTGAAGAAGTCGCTCCTCGTGCAGGTGCGGCTCGACGGCGGCGACGCGACGCTGGCGCTCGCCGGCGGGCGCGCGAGCGTCGTCGCCGCGGGCCAGGTGCCGCTGCCGGGCACCGACTCGCTGGTGCGGCTCGCCGTCGAGGCGCGCGACGTGCCCGTGTCGGCCGACACCGCCGGCTGCCCCGCGCCGCCGCCGCCGCCCGATTCGGTGGCGGCTCCCGCCGCCGATTCCGGTGTAAGTTGAGGCCATGGACTCGACCTACTTCCGCAAGGGGTTCGGCCTCAAGCCCGCGATCGAGGGCCAGCTCACCGCCGACTACCACAGCGCGGTGGTGGACTACCTGCGCGCGAACGACTTCACGATGCGCGTGGGGCCCCTCACCTTCCGGCTCGCGCGCGAGTTCGGCTTCTGCTACGGCGTGGACCGCGCGGTGGACTACGCGTACGAGACGCGGCACAAGTTCCCCGACCGCCGCCTCTTCCTCGTGGGCGAGATCATCCACAACCCGCACGTGAACCGGAAGCTCGCGTCCATGGGGATCGCGTTCCTCCGGCACGGCCCCGACGGCGCGTTCGACTTCGGCGGCGTGGGCCCCGACGACGTGGTGATCCTCCCCGCCTTCGGCGTCACGATCGGCGACTTCCAGCGGCTGCGCGAGCTGGGGTGCGTGCTGGTGGACACGACCTGCGGGTCGGTGCTCAACGTGTGGAAGCGGGTCGAGACCTACGCGCGCGACGGCTACACGGCGCTGATCCACGGGAAGCACTACCACGAGGAGACGAAGGCGACGGCGAGCCAGGTCATGAAGTACCCGGGCGGCCGCTACCTCGTGGTGTTCGACATGCAGGAGGCGCGGCTCGTCTGCGACTTCATCGAGCGCGGCGGCGACGCCGCGTCGCTCACCGAGCGCTTCCGCGTGGCGAGCTCGCCGGGGTTCGACTTCGCGCGCGACCTCGAGCGGATCGGCGTCGCGAACCAGACCACGATGCTCTCCAGCGAGTCGCTCGCGATCGCGGCGGAGGTGGGGCGGAGCATGGCGCGCCGGTACGGCGAGGCCCACGTGGCCGAGCACTTCCGCTCGTTCGACACGATCTGCTCGGCGACGCAGGAGCGGCAGGACGCGGTGGTGAAGCTCCTCGAGGACCCGGTGGACGTGATGGTGGTGGTGGGCGGCTACAACTCGAGCAACACCTGCAACCTCGCCGCGCTGGTGCACTCGAAGGGCGTGCGCGTCTTCCACATCGAGGACGCGGACGGGATCGACCCGGCGAGCGGGCGCATCCGGCACCGCGCGGTGACGACGCGGCAGGAGGCGACCGAGGCCGACTGGCTCGGCGGCGCGCGGGTGCTCGGCGTCACCGCCGGCGCCTCGACGCCCAACAACAAGATCGGCGAGACGGTGGCACGGATCTGCGAGACGGCGGGACTGCGGCCCGCGCTCGAGGCGCTCGTCGCCGCATGAGCGGCGTCCCCGCGCCGCCGCGCCCCCGCGGCCCCTGGGTCGCGGGGGCGCGGTCGTTCGCGGCCACCGGCCGCCGGCGGAGGACCGATGCGGCGGCGTGAGTTCGTGACCCTCGTGGCCCGCGCGGGCGGGAGCGCCGCGGCGCTCGGCACGATGGACGCGCTCGGCCTCCTGCCCCGCGGGCCCGACCGCGCGTTCGCGCTCGGCGGGAGCGGCCGGGGGCGCCGGGTGCTGGTGCTCGGCGCCGGCCTCACCGGCATGGCCGCCGCGTACGAACTCGGCAAGCTCGGCTACGACTGCCGCGTGCTCGAGGCGCGCGCGCGCAGCGGCGGCCGCTGCTGGACGCTGCGCGGCGGCACCGAGGTGGTCGAGCTCGACGGCACGCGGCAGCGGTGCGAGTTCTCCGCGGGCCAGTACCTCAACGCGGGGCCGATGCGGATCCCGCACACGCTGCCGATCGTCCTCGACTACTGCCGCGAGCTCGGCGTGGCCGTCGAGCCGTTCGTGCTGCGCAACGAGGCGACCTTCCTCTTCGCCGACGCCGCGCACGGCCCGGTGGCGGGGCGGGGGGCGCCCGCCGACTCGGCGCCGGCGCCGGTCGGCCCGCTCGGCAACCGGCGGGTGCGGGTGCGCGAGGCGCGGACCGATGTCCTGGGCTTCACCGCGGAGCTGCTCGCCAAGGCGGTCAACCAGGGGGCCCTCGACGCCGAGGTGACGGCGCAGGACCGCGCGGCGTTCCTCGACTACCTCCGCCAGCTCGGGCTGCTCGACGGCGAGGGCCGCTACGGCCCGCGCAGCGCCCGCGGGTGGAGCGCGATCCCCACCGTCGGCGCCGACAGCGGGCGCGTGGCCGACCCGCTCGCGCTGCGCGACCTGGTGCAGGCCGGGTTCGCGAACCGCGTCGCCGACGAGCACTTCATCCTGCTCCAGCCGACGCTGCTGCAGGTCACCGGCGGCACCGACGAGCTCGCGCGCGCGCTCGAGCGCCGGCTGCCGGGGAAGGTGCGGCTCGGCGCCGAGGTGGTGGAGCTGCGGCGCGAGGGGGCGGGGGCGCGCGTCGTGGTGCGCGAGGGCGGGCGCCTGCGCGAGGAGCGCGCCGACGCGGTCGTCTGCACGCTGCCCTCGACGATCCTCGCGCGGATCCCCGGCGACCTCTCGCCGGCCCACCGGCACGCGCTCGCGTCGCTGCCGCAGATGGTGGCGGGGAAGGCCGGCCTCGAGTTCGACCGCCGCTTCTGGGAGGAGGACGACCGGGTCTACGGCGGCGTGAGCGTCACCAACCTGCCCAGCAGCCAGATCTACTACCCGTCGCACGGCTTCCTCGGCGCGCGCGGGGTGCTCATCGGCTACTACGTCTTCGGGGCGCGCGCGGAGGCGATCAACCGGCTCGCCCCGCGCGACCGGCTCGAGCGCGCGCTCGCCGACGGCGAGCGGATCCACCCGCCGTACCGGCGGCACTTCCGCACCGGCACGAGCGTGGCCTGGGAGCGCATCCCGTTCTCCGAGGGGGGATGGGCCCGCTGGACCGACGAGGCGCGCCGCAACGCCTACCCCGTGCTGCTCGAGCCCGACGGGCCGTTCGTGCTCGCGGGCGACTACCTCACGCACCACTCCGGCTGGATGGCCGGGGCGTTCCTCTCCGCGCGCGACGCGGCCGCCAAGGTGCACGCGCGCCTGAGCCAGCTCACCCCCACCGCGAAGCAGCCATGACCCTCCGAGTCCCGCCCGTCGTGCTCGCCCTGGCGCTCGGCGCCGCGCTCCCGCTGTCGGCCCAGCAGGCGCCGACGGAAGTGCTGCGCGTCGGCAGCGCCCAGTCGCCGATCCTGCAGGGCGTGGCGGTCCCCGCCGGCCGCGCCCTCTACTTCACCAGCGGCATCGTGGCGCCGGTCGCCGACACGACGGCCGCGCCCACGAGCCGCGAGCGCTACGGCGACACGAAGACGCAGGCGCGCGGGATCCTGCGGCGCATCGAGGAGCAGCTCGCGGCCCAGGGGCTCTCGATGCGGGACGTCATCCAGCTCCGGGTGTACCTGCTCCCCGACCCGATGAACGGGAACCGGATGGACTTCCGCGGCTGGAACGAGGCGTACGGCGAGTTCTTCGGGACGGCGGCGAACCCGAACAAGGTGGCGCGCGCCACGATCGGCATCAACGAGCTCGCGGGACCGGGGCTCCTGATCGAGATCGAGGCCGTCGCCGTCTATCCCGCCGGCCGTTGAGCCGGCGCCGGGCCGAGCTCGCGCGCCGCGCGCTCGGCCAGCGCCACCACGGTGAGCGGCGCGGATCCCTCCATCTTGTTGTTCACCAGCACGTACGCCGGCAGCGCCGCGCGCACCGCGACCGCGAGCAGCCGCAGCACGTCCCGCCGCACCGCCTCGCTCGGCGCGCGGAGCCGGTCGAACGGCGCCCACGCCTCCCGCAGCGACTCGTAGTCCCCGCCTGGCGGCAGCAGCAGGCGCGCCACGACCTGCCGCCCGGTGAGCGCGTCGGGGAGGTCGAGCTGCGCGCCGATCGGCGGCATGCGGCTCCACGCGTTGAAGACGTGCGCGACGTCGTGCTCGCGCAGCACGGCGAGGTACGTCGGCGTGAGGAGCCGCGCGGTGCGGATCTCCACGGCGAAGCGCGGGTCGCGGGGCAGGCGCGTGAAGAACGCGTCGAGCGCCGCGGCGAAGCGCCCGGGGGTGAGGGCGTGCCGCGCCGGGAGCGCGCCGAACTCGAAGACGAAGGGGCCGGCGTGCGCGTCGAAGTGCGCGGCGCACGGCTCGTACACCTCGCGCAGGAAGCGATCGGGGTCGAGGAACGAGGGACTCTCCGGCAGGGTGAGCTCGCGCCACACCTTGCTCGCGCAGCGGAACCCCGCGGGGAGCACCGCCGCGTAGTCGCGCAACTGCCGGGCCGTGAGCGGGCGGTAGAAGCTGCTGTCGATGCCGGCGGTGCCGAAGAGCGGGAAGCGCGCGTACTCGCCGAGCATGGCGGCGGCGGCGCGCCTCGCGTCGTACCGGCGGGAGTAGACGATCCCCTCCCACCCGGGGAAGGTCCACGACGACGTGCCGAAGCGCACCCCGGGCGGGAGCCGGCGGGCGAGCGCGGCGAGCGCGTCGCGGTCGGTCGCCGGCGCCGCCCCGGTCACGGCGCGGCGGTCAGGGCGCCCGCTCGATGCGGTAGACGCGGCCGGCGAAGGTGGTGAGGTAGAGCTCGCCCGCCGCGTCCTCGCCGAAGCTCGAGATCTGCTCGCCGTTGGGGCGCAGCGCGCTCCACTCCTGCCGGGTGGTCACCTGGCCGCCGCTCCAGCGGAAGCTGCGCACCCAGCCGTCGCAGAAGTCCGCGTAGAAGTAGGTGCCGCGCAGGTCGGCGATCGCCTGGCCGCGGTACACGTAGCCGCCGGTGACCGAGCACCCCTCGGCGTGGGTGTACTCGAGCGCGGGGAGGGTGAGCCCCTGCTGGTTGCAGTTGGTGGACGGGTTGAAGCAGCGGGTCCCCTCCATCACGCGCCACCCGTAGTTGAGCCCGCGGCCCGCGTCGCGGCCGCCGGTGGCGGGCGAGACGTTGACCTCCTCGATCTCGTTCTGCCCCACGTCGGCCACGTAGAGGTCGCCCGTCTGCCGGTCGAACGAGAAGCGCCAGGCGTTGCGGAGGCCCCACGCCCAGATCTCGGGACGCGCGCCCGCGGTGGTGCGGAAGGGGTTGTCGGCCGGGATCGCGTACGTGGTGCCGCTGCCGCTCACGTCGATGCGGAGCAGCTTGCCGAGCATGGTGCCGAGCTGCTGCCCGTTGTTCTGCGGGTCGCCGCCCGAGCCGCCGTCGCCGAGGGACACGTAGAGGTACCCGTCGGGGCCGAACGAGACCTGGCCGCCGTTGTGGTTCGCGAACGGCTGCGCCTGGAAGAGCAGCGGCTGCGCCGTGGCGGCGTCGGCCACGTCGGGGTTCGACGCGCTCGCCTGGTAGCGGACCACGCGCGAGTCGCCGTTCCCGTCGGTGTAGCTCACGTAGAAGCGGCGGTCGCTCGCGAACGTGGGCGAGAACGCGAGCCCCAGCAGCCCGCGCTCGCCGCCGGCGGCGATGCTGCCGCTGAGGTCGAGGAACGGCTGGGCGAGGAGCTGGCCGCCCTTCACGATGCGGATGCGCCCGCCCTGCTCCACCACGAAGAGCCGCGCGTTGTCGCCGGGCGGCGCCGTGACGAAGAGGGGATTGCTGAGCCCCTGCGCGACGGTCACGAGCCGCAGGGTGACCGGTCCCGGCGGCGGGCCGGAGCCGTCGGAGTCCTCGCTGCACGCGGTCGCAAGAAGCACGAGCGCCGCGGAGAATGCCCGTGGGGTGCGCGCACCCATCGTGGTAACCTCCAGTGTCCGTTGATCCTGCGACAGGAATGTACCCGAGAGGGCAGCATGCGTGCCGTCGTCTTCCCTTCGGCCGGCGGGCCGGAAATCATCCAGGTCGTCGAGCGCCCCGACCCGGAGCCGGGCGCGCACCAGGTGCGCGTGCGGGTCGCCGCCGCGGGCCTCAACCGCGCCGACGTGCTGCAGCGCCGGGGGCTCTATCCCGCGCCGCCCGGGTGGCCGGCCGACATCCCGGGGCTCGAGTATGCGGGCGTGGTGGAGTCGGCGGGCCCCGGGGTCTCGCGCTGGCAGGTCGGCGACCGGGTGATGGGGCTCGTGGGCGGCGGCGCGTTCGCGGAGTACGTCGTGGTGCACGAGGACGAGGCGCTCGCCGTGCCGGCCGGGATCAGCGTGGTGCACGCCGCGGCGATCCCCGAGGCGTTCCTCACGGCGTGGGACGCGATGGTCACGCGCGGGCGCCTCGCGCGGGGCGAGCGGCTGCTGGTGCACGCGGTGGCGAGCGGCGTGGGCACCGCGGCGATCCAGCTCGGCCGCGCCCTCGGCGCCGTGACGCTCGGCACCTCGCGCACGGCGGCGAAGCTCGAGCGGTGCCGCGCCCTGGGGCTCGACCACGCGCTGCGCACCGAGCCGGCGGGCCTCGACAAGGCGGTGGGGGAGCCGGTGCACGTGGTGCTCGACCTGCTCGGCGGACCGTGGTTCGCGGCGAGCCTGCGGGTGCTGGCCCCGCGCGGCCGGCTCGTGCTGCTGGGGCTCATCGCGGGGAGCGAGGCGCACGTGGAGCTCGGACTCGTCCTGCGCAAGCGGCTCGAGGTGACGGGCACGGTCATGCGGCCGCGGCTCCACGCGGAGCGGGTGCCGCTCGTGGCCGAGTTCGCGGCGCGCGCGCTGCCGCTCTTCGCGAGCGGCGCGCTCGCGCCGGTGGTGGAGGAGGTGCTGCCGATGCGCGAGGTGGCGGAGGCGCACCGGCGCATGGACGCGAACGAGACCTTCGGGAAGCTCGTCCTCGCCTGGTGAGCCTCAGGAGGGCGGCGCCGCGCGGCGTCGCGCGGCGGGCTCGCCCGGCGCGCGGAAGTCGTCCTCGGTCGGCGGGCGCACGCGGAGGTCGAAGGCGAGGAAGAGCGTCTTCGACCACGGGAACGCGGCCACCGGCACCAGCACGGCCACCGCGATGCCCCCCGCCTGCAGCAGCGTCCACGACGGCTCCGGCCAGGTCGCCCACAGGCAGCCGGCGAGCCAGGCAGTGAAGGCCGTCTCCGCGAGCATCAGGTTCACGAACCACGCGCCGAGCCAGTAGCCACGCTCGCCGCGCTCGAGCTGCAGGCCGCAGCGCGGGCAGTTCGGCAGCATCCGCGACCAGGTCACGAAGATCGGGTGCCCGCCGCAGGCGGGACAGCGCCGGCGCAGGGCATGGCGGAAGGCGCGCATCAGCGGCCCCCGCCCGCGACGCGCGCCCCGAGCCACGCCACGACCTCCGCGAGCACCGCCTCGTGCCCCCGGTCGGCGAGCACCGCGTGCCGCGCCCCCGCGACCTCGCGCAGGGTCACGTCGCCGCGGCAGCGGGCGACGAAGGCACGGCTCCCCGCGGGCGGCACCATCGTGTCGTCGGTCCCGTGCAGCACGAGCAGCGGCAGGTCGAGCTCGGCGGCGCGGGCGAGCACGGCGCGGCGCACGCGCTCGAACTCGGTGGCGAGGCGCGGCGTGCCGACCCGGTGGAAGCGCGGATCGGCGAGGAGGGCCTCGCGCACGGCGGGGTCGGCGGCGAGGCCGGCGAGGTCCATCCCCGTGCGCAGCTGCAGCCCCGGCCAGACCGGCGAGAGGAGCCGCGCGAGGAGCAGCAGGGGCGCGGGGACCGCGACATCGCCCACCGGCGGCGCCGCGAGCACGAGCGCGCGCGCGCGGCCGGGCCAGGCGAGCGCCGCGTCGAGCGCCACGAGCGCGCCCATGCTCTGGCCGAGCCAGGCGACCGGGACCCCGGGCGCGTCGGCCTCCACGTGGTCGAGGACCGTGCCGAGGTCGGCGCGGTAGTCGTCCCAGCGGTCGATGACGGCGCGGCCGCCCGTGGAGAGCCCGTGTCCCCGCAGGTCGGGCGCGACCACGTGCCAGCCGGCCGGGGGCAGGGCCGCCGCCACGGTGCGGAAGAGGCCGCCGTGGTCGCCGAGCCCGTGGATGGCCACGAGGGTGCCGCGCGGCGTCCCGAGCGCGGGCCATTCGTGCACGGCGAGGGTGGCGCCGCGCGAGGCGAGCCGGCGACGCGTCGGCGCGGCAGCGGCGAGGGACGCGGTCATGCCCGCACGATCACCGGGACGGCGTCGGCAAGCCAGTCCCCGGCCAGGGCGGGGAGGTCGGCGGCGCGGCGCTCAACCGCCGGCGCGAGGGCGAGTGGCGGGATCGTCTCGCGCAGCGGGTCGTCGGCGGCGAAAAGGCGCAGGAACGCCGCGTCGCCCGCGGTGCGCGCGTGCTCCCGCACGAGCGTGGCGAGGGCCCGGCTCCAGGCCGCGGGCGTCCCCGGCGCGGGGTGGCGGCGGTGCCGCTCGAGGGCCGTGTGGCGGAGGGCGCGGTGCACGCCAAGGAGCGCGTAGCGCCGCCGCAGGTGGCGCTCGTCCGCCCCGCCCTCGCGCTCGAGGAAGAAGTCGCAGGCGCAGGCGCCGCGGCGGAGCACGGCGAGGGTGCGCGCGGCGGGCAGCAGCCGGCGCAGCCCGGGAAGGGCCGCGGGCGGCAGGGGGTCGGCGGCGAGTCCGGGCGGGAGCATCGCGCGGAGCTCGGTCGCGGTGAGCGGGCTCGCGACCACGAGCCAGGTGCACATGCCGGGCGGCTACCGGGCGCCGGGCGGCGTGGCAGCCGCCCGGGTCAGAGCGGCAGCTCCTCGCGGATGAGCACGAGGATCGCGGCCTGCGGCACCACGAGGTACTTGCGGTCCTCGAAGGTGATCTCGACCGCCGCCTTCCGGAAGAAGAGCGCGTGGTCGCCGACCTTCGCCTGCATCGTGCTGCGCCGCGAGACCGCCTTCGCCTTCCAGGGCTCGTCCTCGAGGTCGCGCGGGTCGGCCATCGGCTCGCCGGGGCCGGTGGCGACGATCAGGCCGCTCTGCACCTGCTGGGTCTCCACCGCGGTCGGCGGGAGGTACAGCCCAACGCGCGTGCGGGTCTCCTCGCCTTCCTCGGGCGTGACCAGCACGCGGTCGCCGACCACGAGGAGCTGCTTGCGCGGGAACTCCACGTCGCCCTCGCTCACGTGCCGGGCGCGGCGTCGTGGACGGTGACCAGGTGGACGACGCGCAGGCGGCGCACCATCGTCGGCAGGCGCAGCGAGACCTCGTCGCCGACCTGGCGATCCTTCAGCGCGCGGCCGAGCGGCGAGGCGAGCGAGATGTGGCCGGCGTCGAGGTCCATCATCTCGGCGAGGACGAGCATGTACTCCTCCTCCTCGCTCGTCTCCAGGTCCACGACGCGCACGCGCGAGCCGAGCCCGATGCGGTCGGACGGGGCCTCGTGGTTGGCGAGCTGGCTTACCTGCTGGAGCCGCGCGTGGAGCTGGCCCAGCCGCGCCTGCACGAACTGCTGGCGCTCCAGCGCCGCCTTGTACTCGGCGTTCTCGCGCAGGTCGCCGAGCTCGACGGCCTGACGGATCGCCTGGGGAAGGGTGAACTGGAGCTCGTAGGTCAGCTGCTCGATTTCCTTGCCGAGCTTCTCGCGCAGTTCCTGGATCATGCCGTCACCACCGGTCCGGCCGGGAAGAAAAAAAGTCGCCCCCGGTTGCCGCGGAGGCGCAAGCGACCACAACGTCCTTCGCAAATCTAACGCCGGGCACGGGATCCGCCATATGTTCCGATTCGCAACACGCGAGTCTCAAGTGGCTGCCTTGATGACGACTGCCGTCGTGGCTCCGATGGCGGCGCGCGCGCAGTCGCCCGAGGCGCCGCCGGTGCGACTCGGCAGCGCCGCGGAGGCGGAGTCGCTGCTGGTGGACCTGCGGGCGGCCGACAGCACGATCCGGGTCGCCGTGCGCTACGCCGGGCGCGACAACTTCATGGGCGAGCCGCTGCCGGGATACGAGTCGGCGACGCGGGCGTGGCTCCGGCGCGAGGCGGCGGCGGCGCTGGGGCGGGTGCAGCGCCGGCTGGCGACCGGGGGGCTCGGACTGCTCGTGTGGGACGGCTACCGGCCGGTGCGCGCCAGCGAGGCGATGGTGGTGTGGGCCGAGCGGACCGGCCAGCAGTGGATGCTGGACAGCGGATACGTGGCGCGCCGCAGTCGCCACAACCTCGGGCTGGCGGTGGACCTGACCCTCGTGGACCTGGTGAGCGGCTACCCGCTCGACCTCGGCACCCCGTACGACACCTTCGATGCCCGGGCGCACACGGCGAACGCCACCGGCCGGGTGCGCACGCTGCGCCGGGTGCTCGTGCGGGCGATGGAGGCGGAGGGATTCGTGAACTACGAGAGGGAGTGGTGGCACTTCTCGTTCGCGGTGCCGGACCCGGTCGCGTTCGACGTGCCGTCGCGCTGAACGGCAGGGCGGCCGTCAGGGAACCGTGGTGTCAGGCATCCGTGACAGGGCGCCTTCGGGAGACGGGTGAGCGGGCGGAACCCGGGCGGCGTACGACGGTATGATTCCCGAGGGAAATGCTTGCAATGGCAACGACTTGGCGCTCTCGCGCGGCGCCGCTCGGAGTCGTGTACGGCTATCAACCCCGATTGACGATGCCGGCGGCGGCCGCTAACCTGCGCGGACTCGTGAATTAGAGTGCAAGTTCGGATGACGGTGCCGGCTTCGGCCGCACGACACTCCCCGCACAGGATGATGGGTTGATGGCACCTCGATGGTCACGGAACGCGGTCGCGGCGCTCGCCGCCCCGTTCCTCCTTGCCCTCCTGGCCGGCTGCGCCGGCGACTATCCCCAGAGCACCCTCAATCCCCTCGGCGACTTCGCCCGGATCGTGGACGGCGTCTTCCGCACCACGCTCTTCTGGGCGACGGTGGTCTTCGTGCTCGTGGAGGGGGCGCTGCTGTACGTGGTGCTCAAGTTCCGCGGCCGGCCGGACGACCCGCAGCCGAAGCAGATCCACGGCAACACGACGGCGGAGATCATCTGGACGGCGATCCCGGCGCTCGTGCTGGCGATGATCGCGGTGCCGACGGTGCGGGCGATCTTCCGCACCTACCGCGCCCCGGACACGGCGAACCCGCTCGAGGTCGAGGTCATCGGCCACCAGTGGTGGTGGGAGTTCCGCTACCCGGAGTACGGCGTCACGACGGCGAACGAGCTGCACGTGCCGGTGGGCCGCACGGTGACCCTGCGGATGACCGCGGGCGACGTGCTGCACAGCTTCTGGGTGCCGCAGTTCGCGGCCAAGCGCGACGTCTTCCCGGGCCGCCAGACGACGATGTGGTTCACCGCCGAGAAGCCGGGCGACTATCCGGCGCAGTGCGCCGAGTTCTGCGGGATCCAGCACGGCCGGATGGCGTTCCGCGTGGTGGCCGACGAGCCGGCGGCGTTCGACGCCCACATGACGATGCTGCGCGCGTCGGGCGGCGCGCCGCCCGCCGCGGCCACGGCGAGCGCCGACGGCCTGCGCTCGGCGAGCGTGGGGGCGAGCGTGGCGCTCGACACGGTGGCGGCCGACACGGCGAAGGCTGCGCTGCCGCCCGAGGACCCGGCGGTGGCCGCCGGGAGGCAGCTCTACCTCGCGAAGGGGTGCCTGGGCTGCCACTCGACCGACGCGACGAAGCCGATGGGGATCGGGCCGAACCTCGCCGGGATCGGCTCGCGCAGCTACATCGGCGCGGGGAGCTGGAAGAACACCGACGACGCGCTGGTCCGCTGGGTGCAGAACCCGCAGGCCATGAAGGAGGGGGTGCTGATGCCGAACCTCCAGCTCACCGAGGCGGAGGCGCGCAGCATCGTGGCGTACCTCCGCACCCTCAAGTGATCCCGACCCGCTGAGGCAGAGGCCACACACATGGCGACATCGGTCCTGGGGCACGCCACGGAGCAGGTGGTCGCGGGGGAGCGCGGCGGCCTCGTCGGCTGGCTCACCACCGTCGACCACAAGAAGATCGGCATCATGTACGGTGCCTGGGCGTTCATCTTCTTCCTGATCGGCGGGCTGGAGGCGCTGCTCATCCGCATCCAGCTCGGGAGCCCGGAGAGCAGCTTCCTCTCGCCGGAGCTCTACAACCAGCTGTTCACGATGCACGGCACGACCATGATCTTCCTCGGGGTCATGCCGTTCAGCGCGATGTACTTCAACTACATGATCCCGCTGCAGCTCGGGGCGCGCGACGTGGCGTTCCCGCGGCTGAACGCCTTCTCGCTCTGGGTGTTCGTGCTGGGCGGGCTCTTCCTGAACGCGAGCTTCCTGTTCAACGCGGCGCCCAACGGCGGCTGGTTCGGCTACGCCAACCTCTCGTCGAAGCAGTACTCGCCGGGGCTGAACATGGACTTCTGGGTGATGGGTCTCCAGATCCTGGGCATCGCCTCGCTCGCGGCCGGCGTGAACTTCTTCGTGACGATCCTCAACCTGCGCGCGCCCGGCATGAAGATGATGCGCATGCCGATGTTCGTGTGGGCGAGCTTCATCACGCAGCTGCTGGTGCTCCTGTCGTTCCCCGTCATCACGGTCGCGCTGATCTACCTGATGGTGGACCGCACCTTCGGGACGCACTTCTTCGTCCCCTCGGGCGGCGGCGACCCGATGCTCTGGCAGCACCTGTTCTGGGTCTTCGGGCACCCCGAGGTGTACATCCTGATCCTGCCGTCGTTCGGGATCATCTCGGAGATCATGCCGGTCTTCTCGCGGAAGCCGCTCTTCGGCTACGCCGCGATGGTCTTCGCGACCGGCTTCATCGCCTTCCTCGGGTTCGGCGTGTGGAGCCACCACATGTTCGCGACCGGGATGGGGCCGCTCGCCGACACCTTCTTCTCGCTCGCGACGATGCTCATCGCGATCCCGACGGGGGTGAAGATCTTCAACTGGCTGGGCACCGCGTGGGGCGGCTCGCTGCAGTTCCGCACGCCGCTCTACTTCGCCTTCGGCTTCATCGCGATGTTCATCATGGGCGGCCTCTCGGGGGTGATGCACTCGGTCGCCCCGGCCGACCTGCAGCAGACGGACACGTACTTCATCGTCGCCCACTTCCACTACGTGCTCTTCGGCGGCGCGATCTTCGCCCTGACGGCGGGGGCGTACTACTGGTGGCCGAAGATGTTCGGGAGGATGCTGGACGAGCGCATCGGGAAGCTGCACTTCTGGCTGATGCTCATCGGGTTCAACCTGACGTTCTTCCCGATGCACCTCGTCGGCCTGCACGGGATGCCGCGGCGCGTGTACACCTACCAGGCGGGGCTCGGCTTCGAGGTGTACAACCAGATCGAGACGCTCGGCTCGTTCGTGCTCGCGATCTCCCTCCTCGTCTTCATGTACAACATCCTGCGGACGTGGCGGCGCGGCGAGGCCGCGTCGGCCGACCCGTGGAACGGCGCGACGCTCGAGTGGGCGATCCCGTCGCCGCCGCCGGCCTTCAACTTCGCCGAGGTGCCGCACGTCGAGGCGCGCGACGCGCTGTGGGAGATGAAGCGGAAGGCCGGCGGGCGGCTCCCCGAGCCGCCGCGGGCGAGCGGCGCGGGGATCCACATGCCGGGGCCGTCGTGGTGGCCGCTCTGGACGGCGACCGGCATCCTGCTGTTCTTCGTCGGCTTCCTCGTGATGGGGAAGGTCGGCGGGCCGTGGGTGGCCGTGGCCGGCGGGCTCTTCACCGCCTTCTGCATCTTCCGGTGGGCCTTCGAGCCCGTCGACGCCCACTGACGCGGGGAGGACGAGCACCGTGAGCGCTGCGCACGCCGAGGCCCTCGAGCACCCGACGGCCACCGGGATCGACAACCGGAAGCTGGCGATCTGGACCTTCATCGGGTCCGAGTGCCTCTTCTTCGCGTCGCTGATCTCGACCTACCTGGTGTACCACGCCCGGATGAAGGGCGGCCCGGGCCCGTACCCGCACGACCCCTGGACCGCGCCCGACGGCCGGGTCTACGAGCAGATCTTCGAGATCCCGCTCGTGACCTTCGGCACGGCGCTGCTGCTCTTCTCGTCGTTCTTCGTGGTGATGGCGCTGAACGGCGCGCAGCGGGGGAACCGGAAGCAGCTCCTCACGTGGCTGGGGCTCACGATCGTCTGCGGGCTCTTCTTCGTCGGGATGCAGGTGTACGAGTTCACGCACTTCGTGCACAAGGGGCTGGGCTACACCACGAACCTGTTCGCGTCGAGCTTCTACACGCTGACCGGGTTCCACGGCTCCCACGTCACGATGGGCGTGATCTGGCTCGTCACGCTCTTCATCCTCGCGCTCCGGGGGAAGCTGCCGAAGGAGAAGGCGCTGAACCTCGAGATCGCGGCCCTCTACTGGCACTTCGTGGACGTGGTCTGGATCGTGATCTTCCCCGTCGTCTACCTGATGCGCTGAGGCGCCGACCGCATGGCACAGCACTCGATGGCCGCCGTGGCCCACGCCGAGGACGAGTTCCACATCTCGACCGGGACCTACGTCCGGATCGCGGTGATCCTGTTCGCGCTCACCGCGCTCGAGGTCGGGGGCTACGAGGCGGCGCGCCGCCCGGGGGTCCCCGGGCACGCCTTCGCGCAGGCGTGGCTGACCGAGGTCCTCATCCTCCTGTCGGCGGCGAAGTTCGCGCTGGTGGCGTTCTTCTACATGCACCTCAAGACCGACGGCCGGCTCCTCCGCTGGGTCTTCGGCTTCTCGCTCACCATCGCGGCGATCGTGATCCTCGCGCTGGTGGTGCTGATGTGGTACATGCTGGTCTACGCGACCTGAGCGCCGGGGGTCGCGCATGGGGCGGGGGGCGGTGCCGGACGGCGCCGCCCCCCGCGGCCGTTCCGGGGCGGGCGGTCAGCCGCCGGGGACCCCGCGCCGCAGCGCGTCGAGCCAGGCGGCCGCCGTGGCGTCGCTCGGGGCGCGCCAGTCGCCGCGGGGCGAGAGGTTGCCGCCGGTGCCGACCTTGGGGCCGTTGGGGAGGGCGGTGCGCTTGAACTGGCTCTGGCCGACGAAGCGGCGCAGGAAGACCTCGAGCCAGTGGCGGATCGCCGGGAGGTCGTAGGCGCGGCGCTGCGCCGCGGGCACGAGGTCGGGCCACGCGCCGCGGCTCGCGTCGCCCCACGCCTGGAGGGCCAGGAAGGCGACCTTCGCCGGCCGGAAGCCGTACCGGGTGACCTGGTAGAGGTGGAAGTCCTGCAGGTCGAACGGCCCCACCACGTCCTCGGTGCGCTGCGCCGTCCCCCCGGGCACCAGCTCCGGCGAGATCTCGGTCTCGACCACCTGCCGCAGCACCGGCACCGCGTCGCCCTGCACCTCGCCCGCCACCACGCTCCAGCGGATGAGGTACTGGATGAGGGTCTTGGGGACGCTGGCGTTGACGCCGTAGTGCGACATCTGGTCGCCCACGCCGTAGGTGCACCAGCCGAGAGCGAGCTCGCTCAGGTCGCCGGTGCCGACCACCAGCGCGTCGTGCAGGTTGGCGAGCCGGAAGAGGTGGCTCGTCCGCTCGCCGGCCTGCACGTTCTCGTAGGTGACGTCGTGCACCTCGGCGCCCTCGCCGGCGGGGTGCCCGATGTCGCGGAGCATCTGCATCGCGGCGGGGCGGATGTCGAGCTCGCGGGCGGTGACGCCGAGCGCCTCCATCAGGCGCCGCGCCTGGGCGAGGGTGCGCGCGCTCGTGCCGAAGCCGGGCATGGTGTACGCCAGCACGTGCCGCCGCGGCAGCCCCAGCCGGTCCATCGCCTTGCAGCAGACGATGAGCGCCTGGGTCGAGTCGAGCCCGCCGGAGACCCCGACCACCACCTTGCGGATCCCGGTCGCCTGCAGGCGGGTCGCGAGCCCCTGCACCTGGATCTCGTACACCTCGCGGCAGCGCGCGTCGCGCACGGCGGGGTCGGCGGGCACGTACGGGAAGCGGGGGACGGCGCGGCGCAGCGGCGCGCGCGCGGCGGCCGGCGCCACGGCGACCGCGACGCGGCGGAAGGCGCGCAGGCGCGCCGCGTGGTCGGTGGCGGTGTCGCCGAAGCTCGTGAGGCGGCGCCGCTCGTGGGTGAGCCGCTCGACGTCCACGTCGGCGGTGAGCACCTGCGCCTCGCGCGGGAAGCGCGGCGACTCCGCCAGCAGCTCGCCGTTCTCGGCGACGAGCGCGTGGCCGTCCCAGGCGAGGTCGGTGGTGGACTCGCCGGGGCCGGCGTTGCTGTAGAGGTACGCGGCCACGAGGGACGCCGACTGCATCGTCACGAGCTGGCGGCGGTAGTCGGCCTTGGCCACCGTGGCGTTGCTCGCCGAGAGGTTGGCGACGAGCGTGGCGCCGGCGAGCGCCGCGAAGGTGCTCGGCGGGAGCGGCGACCAGAGGTCCTCGCAGAGCTCCACGCCAAGCACGGCGTCGGCGACGCCGGGGAGCTCGAAGAGCAGGTCGGCGCCGAAGGGCACGCGGCGGCCGAGGAGCGTCACCTCGGGATGCAGCGCGTCGCGCGCGGCGGCGAACTGGCGCTTCTCGTGGTACTCGCGGTAGTTCGGCAGGTAGCTCTTGGGCACCACGCCGTGCACCTGCCCGCCGGCGACGACGGCCGCCACGTTGAACAGCCGCCCCTCCGCGCGCAGCGGGAGCCCCACGAGCAGCACCGTCGGGAGCGCCTGGCTCGCGGCCACCACCTCCCGCAGCGCGTCGAGCGCGGCGTCGAGGAGGGCGTCCTGCTGGAAGAGGTCGTCGTTCGAGTAGGCGGTGAGGCCGAGCTCGGGGAAGACCGCGACCGCCGCGCCCGCGGCGGCGGCGTGCTCGGCGAGGCGGACCGTCTGCTCCGCGTTGTGGGCCGGGTCGGCGACGCGCACCGGCGGCACGCACGCCGCCACCCGCACGAAGCCGTGGGTGCCGATCAGGTGGAAGGCGTCGGCGCTCACCCGCGCAGGGCCGCGAGGGCCAGGCAGCACCACCCCGCGATGAGCGCCACCCCGCCGAGCGGCGTCACGGCGCCGAGCCAGCGGGTGTCCGTCAGCACGAGGAGGTAGAGCGAGCCCGAGAAGACGACGATCCCCGCGACGAACAGCCCGCCGGCGGCGCCGACGAGCGGCGAGGGCCAGCGGTCGGCGACCCACGCCGCGGCGACGAGCGCCAGGGCGTGGTACATCTGGTAGCGCACGGCCGTCTCGAAGATCTCGAGGTCGCGCGGGGCGAGCCGCAGGCGCAGCGCGTGCGCGCCGAACGCGCCCGCCGCGACGCCGAGGCCGCCGAGCAGCCCCGCGAGGGTGAGCAGGAGCCGGGTCACGCGCCCGCCGCCCCGGGGGCGGGCGCCGGCGGCGCCACGGCCATCCCCATCACGTGGTAGCCGTTGTCCACGTACACCGTGCTGCCGGTGATCGCGGCGGCGAGCGGGCTCGCGAGGAAGGCGGCGGTGGCGCCCACGTCGGCCGCCTGCAGCTCGCGCGCGAGCGGCGCGTTGGCGGCGCAGTAGCGGATCATCGTGTCGATGAAGCCGATCGCGCTCGCCGCGCGCGACGCCCACGGGCCCGCGCTGATGGTGTTCACGCGCACGCCCCACCGCCGTCCCGCCTCGTAGGCGAGCACCCGCGTGTCGCTCTCGAGCGCGGCCTTCGCCGACGACATCCCGCCGCCGTAGCCCGGGATGACGCGCTCGCTGGCCATGTAGGTGAGCGAGAGGAAGCTCCCGCCGGGCCGCATCAGCGGCGCGAGCGCGCGCACGAGCGCCACGTTGCTGTAGGCGCTCACGCCGACCGCCTCGAGGTACCCGCGGCGCGACGTCTCGAGCAGCGGCTTCCGCACCTCGGGGCCGTTGGCGAGCGAGTGCACCACGATGTCGAGGCCGGGGGAGCCGAAGTCGGCCGCGAGCGCGGCCGCGAGCCCCGCGACCGAGAAGTCGCCGCGCTCGACGTACCGCTTGCTCGTGCGGATCTCCTCGGGGGCGTCGGCGAGGGTGTCGAAGGCGGCGTCGAGGGGGTAGATGCGCTCGAAGGCCATCTTCCCGCCGTCGGCGAGCGTCATCGAGGCGTCCATCTTCCCGCGCTCGAGGAGCTTCTCGAGGATCCCCATCGCCGGCGGCCAGGTGCCCACGCAGATGGTGGCGCCGGCCTCGGCGAGGGCCTTGGCGATCGCGAAGCCGAAGCCGCCGTCGTCCGCGACGCCGGCGACGAGGGCCCGCTTGCCACGCAGGTCGATGCTGAGCATGCACGCTCCGGCGGGAGGGCGAGTGACGGTCGCCTCCAAGCTATCCCGGTGGGGGCATTACTTCCAGAATGGGCGGCGTTAGCATTCGACGATCCTCCACGCCAGCCGAGGGACCCGCTCATGCGCCGCCTCGCCGTCCTCGTCGTGCTCGCCCTCGCCCCCGCCGCCCTCGCGGCGCAGCAGTCGCGCCCGCCGGAGGCGACCGACTCCGCCATCGCGCGCGGGCGCGAGCTCTACGCCGGCGCCGCGAACTGCCAGGAGTGCCACGGGCGCGACGGGCGCGGCACGAAGGACGGCCCCGACCTCACCGACGCGACGTGGACACAGGCCGACGGCAGTTACGCCGGGATCGTGAAGCTCGTGACGCACGGCGTGTCGAAGCGGAACTCGACGACGGGGAAGGAGATGCCGATGCGCGGCTGGGAGCCGCTCGACGACGCGCAGGTGCGGGCGGTCGCGGCGTACGTCTGGTCGCTGAGCCACCCCGACCGGCCGCCGCGGTAGGCCGCGCGCCCCGATGCGCGACGGGCCGGTCCGGGGCGTCCGGGGCCGGCCCGTCTCGCGAGGCGAGGCGGCGTCAGACGTTCGTGGTGCTGCCCTCGTCCACCGCGCGGCGCTCTTCGGCGAACATCGTGACCGGCAGCTCGTGGGTGAGCTCGACGGTCACCTCGTCGTCCTCGACGCGCAGCACCCTCCCGTCCACCTCGAGCAGGTGCCCGCTGCGCAGCCATGCGTAGCCGTGGAAGCTGTCGCCGACGCTCTTGCGGTGCCCGCGCTCGCGCAGGCGGATGGCATGCATCGACAGGTCGAGCAGGAGGGCCGAGTCGCCATCCACGTCGAGCGCCGGATTGGGCCGCTGGACGTAGCGGACTCTCGGTTCACGGCGGTGACGGGTCTCGGCGTGCACGGCGTGCGGGTCGTTCATCGGTCGCCCTCGGCGGTTCGCAGTGTCCTCCCATACTGCGGCGCCGCGCCGATTTGCGCCAGAGTCACGAGAACTTGACACTTGTGCCCCGGCGCATCAGTCGCCGCGCAGCACCTCCAAGGGCGTCTTCCGCACCACGCCCAGGCTGTTCCCCACGCCGATCGCCACGCAGGCGACGGCCACGAAGGCGGCCAGAAGGGAGAGCGAAAGCGTCGGGATTCGGAACGGCTGCTCGAACACGAAGCGCTGGATCGCCCAGCCCGCCGCGCAGGCGAGGAGCATCGCCGCCCCGCTCGCGAGCAGGCCCACCGACGCGTACTCGGCGGCCACGATGCGCAGCACCTGGCGCCGCGAGGCGCCGAGCGTCTTGAGGAGGGCGCCCTCGCGCTCCCGCTGGGCGCGGCTCGTCGTGACGGCGCCGACGAGCACCACCGCGCCGGTGACGAGGGTGAACAGCGCCATGAAGCGGATCGCGAGCGCGACGCGGTCCACGAGCCCTTCCACCGCCTGCTGCACGAGCGTGAGGTCCACGGAGGTCACGTTCGGGAAGCGCTCGGCGAGCGCGCGCTGCAGCCGCCCGCGCGCGGCGGGGTCGTCCACGCGGACGAGGCTCACGAGCGTCTGCGGCGCCGCCTGCAGCGCGCCGGGCTGGAAGACCACGAAGAAGTTGGGCTCGAAGCGCGCCCAGTCCACCTCGCGCAGGCTGGTGACGCGCGTGCGGATCGGCACGCCCTGCACGTCCCACGTGATCTCGTCGCCGAGCCCGACGCCGAGTTCCTGCGCCACGCCCTGCTCGACGGAGACCTGCCACGTCCCGTCCCGGTCGCCGTCGCCGGGGTCCCAGAAGCGGCCGGCGACGAGTTTCTCGCTGCGGACGAGGGTGTCGCGGTAGGTGGAGCGGTACTCGCGGCGGAGCGCCCACCCGCCGCGGCCGCCGCCGGGCGCCGCCGAGTCGGCGCCCGCCTCGGCGAGCGCGTCGCGCGGGGCGGGCGTCACGGCCACCCCCTTCACCCGCTGCACGCGCATGGGGACGATCGGCACCGGCGCGCTGGTGATGCGGCCGACGGTGGCCGCGAGGCTGTCCACGCCTGCGCGCTGGTCGGCCTGGATGTCGAGCAGCAGGAGGTTCGGCCGGTCGGCGCGCCCGTCCACCGCGAGCTGGCGGAGGAGGTTGTGCTGCACCAGGAAGAGCGTGCTCAGCACGAAGGCGCCGAACCCGAGCGCCAGCACCACCGCGGTGGTCTGGTTGGCGGGGCGGAAGAGGTTGGCGAGCCCCTGGCGCCAGACGTACGGCCACCCGTCGGGAAACCACCGCCGGACGCCGCGCATCAGCCCCCACGCGGCGAGCCACAGGAGGAGCACCGCCACGGCGACGCCCGCGCTGAAGCCGAGCCCGCTGCGCCAGCTCCCCACCTGCCGCGAGGCGAGGAGCACGATGCTCGCGGCGAGGAGCGCGATCGCCGGGACGAGCAGCGGGTCGTGGCGGCGCGTCCCCTCCACGTCGCGCCGCAGCGCGAGGAGCGGCGGCACCTGGCGCACGCCGAGGATCGGCAGCAGCGCGAAGACGAACGCGACCCAGAGCCCGGTGGCGACGCCGGTGGCGATCGCGGCGGGCGAGGGCCGCACCTGCACCTGCACCGGGAGGAAGTCGCCGAGCACCGCCGGCAGCGACGTCTGGAGGGCGACGCCGGCGGCCGCGCCGGCGAGGGCACCGGCGAGCCCCATCCCGACCGCCTGCAGCAGGTAGATCGCGACCACCTGCGGCGCGGTGGCGCCGAGGCAGCGGAGGATGGCGATCGTGTCCAGGCGCTGGCGGACCCAGGCGTAGGCGGCGGAGCCCACGCCCAGGCCGCCGAGGAGCAGGGCGACGAGGGCGACGAGGCCGAGGTAGCTGGTGAGCCGCTCGAGCAGCTCGGTGAGGTTCGCCTGGTCGTCGGCGACGGTGCGCACGCGCACCCGCTCGGCGCGGAGCGGCGCGCGCAGCCGCTTCGCGATCGCGGCGGCGTCGGCGCCGGGGGCGAGCTGCAGGAAGCGCTCGTGCTCCGCCCGCGCGCCGAAGCCGAGCAGCGCCGTCTCGGCGAGGTAGCGGCCGGGGATGAAGATCCGCGGCCCGAAGGCGGTGCGGATCCCCACGTCGCCCGGGGCGTTGAGGACGGTGCCGATGATGGCGAACCGCGTGCGGCCGAGGCTCAGCGTGTCGCCGACGCGCGCGCCGAGCGCCACGAGGAGCGACGGGTCCACGAGGACGTGGCGGTCGTCCTGCAGCCGGCGCCAGGCGCCGTCGGGCTCGGTGCGGATCTCCCCGTAGAACGGGTACGGCCCCTCGACGGCGGTGACCTGCACCAGCCGCGTCCCCTCGGTGCGGGGGACGAACGCCATCCCCGCGAAGGTGGTGACCTCGGCCTGCGCGGCGCCGGCGGCGACGGAGTCGATCGTCGCCGCGGCCCGCGGCGGGAAGGCGCGGCGGCTCGTGAACGCGAGGTCGGCGCCGAGGAGCGACTTCGCCTCGGCCGCGACCGAGTCGCGCAGGTTGTCGGTGAACGAGTTGATCGCGACGAGCGCCGCGACGCCGACGCCGACGGCGCCGACGAAGAGCAGGAGCCGGCGCGGCGCCGCGCGCAGCTCGCGCCCCGCCATGCGCAGCACGAAGCGCGCGCCGCCGCTCACCGGGTCACGTCCTCCACGATGACGCCGTCGCTCAGCCGGATCATGCGCGGCGCGCGCGCCGCGAGCTCGCGGTCGTGCGTGACGAGCACGAGCGTGGTGCCGGCGTCGCGGTTCAGCTCCGCCATGAGGTCCACGATGGTGCCGCCGGTGCGGGCGTCGAGGTTGCCGGTCGGCTCGTCGGCGAAGAGGATCCGCGGCCGGTTGGCGAAGGCGCGCGCGAGCGCCACCCGCTGCTGCTCGCCGCCGGAGAGCTGCGCCGGGTAGTGGTGCGTGCGGCCCGCGAGCCCCACGCGCGCCAGCAGCTCGTCGGCGCGCGGGCCGCCGTCCTCGCCGCGCAGCTCGAGCGGCACGAGCACGTTCTCGCGGGCGGTGAGCGTCGGGATGAGCTGGAACGACTGGAAGACGAAGCCCACCTTCTCGCCGCGGAGCCGCGCGCGCTCGTCCTCGGTGAGCGCCGAGAGGTCCTGCCCGTCGAGCAGCACGCGGCCGGCCGCGGCCCGGTCGAGCCCCGCGAGGAGGCCGAGCAGCGTGCTCTTGCCGCTCCCCGAGGGCCCGACGATGGCCAGGAAGCCCCCGGGCTCGAGCGCGAAGGTGATATCCTTCAGCACCGTGAGCTCGCGCCCCCCGGACCGGTAGGTCTGCGTGAGCTGCTCGCACTGGAGGACCGGCGTGCGGTCGTTGGTGGACACCTGGTTCCCTACCCTCCGTCGGGGATGGCTGTTCCTGCTGCTCGTGGCCTGCGGCCGCGCCGACGCGCCGGCCGCCGGCCTGCGCGCGCCCGCCGGCGGCCCGCCTGCCGACCCGGCGCCGGCGGGCGCCACGACGCCGGCGGGCGCGGGCCGGCGCACGGTCGCCTTCCTCGGGACCTCGCTCACCGCCGCGCTGGGCCTCGACCCCGGGCTCGGCTACCCGGCCGTGCTGCAGCGGAAGATCGACAGCGCGGGGCTGCCGTTCGAGGCGGTCAACGCGGGCGTGAGCGGCGAGACCAGCGCCGGCGCGCTGCGCCGGCTCGACTGGGTGCTGCGCGACCCGCCGGAGGTGCTCGTGATCGAGACCGGCGCGAACGACGGCCTGCGCGGGCTCGACATCGACTCGCTGGCCGGCAACATCCAGGCGATCATCGACCGCGCGCGCGCGCGCCGCGCCGACATCCGACTCGTGCTCGTCGGCATGGAGGCGCCGCCCAACCTGGGCGAGCGCTACGCGCGCCGGTTCCGCGCCGTGTATCCGGAGCTGGCCCGCCGCAACGGGATCCCGCTCGTCCCCTTCCTCCTCGACGGGGTCGCGGGGATCGACTCGCTGAACCAGGCCGACGGGATCCACCCCACCGCGGCGGGCCAGCGGCGCGTCGCCGAGAACGTGTGGCCGGTGCTGGCGCCCGTGCTCCGCGCGGCGGCCGCGCCCGCCTCCTAGTCGAGCGGCCGTCCCTCCGCGTCGAGCCGGCGCACCGGCCCGAGCCCGAGCGCGCGCAGCGACGGCGCCACCGCCGCCGCGTCGCCCACCACGACCCAGGTCATCGCCTCGGGCCGCACGATGCGGCGCGCGGCGGCGAGCGCCTCGGCGGCGCCGACCGCGGCGATGCGGCCGGCGTACGCGTCCCAGTAGCCCTCGGGTAGGCCGAAGACCACCAGCTCGCGGATGCTCCGCGCCACGGCACCCATCGTCTCCCAGCTGCCGGGGAGGGTGAGCGTGAGCGACGCGAGGGCCTTCGCGAGCTCGGCGTCGGTGATCGGCCGGCTCCCGAGGATCCCGTCGAACTCGCGCCGCATCTCCGCGATCGCGTCGGCGGTGCGGTCGCCCTGCACCTGCGTGTACGCGAGGAACGGCCGCGGGCCGCGGGCATCGTGCACCTGCGCGCCGGCGCCGTACGTCCAGTGCTTGTCCTCGCGCAGGTTCATGTTGAGCCGGCTGGTGAAGGTGCCGCCGAGGATGGCGGTCATCACCTCGATCGCGGGCTCGTCGGGGTCGCGCTTCGGCGGGGCCACCGCGGCGGCGACGATCGCGGACTGCGTGGAGCCGGGGCGGTCCACGAGCCAGATCGCCGGCGCGCCGCCGGGCACCGCCGCGTCCACCGGCTTGGCGGGCACGGCCTCGGCGGGCCACGCGGCGAACTGGCGCTCGAGCAGCGGGAGGATCGCGGGCATCGTGGCGTCGCCGGTCACGACGAGCGTGGCACCCTGGGGGCGGAACCAGGTGCGATGGAAGGCGGCGAGGTCTGCGGCGCCGAGCGCCTCGACGCCGGCCAGCGTGCCCGTGCCGGTGAGGGGCACGGCGTACGGGTGCGCGTCGCCGTAGAGCAGCGGGGGGACGAGCCGGAACGCGAGCGAGAGCGGCTCCGCCTGCTCCTGCCGGATCTCGGCGACCCGCAGGTCGCGCACGCGGGCCACGTCGGCCGCGGCGAGGGCGGGGCGCAGCGCCACGTCGGCGAAGAGCTCCACGCCGGCCTCGAGCACCGGCAGGAGCGCCTCGACCGACACCGACGCGCTGTCGAGCGACGAGCGGGTGCGCAGCCGGGCCCCGAGCCGCTCCTGCGCCTCCGCCACCTCGAGCGCCGGGCGCGAGGTGGTGCCCTCGAGCAGCATCGCCATCGCGAAGCTCATGGCGCCCGGGCGCGCCGACCGGTCGGCCGCGTAGCCCGCGTCGAGCACGAGGTCGAGCCGCACCTGCGGGATCGTGGGGCGTTCGGCGAGCACCACGCGCAGCCCGTTGGGGAGCGTGGCCTCCTCGAGCCGCGGGAAGCGCGGCGCGGGCGGCGCCGCGACCGCCGGGAGCGCCGAGCGGTCGGCGCCGGTGGCGGCGGGCGCGTAGTCGGGGAACGGCACCACGTGCAGGACGTAGTCGCCGTCGGCGAGCCAGCGGCGCGCCGCGTCGTGCAGGTCGGCCGCGGTCGCGGCCGTCACGCGCGCGAGCTGCTCCCGGTACGCGTCGGGCCGGCCGGCGAAGACCTGTCCCTGCGCCAGCACGTCCGACTTGCCGCCGAACCCGCCGACGCGCTCGATGCCGCGGAGGAACTGCGCCACGTGCTGCGTCTGCACCCGCGCCACCTCGTCGGCGGTGGGGCCGTCGCGCAGGAGGCGCCGCAGCTCCTCGTCCGCCATCGCCTCGACCTGCGCGAGCGGCACGCCGTCCTTCGCCGACGCCTCGATCCAGACGCTGCTCCCGATCTCGCCCACGTCGATGTACGCGCTCACGTCGGTCGCGACCTGCGCCTCGTGCACGAGCCGGCGATAGAGCCGCGAGCTGCGGCCGGCGCCGAGCACGTCGGTGAGGAGGTTCAGCAGGTCGGCGTCGGCGCTGCCCCACTCCGGGACGTTCCAGGTCCGGTAGAGGCGCGCCTGCGGCACGCGGTCCTCCAGCACGCCGCGGCGGCTCCCGCTGCGCCGCGCGACCCACGCGCGCTGCCGCTCGAGCGGCGGGCCGGGGGGGATGTCGCCGAAGAAGCGCATCGCCTTCTCGACCGCCGTGGCGTGGTCGAGGTCGCCCGCGAGGACGAGGGTCGCGTTGGCGGCGCCGTAGTACCGGCGGAACCAGGCGTGCACGTCGTCGAGCGAGGCGGCGTCGAGGTCGGCCATCGAGCCGATCACCGTCCAGCTGTACGGGTGGCCCGGCGGGTAGAGGCGCGGCATCAGGAACTCGTGCACCCGGCCGTAGGGCTGGTTCTCGTACTGCCGCTTCTCGTTCTGCACCACGCCGCGCTGCTCGTCGAGCTTCGCCTGGTCGATCGCGCCGAGCAGGTGGCCCATCCGGTCCGACTCCATCCAGAGGGCCAGGTCGAGCGCGGAGGTGGGGACGTTCTGGAAGTAGTTGGTGCGGTCGGTGCTCGTGGTGCCGTTCTGCTCGGTGGCGCCGATCGGCTCGAAGGCCTCGAAGTAGTCGTGGTCGAAGTGCTCGCTCCCGTTGAACATCAGGTGCTCGAAGAGGTGCGCGAGCCCGGTGCGGCCGGGGCGCTCGTCCTTCGAGCCGACGTGGTACCAGACGTTGACCGCCACGATCGGGGCCTTCCGGTCCTCGTGGGTCACGAGGGTGAGGCCGTTGGGGAGGACGGTGCGGGTGAACGGGATGTCGGGAATCGCGAACCGCGTCATCGGGCCCGGTGGGTGCGTGGGCACAGAGGATAGCCGCGCCCCGGGCGGGGGCGCCACCGCGCCGGCTCAGGCGGGGTGCTCGAGGAGCTGGCGCACCCGCTCCGCGAGCGCGTCGGGACGGAAGGGCTTCTGCAGGAAGGCCTGCTCCGCGCGCGACACCGCGTCGGGGAGGGCGTTGGCGGTGTAGCCGGAGATGAAGAGCACGCGCAGGCCGGGGTGCGCCGCCCGCAGCGACTCCGCGAGCTGCGCCCCGTTCTCGCCCGGCATGATCACGTCGGTGATGAGCAGGTCCACCGGTGCCTCGGCCCCCGCCATCAGCGCCCGCGCCTCGGCGGGGGAGCCCGCGGCGAGCACCGTGTAGCCGCGCGCCTCCAGCACCCGCTCCGCGACCCGGCGCACGAGCGGCTCGTCCTCGACCAGCAGGATCGTGCCGCGCCCCGCCGGCGCCGCCGCCGGCCCCGGGGCCTCGGCCGCCGGCGCCTCGCTGCCGCGCGGCAGGTAGAGCTTGAAGGTGGTGCCGTGGCCCGGCTCGCTGTACACCCAGATGTTGCCGCCGCTCTGCTTCATGATCCCGTAGATGGCGGCGAGGCCGAGCCCGCCGCCCCCCTCGGACTCGCCGTCGCGCGCGAAGGGCTCGAAGATCCGCGCCGCCACGTCGCCCGGCATCCCGGCCCCGGTGTCGGTGAGGGCGAGCAGCACGTGCGGTCCCGGGCGCGCGCCGACGTGCGTGGTGCAGAACTCGGGGGTGAGCTCGGCGTTGTGCGTCTCGACGAGGAGGCGCCCGCCATCGGGCATCGCGTCGCGCGCGTGCGCCGCGAGGCCCAGCACCACCTGCTCGAGCTGGGAGCGGTCCACCCGCACCGGCCAGAGCCCCTCCCCCGGGAGCAGCTTCAGCTCGATGTCCTCGCCCAGCAGGCGCGGGAGGATCCCCGCGAGGTCGTGCAGGAAGGCGTTCAGGTCGAGGGTGCGCGGCTGCAGGTGCTGCCGCCGGCCGAACGCGAGCAGTTGCGCCGTCAGCCGTGCCGCCTCCTCGGCCGCGCGACGGACGGTGCGCGCGTCCTCTGCCGCCGGCGAACCGGCGGGGAGGCGGTCGAGCACGAGGTCCGTGGCGCCGAGGATCGCGGTCAGCAGGTTGTTGTACTCGTGCGCGAGGCCGCCGGCGAGGCGGCCCACCGCCTCGAGCCGGGCGACCTGGTGCAGCTGCTGCTCGAGCTGCGCGCGGTCGGTGATGTCGCGCGTGGAGGCGTGCAGCTCGAGCATCGAGCCGTCGAGGTCGGTGACGGCGCGCAGCACCGTCTCCACCCAGCGCACGCGGCCGTCGGCCCGGCGAAGGCGGTGGGGGAGTGCCAGCGACCCGGCGCCCGCGAGGAGCGCCGCCTGCGCGTCGGCGAACGGGGCGTGGTCGTCGGGGTGCACGAGCGACAGGAACGGGCGGCCGAGGAGCGACTCCGGCTCGCTCCCGGCGACCGTCCGCGCGGCGGGCGAGGCGTAGGTGATCGCGAGGTCGGGGGCGAGCTGCGCGATGAGGTCGGTGCTGTTCTCCGCGAGCAGCCGGAACCGCTCCTCGCTCGCCTGCAGCGCGCGGAGGTCCTCGGCGCGCGCGATCGCGTAGCGGATCGCCCGCTCGAGCGTCTCCGCGTCGAGGCGCTCCTTGAGCAGGAAGTCCACGGCGCCGCTGCCGGCCGCCTCCATCCCCTCCCGGTGGCCGACGACGCCGCTCACCAGGATGACGGGGAGGTGGTCGTCGAGCCGGTGCAGCTCGGCGAGGAGCTCGGGGCCGGTGGTGTCGCCGAGCATGTAGTCGAGGAGGCAGACGTCGAACTGCGCCTGCCCGGCGTGCGCGAGCGCCTCGGTCGCGGTGGACGCGTGCGTCACGGCGTAGCGCTCCGCGCCCCGCTGCCGCAGCAGCGACTCGAGGAACAGCTGGCTGTCCCGCCGGTCGTCCACGACCAGCACCCGGAGCCGGGCGAGGTCCGTCGCGTCTGCCACCCTGGCGTCCTCCTCTCGAAGCCCAAGCTTCGGCAGGGGGCGCCGGATTCTTGACCGGGGCTAGCCGGCGAGCGCGCGCCGGACGGCCCTGGCGAGGTCGTCGGGGGTGAAGGGCTTGGGAAGGAAGTGGTGGCGCGCGAGGATGGCGGCGTCGGGGGCGGAGGGCTCGGGATACCCCGAGACGAAGAGGATCCCGGCGCGCGGGGCGCGGGCGCGCAGCCGCTCGACGAGGGAGGGGCCCCGCACGCCGGGCATGACGACGTCGGAGACGATGAGGTCGATCTCGAGCCCGCGCGACTCGATGTGGCCGGTCGCTTCGTCGGCGGTGGCGGCCTCGAGCACGTCGAATCCCATGCGGCGCAGCATCATGGACGTGACGCGCCGTACCTGGGGTTCGTCCTCGATGACGAGGACGGTGCCGGCGGCCGGCCGCTCGACGCCGGACTCGGGGACTCGCGGGTCGTGGGGTTGCGTCATGGCTCAAGTGTAGCGCGTGGCGTGGGCGGCAATGTAATGGGGACGCGTGGCCCCATGTGCTGGCGACGGCCGCCGGGGGGCGTGTAGGCTTCCCCGGTGCCGCTCCTCGACCGTCCCCAGCAGCGCGCCTTCTTCCTCATCGTCGTGCTGGGGGCCGGGCTCGCCGTCGCGCTCTGGCCCTTCATCACCGGGCTCATCGGCGCGCCGGTGCTGTACGTGGTCTTCGCCCCCCTGCACCAGCGGCTCTGCCGCCACCTCCCGGGCCCGCTGGCCGCGGCCGTCGTGCTCGTCGCCGTGCTGCTCGCGGTCCTGGGCCCGGGGCTCTCGTTCGTGGCGGTGCTCGCGAGCGAGGGGCAGGACGTGGTGCGCCGGCTGACGAGCGCGGAGACGCTCGAGCGCCTCGGGCAGCTGCGCCTCGGGTCGGTCGTGGTCGCCGAGCAGCTCCGGGCGGCGGGCTCGCGCGTCGCGAGCACGCTGGGCACGCTGCTCCTCGGCGCGGTCGGGGGGACGACGAAGGCGATGTTCGACGTCGTGATCGCGCTCTTCGGGCTCTATTACCTCCTGGTCGAGCCCCCGGAGATCCGCCGGCAGTGGGTGGCCCTGATCCCGTTCTCGCCGGCGAGCACGGAGCGGCTGCTGCGGCGGTTCGAGGGCGTCACCTGGTCCACGCTGGTCGGCACGGGGCTCACCGCGGCGCTGCAGGGGGTGCTGGTGGGCGGGGCGCTCTGGAGCCTCGGCTTCGCGAACCCGCTGTTCTGGGGCGTGGTGACGGTGGTGCTCTCGGTGCTGCCGGTGGCCGCCGCCCTGATCGCACTCGGCGGAATCTTCGGGAGCGAGGGGCTGCTCCGCGCCGGTTGGTACAACCTCATCTTCGTGGCCCTGGCCATGCCCGCGGTCCTCTTCACCGGATACGTCGACTGGCAGAACCGCTACCGGGGCGCCAAGACCAAGGTCTTCAAGCGCAAGATCGCCGCCGGGCTCGTCACTGCCGTCCTGTCAGCACTCCTTGCTCCGCTGCCGCTGTTGTGGTCGGAGTTGATCGACCCCTCCGCGCCCGCGCGCTTCAAGTTCCTGCTGCTTGTCTCCGTCAACCTCGCGCCCGCGATTTACGCCGGGCATATCGGCGGTCGTCTGGTGTTCATGGGGAGGAAGTGATGAACGTGGCTGATTTTTCCGTGCTCCAGGCCGACAACGAGACTTACGCCATTGCGCCGCACCTTCCCTGCGGGGTGGTAACTCCGGATACGTTGCGCCGGCTCGCGGAGGTGGCGGAGAAATATCATGCCCCGCTCATCAAGGTGACCAGCGCCAACCGGATCGGGATCTTCGGGCTCAAGCGCGACGACCTGGAGACGGCGTGGTCCGACCTGGGCATGAGCCCCGGCCATCTCGTCGGCTTGTGTGTGCGGAGTGTGCGCTGCTGTCCGGGCCTGGGCTGGTGCAAGCTCGGCCAACGCGACGCGATGAAGGTCGGGCTGGAGCTCGACCGCCGCTACCACGGGCTCGAGCTGCCCGGCAAGATGAAGATGGCGGTGTCTGGTTGCCCGATCAACTGCGCCGAGGGCTGGGTGCGCGACGTCGGGCTATACGCCCAGGGCAAGTCGAAGTGGGTGCTGGTGGTGGGCGGCAACGTAGGTTCACGGCCGCGCCTCGCCGAGGAGCTGGCCCGCGGGTTTGAGGACGACGAGGCCGTGGCGGCGGTCGAGCGGGTGGTCGGGGCTTATCGGGGCGCGGCGAAAAAAGGCGAGCGCCTGGGCCGGACCATCGAGCGGTTGGGTTTGAATTGGTTGCGTGAGCAGACCGGCCTCGCCGGCCGATCGGAGGACTCCAAGGGTTCTCAGCCCTCGGGTTGATGCTGTCTGATGAACCACTGGATCACGCCCAGTGCCGGGTCTTCGAGTCGGTCGAACTCGATCCCCATCCCGACCGGGCGGTTCTTATGGTAGCGGATGGAACGGACGGTGCCGGTGACGATGACCGGGCTGCCGCCAGGGATGGGCACCTCGAGTTCGAGCCGGGTGCCCACCGGTTTTACGTCTTCGGAGTGCATGAAGACGCCACCTTGGCTCAGGTCGGAGGTCCGGCCGCCGAAGCGTCCTTCCATCGACTCGATCGACTTGAACTGGATTTGCAGGTTGACCTTGATCCGCGCGAACTGCCGTCTTTCCAACCGTCTTTCCTCCAAAGGATAATGCGTTGTCCGCAGGTCGAGGATAACTGATTCCGACCGAGATGCCAACGCCGGTCGCGTTGCAACCTTCCCCGGATGCCGCTACAATCGGGCAAAACCATGAAGGGAAGGCGGACATGAGTAAAATCTGGACGTGGGCGGCGCTAGCGGTGTTATGTTTTTGCGGGCTGGCCGCGGCCCAAGACGCGCCCGACCGGGCCCGGCTTTCGGCCGACCTCATTTATTTCACCCAGCCCTACGGCGCGCTCCAGCCGCCGGCGCGCGACTTGGTCGGGATCGACCTCGGGCTCGACTACATCGCCATCCGCTATCAGTACGGCTTCGCCAACGTCGCCAACACCAAGGAGCAGCCGCTCGACTTTCGCCAGCGCATGGCGGTGAAGGAAGCCGACCAGCTCAGGAAGATCGAGAAACAGTCCGGGCTCAAGGTCGGAGACCCCATCACCCTGATCGGGGAAGACGGGGCCGGGACGCCCGGCAAGATTGTCGGGTTCTCCTTTATCGGGTCCTCGCCTTCGACCATCATCGTCGCCGCTGATGTCCGTCCGGCCAAGGTCGTGCCTCAACTCGTCACTTCACCCGGGCTCGCCCTGCGCGGCGCCTACAATCTCGCGCCTGTCCCCGGGCTCTCCGCCGAGCAATTGAAAAAGAGCGACCCCAACCGGGCCCGTCTCGTCTCCCTCTGCGCCGACCCCCTGGGCTCCGCCTTCGCCGCCCTGGACGAAGAAGTGACGGCCGCTCCCCTCACCCCCGGCGGCGCCCCACTCTATTTCGTGTCCTTCTGGAAGCGGCCGACCGCGGCCGATTTCGAGATCGACGAGGTCGAACTCTACTCGTGCATGTTCCGGGCCGAGGGTCCGGGCTTCAGCCGCGCCAACCTGCCGCTCAAGTTCCGGCTTCTTGGTGTGTCCGACCTCGACCGCGACGGTAAGGCCGAGCTCTTCGCCGAGGCCGGTGACGGGACCGAGGTCTGTCACCTTTTTCTCACCCCGAAGGGCGACGGCTTCGCGACGCTGAAGAAGCGGCCGTGCGCCGGGCATCGCCACGCCG
>Ga0101944_10000951_pt1 | contig 71392 bp, 46 predicted proteins | sample DewCreD2012metaG_FD_75245 | JGI IMG/M metagenome (GOLD analysis project Ga0101944, IMG submission 75245) | Hot spring sediment bacterial and archeal communities from British Columbia, Canada, to study Microbial Dark Matter (Phase II) - Dewar... ... | reverse complement strand
CGGGAATTCAATCTCTCAATCTTGGGCGGCAACGATCGCCCCGAGGTACTTCCTCCCGCCGAGATCGATTTCTCGGCCTTTCCTCCGGAGAAGCCCCGCATTGTCGGCTACCGGGCCAAGTGGGACGAAGACTCGTTCGAATATCAGGCCACGCCCCGCCGCTTCGATTTTCCCGCTTCCGATCGGCCTCTTTTGACGGAGCTGGAGCGTTGGGCCGCCGCGTGTTGGGACCTGTTCCGATTGCGGGGATATGCCCGGGTCGATTTCCGCGTGGACCCGGCCGGCCGCCCCTTCATCCTGGAGATCAACGCCAATCCCTGTTTGTCGCCCGACGCGGGGTTCGCCGCCGCGCTGGAGCGGGCGTCGATTCCCTTCCACGAGGCCGTGGCCCGCATCCTCGCCGACGCCCTCCCGTGAGCCGGCGCGTTGTGGCAAGCGGCGCGGGGGAATAGAATCGCAGAATGGTTGGAGGACGCCGGTGCCGCGGCCCCGAGGGCTGGGCCGGGCACGGCGCGCAGGCAAGCGGCCCACCAAGTTCGGATTGAGGAAGCCATGGCGATGCGATGGAAATGGCAAGCTGCCGTCGCGGCAGCGTCTTGGGCTGGAATGGTCTTGGGCGTTTCCAGGATGGATGCCGGCGGCAATTTGCCATTGCCGCCGGGCGAGGCCCGAACGCCGGAGACCCGCCCCCTGACCGCCGAGGAAACCGCGCGGATCCAGCAACGCGACTGGCTGTTCCAGGCGATGGGCGAGCCGCTGCTGGACCGAGCCGCCAAGGAGATTGGGTGGGCGCGGCAACTGGCGCGACGCTTGACGCGAGAGGGCGGTTCGTTGGATCTCGCGGCGGAACTTCGGGAACTCGACCTGCTGGAGCAGCGCTTGCCGGGGCTTCGCCAGCAACCGACCGAGGTCCCGTCGCCGCCGAGCAACGATCCCATCCCGGCTTGGATCTGGTATCCCGAAGGCAAACCGATGGAAGACGTCCCGGCCGAGGCGCGGTTCTTCCGCCGCCGTTTCGAGGTGGCGGAGACCGCGGTCGCCGCCGAGTTGCGCATTGCGGCCGACGATGCGTGCGAGGTCTTCCTCAACGGCGTTCGCGTGGGCGAAAACCAGGGTTGGCCACGCGCGGCGGTTTTCGAGGTGGGAAGGCTTCTCCACCGGGGGAGCAACGTGCTGGCGGTTCGCGCCGAGAACAAACCGGCCCCGAGCAAGAATCCGGCCGGCCTCATCGTCCACCTGGCCGTGACCTCCAGCGGTGGCCAGCGGTCGGTGGTCGTTTCCGACGGCTCGTGGCGCGCCAGGAAGGAACCTTGCGAGGAATGGCAACGGCCCGGCCTGGACGATTCGGCCTGGAAGCCCGCGCTGGTCGCGGCGTCGTTTGGGGGAGGGCCGTGGGGAAAGATCGCCGGGTTGAGCGGGCCGGATTTCGAGGATGATCCGGAGGCGGCGTATGCCCGGGTGACTCCCGCGGTCCGCGAGTTCTACTTCTCCGTGCGGCGGGTGAAACGCGCCATCGCCTTCAAGAATCCCGTCCTCCGGTTCTCGCAACTGTTGCTGATCGACCAGCCCCTGCCGCAAGGGCCGGAGTCGCGGCACGAGGCCATCCATCGGATGGGAATCATGGCGATGCCAGGCGGACGGCTGCTGGCGCTGGAAGGGCTCGATCCCGGCGCGCGGCCGCGCCAGCTCGCCCCGTTCCCTGCGCATGCCGACGCCGCCAGTCCGTCTTCCGCCGAGCGGCGGATTCCGCCTTCGCTCCGCAAGCCGGGCAGTTTTTGGCGGCCCGATCTCTCGTTCGACGCCGAAAACGTCCTGTTCTGCTTCAAGGCGCACGATGAGAAGAGCTTCCATTTGTACGAGATGCCTCTGGACGGCTCGCGGGCGCGGCAGCTCACCGACGGCGATTACGACGACCTCGACCCGATCTATCTGCCCGACGGGCACATCCTCTTCACCACCACCCGCGGCAATTCCTACGTCCGCTGCGGTCCGTTCATCTACTCGACGATCCTCGCCCGCTGCGACGCCGACGGAAGCAACGTGTACCTGATCAGTTGCAATGGCGAACCGGACTTTGTGCCGGCTTTGCTCAACGACGGGCGGGTGATCTACTCGCGCTGGGAATACACCGACAAGCCGCTTTGGCGGCTGCAAAAGCTGTGGACGACCAATCAGGACGGGACCGGCACGGCGCACTTCTGGGGCAATCAGTCGGTTTGGCCCGACCATCTGTCCGAACCGCGGCCCATCCCCGGCAACCGGCGCGTGATGTTCTCCGGCGTGGGGCATCACGATTGGTGGAGCGGTTCGATCGGCATCGTGGACCCTGACCAGGGCCGCGATTATCCCCACGGCCTGACCAAGGTCACCGTCGATCTCCCCTGGCCGGAGGTCGGCGACGGACCCGCCGAACGCCCGGAGGCCGCCGACTATCACCCCTCGGGGCGATTCACCGGGTACAAGACTCCGTATCCGCTTTCGAACGAGGATTTCTTGGTGTCGGCGCGGGGCATGGGCGACAAGTTCCGCCTGTACCTGATGGACGTTCACGGCAACCGGGATTTGATCTACGAAGGGGCGTACAACATCTGGCACGCCATCCCGCTCCAGCCGCGGCCCGTCCCCCCGCGACACCCCGACCGCGTGGCGTGGCCGGGCACCGGCAAGGACCGGCGGCCGGTCGAGCCGGGCGTGTTCTATAGCGCCGACGTGTGCCAGGGCGAACCGCGCCTGCCCCGCGACAAGGTCAAGTACTTGCGCGTCTTCCAGTTGGACTACAAGACGTACTCGACCTGGAACAAGACCTACCGCAATTCAGGGCCGCCGGTGTCGATCATCCAGGAAGAGGGCGTCAAGCGGATCCTTTCCGAGGTGCCTGTCGAACCCGACGGATCGGTCTACTTCAAGGCCCCGGCCGGCGTGTCGCTCTATTTCCAACTCCTCGACGCCGATCGCCGCTCGTTGCAGACCATGCGGAGTTTCACGGGACTGATGCCCGGCGAGCAGCGGGGATGCGTTGGTTGTCACGAGATGCACAGCACGGCGCCGCCGGTGCACCGCGGCCTCGCCCTGAGGCGGCAGCCCAGCGAGCTTTCGCCGCCGCCGTGGGGTACGGAGAGCATCAGCTTCGAGCGATTCGCCCAGCCGGTGCTGAACCGCTATTGCGTCGCGTGCCACCGTCGCGACACCCCCCATTTCGCCGAGCCCGATCTCACGCTGCGACCCGGACACGACGTCTTCAAGGAACCCTATTTGACCTTGGTGGGCGACGCCGGCTGGGGCAATCCCGTCCGTCCTGGACGGCCGGGGTATGGCATCGCCGGCGCCATTCCGGTGGAGAGCGCCTTTGGACAGCTCGATTCCCGCGGGCTGACCACCTTGCCCCCCATGCAGTATCTCTCGTCCAGGAGCCGTTTGATCGAACTCGCCGCCAGCGGCACGCATTACCAGGTGAAGGTCGATCCGGCGAGCCTGCACCGTTTGATCGCCTGGGTGGATGCCTGCTGCCCGTACATGGGCGACGAGGAACTCCGCGCCCTGGGCGATCCCGACTTCCCCGGAATCGAACGGCTGCCGATTCGGCCCAGGGTGGCCACCGCGCCGGTCATCGCGCGGCCGTGAGACGCCGAACCGTTCCGCCCCATCAACCGAGGAGAGGCCGAACCGGTGGCGTGCTTAGCGCGTGGGCGTGGTCTTGACCGCGGCCGGGGTGCAGGGGCCGACAGCGGGCTGGGGCTGGGCGTAGGTCGCTCCGGACGGGTAAGTTGTCGCCGGCGGCTGGGAATAGTACGGCTGTTGGTAAGGGGGCGGCTGATAGTACGGCTGGTAATACGGGTTGCCGTAGGGATATTCGTCCCAGCGATTGCACCCCGCCGCGATGGCTGTCAACAGCCCGACCGCAATCCATGGACGCTTCATGCGTCGCGTTCCTTGTTTATCATGCCCGGGGCCACTACCCGTGGAGTCGGCGGATCGACAACGCCCTCAAAGCTCCCCTGTTTCGGCGTTGGGACGAAAACCGTGCCGAGCCGCCGGCCTCCACTTCAAAGAGGGCCGGATCATAGCAGGCGACTCGACGGCTGTCAAAGCCAAACTTAACCGAAATAGCCCATCTCTCCACAACCCCCAGGATCCGTCAAATTGCGGATTTCAGGAAATGTGGAGAACAAAGCGGATCAGGTTCCCGCTCACTCGGCTCTGGTATTCGCACCGGGCTTGATGAGGCGATTTTTTCGCGGATCGTGCCAAGATCGTCTCTTTCTCAACGAATACGAAAGGGGTGGGGAGTCGGACGACACAGGCCCGATCCCTGCGACTTTGATAAGATTTGGAGGCGACGGGGTATAATGACCGTCGGCCGCCACTGCCCTGTTCCATGCCGCCAAGAACTGATTCTGGAATGAATGGGTAGTTTGGGTCGCCTGAGATGGATTCGCTATTCGGCGTGGTTGCCACATCGTAAGTCTTTATCGTTGAATGAGAAAGCGCGTCTTGGACGATCGGTTCGTCCCAGGACGAGGTACGCAAGTGCCATTGCGCGACGTTAACGTTTGATATGGAAACCTTTGGCTTTGTTGGGAGGTGTCCCATGCTTCGCAGAATTTCCATTGGAATCGCCTTGGTGGTCATGTGGGGGGGGCATTGTCCCTCGACCTTTGCCGACGAGACTCCTCCCCCCACGCGATGGATCCCACGTGACACGGTGGCAGTCCTGGAAATCACCCGGCCCAAGGACGTGTTGCACTTGGCCCTGGAGTCGAAGCTCACGGAGACCGTGACAGCCCATCCCCTCTTTAAGCAGGCCACGCTTCAGCCCGGTTTCATGCAGTTTCAGGCCACGGTCCGTTTCATGGAGACGCAGCTCGGCACGGACTGGCGGACCGGCCTGAGGAAATTGACCGGCGGGGGGGTGACCGCGGCCATCACTTCCAAGGGCGTCGTTGTCCTGATGATCGACTCCGAGGACGCCAGGCTTCTGGCCCAGCTCCAGGAGCTGCTGATCGGCCTTGCGAAGCAGGGCAACCCCGATCGAGTCAAGTCCGCCGAATATCAAGGGGCGACCTGCTGGGACCTCGGCGATGGCCAGGCTCATACCGTGCTGGGTGGGAGATTCATTTCGGCCAGCAAGTCGGAAGGGTTGAAGGCGGTCCTGGACACCAAGGCCGGACCAGAAGGCCGAAGCCTGCTTTCCCTGCCCGCCTATCAAGCCGCGAAGAAGTCCGCGGGCGAGGACGCGGCGGCCAGGGCTTATGTGAATCTGGGGATCGTCAAGCAGTTGCCAGGCGTGCAGGCGGGCCTCGACAAGAATACGAACCCCGTCGGCGCGTTGTTGTTCGCGGGCGTGATCGACGCCTTGCGCCAGTCGAACTGGATGGCCCTGGCCTTGAAGATCGACGACCGGACGGTTTCGCTCCAGGCGACGTTGGATGGGAAGGTGTCCAAGAAATCGGAGTTGGCGGCGTTTGCCCGATCCGAAAAGCCCGACGAGGGCGCGCTGCCGAACCTTGCCGTGCCCCGGTTGATCGCCGGGATGAGCTTTTACCGCGACCTGCACGGTTTTTACGCGGCCAAGGACAAGCTGTTCCCGGAGCGGACGTCCGGCCTGATCTTCTTCGAAAACATGATGGGGATCTTTTTCAGCGGCCGGGACCTGACTGACGAGGTCCTCTCCCAGTTCCGTCCGGAAATCCGTTTCGTCGTTGCCGAACAGAAGTTCGATCCCGAGATCGGCGTCCCCCAGGTCCAGCTTCCCGCGTTCGCCTTGGTGTTGAAGGTCTGGAAGCCCAAGGAGGCGGCGGAGCTGATGGAAGAGGCGTTCCAGAAGGCGGTCGGTTTGGTCAGTTTCACCAGCGGTCAGAAGGGGGTGCCTGGCTATATCGTGGATCGGCCGACCTACAGCGATGTTCGCTACACGGTCGCCTACGCGGGCAAGCCGCGGGGCAGTGAAAAGGGCCCTCTGCCCATCCGCTACAACTTCCGCCCCAGTCTGGCGTGCCTCGGCGACTCCGTGGTCATCAGTTCGGCGGAAAGCCTGACCCGCGACCTGATCGACGCCCTCAAGAAGGAGATGGCCGCCCTGCCCAAGGCCCTCCACGAGACCGACAGCCTGATCGAGCTGAACGCGACGCAACTGTCGTCGATCCTCGGGGCCAACCGCGCCGCTTTGGTGCGGCAAAACGTCTTGGAGAAGGGCAGCACCCAGCGCGAGGCGGAGAACGCCATCGACCTGCTGTTGGGCGCGGTCAAGTTGCTGGGCAAGGCGACCTTCGCCTTGGGGCAGCAAGGCGACCAGGTCCAAGCCAGGCTTGTGGTGAAGCTCAATCCGTAATCGCCGCGCGGAAAGTGGGGCGGCGTCACCCCGCGCGCCGCATCCCGACCCCCGCGCGTGCCCTGGAGATTTCCCATGTCCCTTGTCCCGGAAAAAACCGATCCTGCTTGGGCCTGGGCGGCCTACAAGCCCGACCCCCAGCGGCCCTGGGACCTTCGCCTTGCCGGCCATCTGTTTCGCCGGGCGGGCTTTGGGGCCACGTGGCCTCAACTTCAGCAGGCCCTTCGCGAAGGCCCTGAGAAGACGGTGGAAAGGCTCCTCCGCCCGGCGGACGACGTGGCCGCATTCAACCGGGTCTTCGACGAGTTCGAGGGGGCGATGGACCCGGAGTCGGAATCCACCGAGCCCCTGCGCGCGTGGTGGTTGCGGCGGATCATGGAGACGCCGCACCCCGTGCTGGAAAAGATGACCCTCTTCTGGCACAACCACCTGGCCATTCCGCGAAATCGCCCGGCGCACGCCCTGTCCGTCGCGAAACACTTGCAGCTCGTCCGCTCCCACGCCTTGGGCCAATACGACCAGATGCTCGACGCCGCCGTTCACGATTCGGCGATGCTGGTGGCGCTGGGCGGAGCGAACAACCGCAAGAGCCAACCCAGCCTGGACTTCGCCAGGGCCTTTCTCGAGGAATTGACCGTGGGGCCGGGGCATTACTCGGAAAGCGACGTCCATGGCGTGGCGCGGGCGTTCACCGGGCTGATGGTGGTCCGCAATCGCTTCCGCTTCGTCGAACGCGAGCACGACGACGCCCCGAAGAAGATCCTGGGCCGGCAAGGGCCTTGGAACGGCCACGACGCGGTGAAGATCGCGCTGGCCCAGCCGTCGACCGCGCGCCGCGTGGTGGCCAAGCTTTACCGCTGGTTGATCTCGGAGACCGAGCCGCCCAGCGACAAGCTGCTTGAGCCGCTGGCCGACGCGTTCGCCAGCGATTACAACATCGCCAGGCTGGTGGGCGCCGTGCTCCGTTCCAACCTGTTTTTCTCCCAGGCCGCGTATCGCCAGAGGATCAAGAGCCCGGTCGAATTCGCCGTGGAGATCGTGCGGGGCATGGAAACCCTGGTCAATCCCGAGCCGCTGGGGCACGAATTGGTTGAAATGGGCCAGGATCTGTGCCATCCTCCGACGCTCAAGGGCTGGACTGGCGGAACCTCCTGGCTCACCGACGCGACCTGGATCCGCCGCCACAACCTGGCGTGGGCGATGCTCTCCGGAGCCGAGCCCTACGGGGGCAAGCTCGATCCCTGGGCGGTCGCCAGACGGCGAGGGTTTTCCACGCTGGAGAGCGCCGGCCGATTCCTTGCGGACCTGTACGTGCAGGGCGACCTGTCTTCCGCGTCGCGAGAACAATTGAAGCGGGCCATCGCGCGGGCCGAGGCGGCCCAGGGCAATCCTTCCAAAACCGTCCGGCCGTTGGCCCACGCCGTCGCCACGTTGCCCGAGTTCCAGTTGGCATAGGAGAAGGAGTTCGCCATGGCGCTTTCCCGTCGCGATTTTCTCAAGCAATCGATCGGCGCATCTACCTTGGTGTCGGCCAGCGCCAGCCTTCCGTGCTTTCTGGCCCGAACCGCCGCGGCCGCCCAGTCGCAGTCCCCACGCGACGACACGATCCTGGTCGTCGTGCAGCTTGCCGGGGGCAACGACGGGCTGAACACCGTGGTTCCGTTTCGCGACGCCCTTTACGCCAGGAATCGGCCGACGCTGCGCCTTTCCGGCGAGAAGCTGCACAAAATCGACGGCGATTTCGGTTTCCACCCGCGAATGACGGCCTTTCATAAGCTCTACCACGAGGGGCTGCTGGCGGTTGTTCAAGGCGTGGGATATCCCAATCCGAACCAAGACCATCCCCACGCCATGCGCGTCTGGCAAAGCGGCAACACCAGGCCGGACGCCGCGCGAACCGGCTGGCTTGGCCGGGCCGTGGATCAGATCTACAAGGTCGATTCGGCCCGCGTCCCCGCCGTCTATGTAGGCCAGATCCCTCGGCCCTTCACGATGAGCGCCGAGCGGGCCATCGTGCCGTGGGTCCGGTCGCTCGACCAATACGGCCTGCGGGGCGACGATGCCGAGACTCCGCCCGCCGCGCCCCCCGTTCCCTCCGCCGATCGCCGGTCCTCGTCCCAAGAGGCCGTCGGATCGCCGCCCGGGCCGGACGCGTTGCTCCAGTTCGTCCAACGCACCGCCCTGGCCGCGCGGGCCACGAGCCAGCAGGTCGAGGCGGCCGCCAAGGCGTCGGGCGGGGACTATCCCGGATTCCAGTTCGCCGCCACGTTGCGGACCATCGTCCAGCTCATCCGCGCCAACCTGGGAATCCGGATTTTCTACGCCGAATTGGGCGGCAACGAGCCAGGCGGTTTCGACACCCACGCCGGCCAGGCCCTCAATCACGGCGCCCTGCTGGAACAATTGTCGGAATCGATCGCCGCGATGGTCAACGACCTGAAGCGGGACAAGCTTGTGGATCGGGTGATCCTCATGACCTTTTCCGAGTTCGGCCGGACCGTCGCGGAAAACGGCCGCCGCGGCACGGACCACGGCTCGGCCCAGCCGCTGTTCGTCGTCGGGGGCAAGGTCCGCGGCGGATTGATCGGCAAACACCCGCCGCTGGACGACCTGGAAGGCAATGGCCAGCGGGCCCACACCGATTTCCGGCGCGTCTATGCCACGCTCTTGGACGACTGGCTCAAGATCGACAGCCGCCCGGTCCTCGGCGAGAAGTTCCGCCGCGTCGATTTCCTTCGGGCGTGAAATCCCCGCGCGGCCGCCCGACGCGCGGCGAAAGTCGCCTGGCCTGGGACCTTTTGCCCGTGCGGGAAGCCCACAGAGCCCACCCCGCCCGCTCGCCTAGCTGAACAGCCGCAACAGCCAGTGATATGCCCGCAATCGATAGAACGTGATCAGGCAACTATCGCAACGAACTCGGACAACGAGCATTCGGATCGGAAATAGATACCAAGGCACGTTGCTCCGGACCCGATAGAGGCGGTCGTACGTCATGCAGTTGGGGCACTTCATTGCGATAGGCTGGTGTCTGTCAAAATCGGCAGGCGGTCATGCCTGGGCAATGACTGACCCCAAGGCTGTAGGGGCGCTGGCTGTCCCGCGATCGCCGGAGACTCCTCGCTGTAAAAAACTGTCGATCCAACAGGCGGCTCCATGCCCTTGTCTTCGCCGCCTATCCCAAAAAGGCGACAATTCCCCTCTCCCTGCCCAAACCTGAGCAGGATTCATTTCGCTGAGAAGGAAACTGTTCCGGTTTTGGAATGGGCTTTTGCTGTGGCCGATCCTCATCAAGATTATACCCGATTCTAACCCCAATGGAAACCCGGTTGCCAACCATGAAGGCGGTTGCGCCGGGGTTGTTGTCGTTCCCGGCGGGGGGGTGGGGGGCTGGCGGGCTTTTCGGATCAGATCGCACGCCCTGAAGCTCTTGCGAAGGGCGTGGTTGTTGCGACGTGTGATCGAACACGCCCATCGAAGACTCTGGGCCTGCCACCGATCGCGCCAGGGCGTCCACGCGCGCCTGCGAGCAACCAGTCTCCGATGAAAAGCTTCTTTCCCACATGCGCAGGTTTCTTTTTTGGGTGCGGCGCGGGCCCGCGCGTGTTGCGCGGGGTCAACAGGAGGTGTTGATGAAATCCAACGCCGCGGCAACGAGGCTCGCCGCGGCGCGTCGGCCAATGCGTCGCAACCTCTTATGGCGTTTTCACTTGGCGATGGGGGGAGCGATCTCGTCGGCGGCCCTTCCATCGCGGCACCAGGTTTGCTTTGCCTTGTGCCTCACGGGACTTTCGGAGCAGAGGATGAGGCAGGGTCCACGGGTTTTGCGCCCGTGGGCCCGTCACTTTCTTACCCTTCATCGATCCATCATGCACGCCCGCGAACTCGTCGATCTCGCCGCAGTCGTCGCAGCGCACGCCCCGGTCTTGCTTCGCGCGGGGGGGCATGTTTCTGAGGAGAGCGTGGAGGCCTATTGGACGGCCTCGAAGAGCCGCCTCGACCGCTGGGGCCGCTCGCTGAAGCGGATTGCCGGCTGGACCCAGGGCGGCCTGAAGGCGAACTCGGCGGAACACCGGCTGTTTCGCGGGGTGTTGGAGGAAATCCTGGCCAGCGAGGTGCTGACGCGGGTCTGGTCGGCGGCCATGTGCGCCTACGATCGAGCCTACGGCGCGGACCAGATGGAGCCGGTGGCCCGCAGCGTGCTCATCGGCCAGATCGAGGCCCGCCACCGCGTGCTGACGATCCTGGTGGGCGGCACGGGCCTGGCGCCGGAGGAATCGCTGCGGTTGGAGTCCTTGCGGCGGCGTTCGGAGCGCTGGACGGATTTGCTCGTCGGACGCCTGGCCATGGAATACGACGTTTGCGAGTTTGCCGTCGAACCGGATCGGGCCCGCGACTTCGCCGACGAGTTTGCCGAGCAGTGGCGTCGCCAGGGCGGGCGTTTTGCGTGGCCCCTGGTGCTCGCCTCCCTGCGCGCCTCGTTTGCCGAGTGGCTCGAACCGGCAAGCCCGAATCCCGATCTCAACGCGAGGATCGCGGCCAGCATCCTCACGTGTTTCCCGGCCGAGGTCTTCGACGGGCTCGGAACCGTCCCGTCGCAGTGGGCGCTGCGGATCGCCCAAATCACCAACGAGGCCGAGTGCCTGATCGAGGAACTTCTTGGCGACGCGGCCTCGCCTCCGTTGAGCGACGCGCGCCGGATTGCCCCCGACCGATTCCAGCGCCGGCCTCGCTTCGATGGCTGACGGCCTTTCCGTTCCGGCCCTCGCTGCGCCGAAGGGGCGCCGAAGGGGCGCCGCTCGGCGCCGCGTCGAGGAGAAATCCCTCGACGGCGGAGAGTCTTGGCGGCCTACTTGTCGAACTTGGGGATGACCGGCGGGGGGACTTCCTTGATCAATCGTTGAATGATGTCCTCGGGGGTCATTCCCTCGGCTTGGGCCTGGAAGTTCGTGCTGATGCGATGGCGCAGGACGGGAATGGCGACCTTTTGGACGTCTTCGATGGCCACGGAGAAACGGCCGTCCATGGCCGCGAGCGACTTGCCGCCCAGGATCAGGAATTGCCCGGCCCGCGGTCCCGCCCCCCAATCCACCAACTCGCGGACGAAGGCCGGGGCCGAGGGGTCCTTGGGGCGCGTGGCCCGAACCAGGCGGGCCACGTACTGCACCACGTACTGGGTGACGGCCACCGACCCGACCAGCTTCTGGACATTCAGGATCGCCTTGCCCGACAGAACCTTGCGCACTTCGACCTTCTCGCTCCGTGTCGTTGTGGCGAGGATGCGTTCCTCCTCGTCGGCCGTGGGGTAATCGACCTTGATGTTGAACATGAAGCGGTCCAACTGGGCCTCGGGCAGCGGGTAGGTGCCCTCTTGTTCGATCGGGTTCTGGGTGGCGATGGTGAAGAAGGGCTCGGGCAGCGGATACGTGGTCTGTCCGACCGTGACCTCGCGCTCTTGCATCGCCTGAAGCAAGGCGGCCTGGGTCTTCGGCGGCGTTCGGTTGATCTCGTCGGCCAGAAGGATGTTGGTGAAGATCGGGCCTTCCACGAAACGGAAATGGCGACGTCCTTCTTCGTCTTCTTCCAGGATGTTCGTGCCGGTGATGTCCGACGGCATCAAGTCCGGCGTGAACTGAATGCGCTTGAACTGGATGTCGAGAATCCTCGCCAACGTGCTGACCATGAGCGTCTTGGCCAGGCCGGGCACGCCTACCAGCAGGCAGTGCCCGCGCGTAAAGATGGCCGCGAAGATCTGCTCGATCACGTCATCCTGCCCAACAATGACCTTTTGCAGTTCTTCCTGCATCAGCCGCCGCTGATTGCTGAACTCCTGCAAAAAATCGCCCAGACTGCGAGGCTTGACGGTGGACAAACTCGGGCTCCTCGATGCTAACAGGCGGCGATCGGCAGGCGGACCGACCGGGGAGAATCCCCGTGGCGCAGGACTTCCCGCGAAAACCAGCAGCCCCCAAGGGACGGCCGCCTATCGCCTAACTTACGAATTGTAATATACTTATGAGGTGCGTCCACCCGTGGGCAAAAACTGGAGGCGAACGGTGGCAAGAAGGATCCTTCCCCCACCTGGCTCGAAGCGAAATGGAATCGCCTGGAATTCGCCGGGCGCCGGTCGAGGCGAGGGACGGCGTTTCCATCTTGGGTCGATCCTCCTCATGGCGTCCGCCTTGCTGTTCGCAGAAGGGGTGCGGCCGGCTTTCGCGGAAATCACCGCCGAACAGGTCCGCCAGTCCATCGACCGGGGTGTGGCTTTTCTGAAACGGCAGCAGCGGGCCGACGGGAGTTGGGCGGAATATCCTTCCCAGATTGGCGGAATCACCGCCCTGTGCACGCTGGCCTTGTTGAATTCGGGCGTGGATCCCGACGACGACGCCATACGTCGGGCCCTCAACGTGCTCCGCAAAATCCTGCCCGAACGCACCTATGCCGCCAGCTTGCAGACGATGGCCTTTTGTCTGGCGGGCAAGAAGACCGACTTGCCGCTGGTGGCCCGAAATGTGAGGTGGCTCCAGGAGGCCCAGATCACCAGGGACCGGGGAGGCAAGGGCGGCTGGGGGTATGACCTCCGCGGCGGCGAGCCGGACAATTCCAACAGCCAATTCGCCGTGTTGGCCCTGCACGAGGCGGAACGCGCCGGCGTGGCCGTCAGCGCCCAGACCTGGCGCCTGGCCAAGGCCTATTGGGAGGACAACCAGAACCCCGACGGCTCCTGGGGATACAAGAAGGGGGTGAGCGGGACGGGCAGCATGACCTGCGCGGGGATTGCCTGCATGGTGATCACCGCGGACCGCGTGGAAAACGCCGACGCCCTGGTCGACGGCGACCGCATCACCTGTTGTTCCAAGGCCGAGTCGAACGGAAACCGCGTCCAGCGAGGCTTGAAGTGGCTGGGCGATCATTTCTCGGTCACGCACAATCCCGGCTCGCCGATCAACACGTGGCTGATGTACTATCTTTACGGTCTGGAGCGGGCGGGACGCCTCACCGCGCGGCGATTCATCGGCCAGCACGACTGGTATCGCGAGGGCGCCGATTCGCTCATCAAGATGAAAGGCGATCTGGCCGACCATTGGATGAGCAAGGTGGGCCCGATCGAGGGCGACCCCCGGATCGCCACCAGCTTCGCCCTGTTGTTCCTTTCCAAGGGCCGATGGCCGGTGCTGATCTCCAAGGTGAAGCACGGGCGGGGCGACGACTGGAATCGGCACCGCAGCGACGTGGCCAACCTGACGCGCTACGTCGAGTCGCGATGGAAGAAAGACCTCGTGTGGCAGGTGACCGACATCCGCGAGGCGAGCGTCGAGGATCTCGGCCAGTCCCCGGTGCTGTTCTTTTGCGGCGCCAACAGCCCCCTGCCCGACGACGCCGACCAACAGGAGGAACTGGCCAGGAAAATCCGCGACTATCTCGACCGCGGCGGCTTCCTCTTTGCCGAAGCCCATTGCGGCGGGGCCGCGTTCGACGAGGGATTCCGCAAGCTGATGCGGCGGGTGTTCCCCGAGGCCGAGTACCGCCTGGAGGTCTTGCCGCCGGAGCATCCGATCTGGCGGGCCGAGGAACTCGTCGCTCCGTCGCAGCTCCGCCCCTTGTTGGGCATCGAGTTCGGCTGCCGAACCAGCGTCGTCTATGCCCCCCCGCCCGGCCCGGGGGTCAAGGTCCAGGCCCCGCTCTCCTGCCTTTGGGAACTGTCGCGAGCCGGCCGGGAAGCGAAGTACAGCCAGGTCGTGCAAGACCAGATCCAGGGCGGGCTGGCGATCGGCGTCAACGTGCTGGCCTACGCCACGAACCGCGGTCAGTTGCAGACGAAGGAACTGGCGTTCGACGCGCCTCGGGACGCGAGGGGAGGCGATCCGGTCGACCGCGGCGCGATCCGCATCGCCAACCTCCGCCACCCCGGCGGCTGCGCGTCGGCGCCGCGGGCCTTGACCAGCCTTGCAGAGGCCGCGGCAACCGCCTTGAAAGCCCGCTTCAAGGCCGAATCGAACGATTTGCCAATCACCGATCCGGCGCTGTTCGAGCATCACCTGGTCTTCATGCACGGGCGCAACGCCTTCCGTCTCACGGAGGCCGAACGCAAGCAATTGAAGACCTTCGTCCAACGCGGCGGCACGGTGTTCGCCAACGCGATCTGCGCCAGCCGGGCATTCAGCGAGTCGTTCCGCCGCGAGATGCAGGCCATTTTCCCCGACGCCCCGCTGAAGACGATCCCGGCCGCCGATCCCCTGCTGACCCCGGCCTTTGGCGGCTTTGATCTTTCCAGCGTGACGCGCAAGGATCCCCAGGAACGGGCGGGCAACCAGCCGCTTGCGGTCCTCGAGCGCAAGGGGCCGCCGGAGTTGGAGGGATTGAAGCTGGGCGACCGCTACGCGGTCATCTTCTCGCCCTTGGACCTGAGCTGCGCGCTGGAAAAGCAAGACACCATCGAGTGCCGCGGCTACGTCCGCCAAGACGCGGCCCGGATCGCAATCAACGTGCTTTTGTATTCCTTGCATCCCCAGTGATCCGATTCCCACGCTCGCCGTTTGCCCGGCTTCCAAGCGGCGCGTCGGTTCCTGCCTGAAGAAAGGCGGTCGCCATCCCAAGACTTCGCGAGACACGAACGACGCTCGGGCTGCTTGTCGGCGCGCTGGTGGTCCGATCCCTTGGCCTGGTGCTCTGGCCGGACGCGCTTGTGGCCGATCCCGACGGGTATCGGGCGGTGGCCGAAAACCTCGTCCGCCACCGCACGTTCGGCAGCGGCGACTCGCCCACCGCCTACAGGCCGCCGCTGTATCCGCTGCTGCTTGCCCCGTGCGTCGCCCTGGGGACGGCAAGCCGGGCGGCGATCGGCGTGTTCCACGTGGCTTTGGGCCTCGCAACCGTCTGGTTCACCGGCCGGCTCGGCCGGATGTGCGGCCTGGGCCTCGGGGCATGGTTGGCCGCCTTGCTCGTGGCCTGCGATCCGATCCTCTTGGCGCAGTCCACCCTCGTCATGACCGAAACGTTGGCCGCCTTCTTGGCCATTGCCTCGCTCTATTGGATCGCCAAGACCGGGCAGAGCGGGCGAGTCTGCCACGCGATCATCGCGGGGGCGTCCGTTGGTTTGGCCATCCTCTGCCGCCCCACGTTTCTTCCCTGGGCCTGCGCCGTGGCGATTTTGTTTGTTTTCGACAAACAAACGGCCAGGGGCCAGGCGCGTTTGGGGCTGGCGTTTGCCGGCGCCGTGGCCATGGTCTTGTTTCCGTGGGCCGCGCGGAATCAAATCCACTTCGGCCGCCCCATCGTGACCACGACCCACGGCGGGTATACCTTGCTCCTGGCGAACAACCCCTACTTCTACGAACATCTTCGCAGCGCCCCCTGGGGGGCGGTTTGGGAGAACGAGGCCCTCGACCGCCAATGGGCGGCCGAGATGCCGCGGGGCAGCCCGACCGACGAGGTTCGGGCCGACCGGATGGCCTACGCCAAGGCCTTTCAATCCATCCGCGACGAACCCGCCATGTTCTGCTACGCCTGCCTGGTCCGAATCGGACGGCTGTTCACCCCCCTGCCACACCAAATAACGGCCCAGGAGTCGATGGCTCGGCGTCTCCTCCGGTACGCCGTCGCGGCCTGGTACGCCGCCGAACTCGCGCTGGCCGTCTACGGGGCGGTCGCTGTCGCCAGGCGACTGCTTGAGGTAGACAACCCACCAGGGTGGTTCGCGTGCGCACTTCTCGTGGCATGTTTCGCCGCGGTCCACGCCGTGTACTGGACCGATATGAGGATGCGCGCCCCGTTGATGCCCGGGATCGCCGCCTTCGCCGCCGCCGGAACGATGGCTCTCTGGGATCTCAAGCATCGGCGCAAAGCCTTTCTGAAATTATAGTTACGTTTTCAGCCAGGCCGCCGAACCCGGCTTGATTCGCTGCTTGCGGACTCCTATAATCTGGGCCGCTCTCGGGGACGGATCCCCTTGAGTTCCAATCACTTTCGCTTCGCAGATGGCGGACATCCGGGGCCAGGAACTCGTCACGGGTCCCGGCAGTTAAGGACGACGGGTCTGTCCACACCACACGGGCCACCCAAGGCAGGTGCAACGGTGCGCGCGGCGCGATCGCCGCGCGTCGCCGCTGGCGGTCCGCGCGTTGGCCGCGAGACCCAGGCACGCCTTCCGCGCCTCCGAGCCAGCAGCGATCGGTCCCGCGGCGCGGCGCGCAGGGCGGACCACGGATCCTTCGTCCGGCCCCTGCGGCTGGGCGCGGATTCGCTAGGCTTCTGGCCCAGCGTGCGAAGCGGACTGGTGTTCGTGGCGGGACTCCTGTTCGCCCTCGCTTGCCGCGCTGCCGCGGCCGACGTTGATCTGCCGCCGTCAAACCGCGGGGAACCGATCGTGGTTTCCAGCCAGGCGGCCGTGCGATGGACCCAGGGCGGTTACGAGGTGTGGGTGCTTCGCGGCGACTGCCGGATCGTTCAAGGGGCGGACACCACGACGGCCGACGAGGCGGTCCTGTGGATCGAGCAACAAGAAACGCCGGGGGGACGGCCGCGCAAGATGCTGGCCTACCTCGAAGGCAACGTGAAAGTGGACATCCGCCAGGACCGTCTCCGGACGCGCCTCACCGATCGGTCGTGGTTCGGCCGATTTGCTACGGCGGCCTCGATCGAGGTGCGGCCCGCCCGGGTCGATCCGACGCCTCAGGCCCTTCCGCCGATTTACGAGCGGGGGATGACGATTCGGGACGCGGCGGCCGGCCTGGTCCAACCGGTCCAATTCGTCTCGCCGTTGCCGCCGCCTCCGCCGACCGATCTTCCGCCGGGCACGCGGCGATTGCGCGTCTTTCCCCGCAGCGATGTGCGCACCCAGGTCCAGTGGTTTCCCGACCGGCAGACGAACCAATGGGTCGCGGTCATCACGTCGGGCGTCAATCTGATCATCGAGGGCCTTTCGCTTCCTGACCGTCCAGGCATTCCCCAGGCCCTGCGTTCGGCCGCCGTGGGCACGATCGACATTTCCACCGACCGGATGGTGATCTGGACCAGCGGGATCGACGAGCCGGACTTGCAGGGCAACCGCCTTCAGCCCAACAACGTCCCCTTGGAAATCTACATGGAGGGAAACATCGTCTTTCGCCAAGGCGAGCGCGTCATCCAGGCGGAGCGCATGTACTATGACGTGACCAATCAGGTCGGCACGGTGCTGAGCGCGGAGGTCCTCACGCCGGTGCCGAAGTACCAAGGCTTGTTGCGCCTCCGCGCGGAGAGGATCCAGCAACTGAGCCGGGACGAATTCTACGCTCAAAACGCCTACGTGACGTCGAGCCGGATGGGCGCGCCGAGTTATCGCCTCCAGGCCGGCAGCGTGCGCCTGGAGGACCGCGAAGCGCCGCGGATCGACCCGGTCACCGGCGTCCCCCTCGTCGACCCGGCGACCGGCGAAATCGCCACCGAGCCGCACCGACTGGCCACGGCCGAAAACAGCTTCGTGTTCATTGACGACTTGCCGGTGTTCTATTGGCCGACCTTCGCCACTAACCTGGAGGACCCCACGCTTTATGTCCGCCGCGTGCGTATGCGGCACGACAACGTCTTCGGTCTCCAGGCGCTGGTGGACTTGAACATGTACCAGATCCTGGGCCTTCGCAGCCCGCCGGAAGGCACGGAGTGGGACGCGAGCATCGACTATCTCAGCAAGCGTGGGCTGGGGCACGGCACGAAATTCGCGTACAACCGCGAGGGATTCCTTGGCCTGGCCGGGCCGGCCGCCGGACTGTGGGATTACTGGGGCGTCAAGGACCACGGCGAGGACGACCTGGGACTCGACCGCATGGACGTGCCCGCCGAGCGGAGCTACCGCTATCGTCTGTTCGGCCAGCATCGCCAGATCCTGCCGGGCGACATCCAGTTTTCCGGCGAGGTCGGACTGATCAGCGACCGCAATTTCCTCGAGCAGTACTACGAGCGCGAATGGTACGAGATGAAGGACGAAACCACGGGGATCGAGTTGAAGCGGATCCGCGACAACACCTCGTGGAGCATCACGGCCGACGTGCGGGCGAACGACTTCTTCACCCAGACGGAATGGCTGCCGCGGGCCGACCATTTTTGGCTCGGCCAGTCGCTGCTTGGGGATCGTTTCACCTGGTACGAACATTCGAGCGTCGGCTACGGTCAGTTCCACACGCTCGCCCCGCCGGCCCCGCCGCAGGACCCGGGCAGCAAGTTCCGCTTCCTGCCGTGGGAAGTCGACGCCGCCGGCAATCCGGTGGCGGCCCGCGGCGAGCGGTTCGTCACCCGGCAGGAAATCGATCTGCCCCTCCAACTCGGCATGGTGAAGTTCGTGCCCTACGCCCTGGGCGAATTCGGCCACTGGGGCGAGGACCTGAACGGGCAGCCGCTGGACCGGCTCTATGGGCAAGTGGGGGTGCGGGCGAGCGTGCCGATGTGGCGGGTGGATCCCGCCGTCGAGAGCATCCTCTGGAACCTCCACGGCCTGGCCCACAAGGTCGTCTTCGACGCCGAGTTCTCCTACTCCGACGCCAACCGCGACATGACGCGCTTGCCGCTGTACGATCCGCTGGACGACGACAGCATCGAGGCCTTCCGCCGCCGGTTCGTGCCCAACACGTTTCCCGCCCCCATCGGCAGTTTCCCTCCCACGCCGGCGATCCCGATGTCGTTCGACGAGCGATTCTACGCCCTGCGCACCGGGATGGCCGGTTGGGTGACGGCCCCCAGCAGCGAGATCGCCGACGATCTCACCGCGTTCCGGCTCGGGATGCGCCACCGCTGGCAGACCAAACGCGGCCCGCCCGACCAAATGCGGATCATCGACTGGATCACCCTGGACACGAACATCGTCTTCTTCCCGGACAAGGACCGCGACAACTTCGGCCAGGCCATCGGCCTGGTGGACTACGACGCCCGATGGCAGGTCGGCGACCGCTTCGCCCTGCTTTCCAGCGGGATTTTCGACTTCTTCCACGACGGCCAGCGGATCATCAGCGTGGGCGGGTTCCTGGACCGGCCGCCGAAGAGCGGGCTGTACCTCGGCGTGAACCTGCTCGACGGCCCGATCAGCAACACCGTGCTCTCAGCCTCCTACAGCTACCGCATGAGCCCGAAATGGGTCTCCGCCTTGAGCGCGTCGGTCGATCTTCGCCGCCAGGGAAACATCGGCGAGAACTTCACGATCACACGGATCGGGGAATCGTTCCTCATCAGCGCTGGCTTCCACGCCGACGTGAGCCGGGGCAACTACGGGGCCTCGCTGTCCATCGAACCCCGCTTCCTCCCCAAGACCCGACTGGGCCAGGCCGGCGGCGCCCGCATTCCGACCGCGGGCGCCTTCGGGCTGGAATGATCCGCCGGCGCGAGGGGCGGCGCGAATGGCCGCCGCGTGCCCCCTTCCGGCCTGGAGCCCCCGTGCGCCCTACACCCGCACTTCGCGGCCCTTGGCCAGCGACAGGGTCTGGCGATGTCCCAGCACGAGCGCGTCGCGCGCCAATTGGCCATCCAAAAGCTTCGAGGGCGTGTTGCTCCGCACGCACCGCAGGACCTCCTGGATCTCGGCCACGAACCCGTCGACCGGATCGCCGGAGCCGAGCTTCGGTTGCAGCACGCGGCCCTCGTTGGTGAGGACCGTGACCGGAATGCTGGCGCCGGGCCTGCCAGTGCCCGAATCGAACAACAGGGTTGCCCGCTCCAGGTAGATCTCGTAGGCGTGCGTGAAGGGACGCCCTTGCTGGGCGATCGTGCCGCTGGCCGCGGTGGCGAACCGCGTTGGGTCGTCGAACCGGAACTGGGTGTTGAACAGCTCCGCCACCTCGCCCCGCATCCGGCCCACCGTGCACACCGATTTCGGCATCCCGAAGATCAGGCGAATGAAATGGGCGTCGTGGATGTGGAGGTCGATCATCGGGCCGCCGCAGACCGTCGGGCTGAAGAAGTGCGGCAGCCAGCCGGTCGCCGTCGGATCCGAAATCACCCGCTTGAAATACCCGCCGATCACGTTCCCGTACTTGCCCGAAACGATCGTCTGGTAGGCAAACCGATACTCGGGAAAGAAAGGGAGCACGTGGCCGATCAGAAGCAGTTTGCCGGCCTTTTTGGCGGTCTTGACCATGCGGTCGGCGTCGCCGGGGGTCAGGGCGATCGGCTTTTCGCAAAACACGTGCCGGCCGGCCCGCAAGGCCTCGACCGCCACCTCGGCGTGAAGCGAAGGCGGCAAACAGACGTCGATCAGGTCGAGGCTGCCATCGGCGTAGAGTTCCTTAAGGTCGGAATACCGGGCCACGCCTTCCAGGTCCATCTTCTGGCCCGGCGGACCGAAGTTGCCCTTGATCGAGCGCCAATCCCCGGCCAGGCGCACGGGATCTTGCTCGCAGATCGCGCGCACGCGGACCCCCTTGAGCCTCTGGTAGGCCAGGTAATGAATCATCCCCATGAACCCGATTCCAGCGATTCCAACGTTGATCATTTTTCTAGCTCCTGGTGATTGGGCCGTAGGCGGCAGGCGGTGGACAGGCGAATCGCTATGGTCCCCGGAAAAGCGATCGAAGCAAGAAAGACCGCAGCCCGCCGACGCTGACCTTTCCGATCCTGGATCTCCTCTCCTGCAAAGCAGGCCGTACTTCGGTAAACCTTCTCAAGAAACGTCATCAAACGTCATCGCCGCAGGCCGGGCCAAGAGGTCGTCGCCGATGTTGACCGCCAAGGTTTCCGCTTTCCCGGGCGGCTGCCGTACGCTTTCCACTCTGCCGGTCCATTTCCGTCTGCCCCCGGCCCACGGCCTACCGCACCACAATCTTCATGAACCGTCCGTACCCTTCGTCCCAGGCGGCGGTGTCGCGGGGGAGGTATTCGTCGACCGCGAAGCTGTGGCGAATGACCTCGCGGGCCTCGGCGATGCTCTTCACGTCGCCGGCGGCGACCGCCTGCATCATCAGGTTTCCGGTGGCGGTGGCCTCGACGGGCCCGGCGACGACGCGGCGGGCGCAGGCGTCGGCCGCGGCCTGGCAGAGCTGGCGGTTTTTCGTCCCGCCGCCGACGATGTGGATCGTCTCGATCCGTCCGCCAGCCAGCTCCTCGCACATCGTGAGCACATAGCGAATCTTCATGGCCAGACTCTCGATCGCGCAGCGGACCACCGCTCCCTCGTCGGCCGGGACCGTCTGACCGGTCTTGCGGCAGAACGCGCGGATGGCCTCGGGCATGTCGTCGGGAGCAAGGAAGTCCTGGGCATCGGGGTCGATGAACGCGACCAGCGGCTTGGCGGCCGCGGAGAGTTGGTTCAGGTCTTCCCAGCCGAAGTTTCGGCCCGCCTGATTCCATACCCTGCGGCATTCCTGCACCAGCCACAACCCGCAGATGTTCTTCAGCACCCGATACGTGTTGCCCACCCCGCCCTCGTTGGTGAAGTTCAACTGAAGCACCTTGTCGGTGACCACCGGCTGAGGCGACTCGATGCCCAACAGGGCCCACGTGCCGAGACTGATGTAGCACCAATCCGGCCGCTGTCCCGGCCGGCTGGCGGCGGGCACGGCCATGACGGCGCTGGCCGTATCATGGGTGCCGGGCAACACCACCCGAGTCCCGTTCAGCCCCGTCTCGGACGCCACGGCGGCCCGAAGCGCGCCCAGGTCCGTCCCCGGCGGCGAAATCGGCCCGAGAATCTCACCAGGCAGATCGAACTTCGCCAACAGTTCGAGGGCCCAGTCGCCCTTCAGCGGATTATAGAACTGGCTCGTCGTGGCGTTGGTGAATTCATTGGATTTCTGGCCCGTCATGAGCCAATGGAACAGGTCGGGCATCATCAGCCACGTCTTGGCCGCCTCCAGCAACGGCGATCGGGCCAATTTCATGGCCAAGAGCTGGTACAGGCTGTTGAACTGCATGAACTGGAGGCCGGTATGCCGAAAGATCTCCTCCCGGCTGACGATGGAAAACGCCTTCTCCATCATTCCATTGGTGCGGCTGTCGCGGTAATGATAGGGATTTCCCAACAGGATGTCGTCGCGGGCCAACAATCCGAAGTCCACGCCCCAGGTATCCACCCCCACCGAAGCGATCGGCCCTCCCCGGCTCGCCGCCGCGCGGAGCCCGTTCTTGACTTGGGACCAAAGCCCGAGCAGATCCCAATGGAGGCTACCCAGGACCTCGACCGGGCCGTTGTCGAACCGATACACCTCTTCCAGGACCAGCCGTTTGCCATCGAAACGTCCCACCACGTGCCGACCGCTGGAGGCCCCGATATCGACCGCTAGATACGCTTTCTCCGCCATGGCCCGACTGCCTTTCGCCTCATGAAGTGCCCTTGGGAACGTCCCCGAGGCGTCGCCTCAAAGCAACCGTTCACGGGGACTGTCCCGATTTTCGCGGCGAAGTCCGCGAAAATGGGACCGCCCCCTGGCCGGTCAGGGGACACGCGCATTTTTCGGCGCGAAACGGCCCGAAGAACGCGCTAGTCCCCGGTCTGTGATCGGTTACGCCTCAAAGAACTGTCGCCCATCGTGGCGGAGATGCCGCGGCCAGTCAAGTACCCGAACCCTCGATGGGAAAGCAAGACCTCGGGATCGGGCATCGGGAGTCGCCAGGGCCTTCGACCGACGGAATGACAAAGAATAGTAAATATCGTCCGTTCGGAACCCCCGTCCGGTGGGGTATGACGTGGCTTCGAGCGGCGACGGTTGAACAAGCAGGAATTGAATCAGGCGTGCCGTGGCGCCGCAGTTTTTCCCCACCGGGCGCAGGCCGCCCGCCCAAGCTGCCCAGAATTCCGAAATGAGTTGTGTCCCCGGAATTCGCCGGAGCGCGGGCATCTTGCCCGCTATCCTGCGGCCGAGACGGCCGCGCTCCGACAGGCCGTGGGATAGGGCTGGAAGACTCGTCTCACATGAAGCTATCCTACGGCCGAGACGGCCTCGCTCCGGACATTGGGCCGTGACGGCCTGGGAAGCGGCACTCCCCCCACTCCCCCGGCGCCGGGCGGTTGCGGTTGACAAAGCCAGCACGGCGGCGTATGGTTAAGGGTCGAAGAAGGAAAGGGGTGAGTGCCCTTTCCGTTGACCAAGGCCTGGCGATGCTTGAGTCTCCTCGGAAAACGATGATCGTCGGCGAAGGCGGCGCGATGGGCGCCGCGATTCGGGCGATTATTGGTCTCTGAGGGCCTCGAGGGCATCGACCGGCCACGCGACCGAACTTGTCAGCCCTGGGGCCCGACGCGGCGTCAGGGTTTTTTGTTTTTTGCGAGGCTCAACGTGCGCCGCATCGAAATTTACGACACGACGCTCCGCGACGGGGCGCAGGGAGAGGGGGTCAGCTTTTCGCTTCAGGACAAACTCCTGCTGACCCAACGGCTCGACAGCCTGGGCTTCGACTACGTCGAAGGGGGCTATCCGGCCTCGAACCCGAAGGACAGCGAGTATTTCCAGCGCGTCCGCCAGTTGGATCTTCAGCACGCCCGGATCTGCGCGTTCGGCATGACGCGCCGCAAGGGCGTTGCGGTGGACCAGGACGGCGGCGTGGCGGCGTTGCTGGCCGCCGATACGGCGATGGTGACCGTGGTGGGCAAGGCCTCGGCGTTCCAAGCCGTCGAGGTCCTCCGCGCGACGCGGGAAGAGAACCTGGCGATGATCGCCGACACGGTCGCCCATCTCCGCGCGGCCGGCCGCGAGGTGATCTTCGACGCCGAGCACTTCTTCGACGGCTGGAAGGCCGAGCCGTCGTACACCCTGGAAGCCATCCGGACGGCGGCCAACGCCGGCGCCCGCGCGATCGTCCTTTGCGACACCAACGGGGGCAGCATGCCCGAAGAGATCGCCTCCGGCACCCGCGCGGCCATCGAGGCTTTGCGGTCGAACGTTCCGGTGGGCATCCATTGCCACAACGACTGCGGCCTGGCCGTGGCCAATTCGCTCGCCGCGGTCGACGCTGGCGCGGATCAGGTCCAAGGCACGGTCAATGGCTTCGGCGAGCGGTGCGGCAACGCCGACTTGCTCGTGGTGATCGCCAATCTGGCGCTGAAGAAGAAAGGCTACCGCGTCCTCTCGCCCGAGGCCTTGGGCTATCTGACCGAACTGTCGCGATACGTGTATGAAATGGTCAACATGAATTTTCCCTCGCGCCAGCCGTTTGTCGGGATGAGCGCGTTCGCGCACAAGGGCGGGATGCACGTCAGCGGACTGGCCCGAACCACCGCCAGCTACGAACACATCGACCCCGCCCTGGTCGGCAACGAACGAAGAATCCTGGTGAGCGAGCTTTCGGGCCGTTCGAACATCGTCGCCCTGACCACCAAGCACCACATCCAGAACGATCCCAAGCTTATGGACCGGATCCTGGCGAAAGTGGTGTCGAAGGAACATGCGGGCTATCAATTCGAGGGCGCCCAGGGGTCGTTCGACCTGTTGGTCAAGGAATGCGCGGGCACGTTCCGGCCGCACTTCGAGCGGCTCAGCTACCGGGTCAACATCGAGACCGAGGCGGACGGCCGGATCACCTGCGAAGCCACGGTGAAGATCCGCGTGGGCGACGTGATCCGCCACGAAGTGGCCGAGGGCGACGGGCCGGTCAACGCCCTCGACGCCGCCATGCGCAAGGCCCTCAACGGCTTCTTTCCAAGCCTGCGGCAGATGCACCTGGTGGATTACAAGGTCCGGGTCATCAACTCCGAGGCGGGCACGGCCGCCGGCGTTCGCGTGGTGATCGAAAGCCGCGACAACGGCGACGTCTGGGCCACCGTGGGCGTGAGCGAAAACATCATCGAGGCCAGTTGGATCGCGTTGGTCGACAGCTACGAGTACAAGCTGTGCAAGGATGAGGAACGGGCCGCCAGGCCCGCCACCTCAACCCAACCCGACCTCCAAACCGCCTGAAGGCCCGGCCTCATCCCAGGCGGCGCGCCGGATCGGGCTCCCAGCCGATGCCCGGCGTGGACGGGGGATACACCCAGCCGTCGGCGTCGGGCAGGACGCGGCCGGCGAGCGTCGCGTCGGGCACGCACTCCTCCGGCACCAGGCTCTCGTAATAGGTCGAGTTGGGCAGCGCGCAAACCAGGTGGACGGACCCCCAGCCGCTGCCGTGGACGTCGGCCTGGAGCTGAAACGCCTCGGCGAGATGGGCCGTCTTCAGCGCGCCGGTCAGGCCGCCCTTATAGAACCAGCTTGTGCGCAGCCGGTCGCAGGCCCCGCGGAGCGCCCATTCCCCGGCGTTGAAGTGGCAGCCGTCCGTGCATTCGGCGGCGAGGATGGCGATGTCCAGCGTCTGGCACAGCTTTTCGTAGGCCAGCAAATTGAACTCCCGCATCGGTTCTTCGAGCCAGAGATAATCGGCCTCCTCCATGGCCCGGCCCAGCCGAATCGACTCCTCCAGCGTGTAGCCGGCGCTGCCGTCGAGCATCAACTCGATGCCGGGCCCGACGTGCTGTCGGAGCTTGCGCACGAGGTGGATGTCCTCCTGGACGCGGCCCCACACATGGAGCTTGATGGCCTTGTAGCCTTTGGCCAGGCAGCGATCGGCCAGGCGCAGGTAATCGTCCAGGGTTTCCATGGTCACGGTGCTGGCATAGGCCCGGGCGCGGTCCTTGTGGCCGCCTAGCGCCTGGTAGGCCGGCACGCCCGCCGCCTTCGCCGCGATGTCCCAAAGGGCCACGTCCAGGTAGCCCAGGGCATACATCGGGAACTCCTCCAACCGGTCGCGCTCCCAGACTTCGTACCAGAGCTTCTCGCGCATCAGCGGATCGGCGCCCACGAACATGGGAGCAAAGCACCGCCGGACGAGGTCTTCGGTGATGCCCGGATGGGAGACCCACACCAGGCCGTCGATTCCCGCGTCGGTCTTGACGCGGAGGAGCGTTTCGCGGCCCTTGCCGCCGGGGGAGCCGATCAGTCCGTCCCGCCAGCGAAACGCCGCCGATTCCGTCGCGTAGTGCTCGATTTCCAAAGCGGTGATCTTCATGCAGCCATCCTCCGTCACGTGGTTCTCGCCGGCGTCGGAACGTCTTGGCGTGCGCTGCCGGACGCTTCGTCGATGCCTCGCGAATTGTCGATTCCCAGCCAGATCAGCCCGGACACCACGGCCATGAGGCCGGCGCACTGCAAGGCGCCTTGATAGCCGAGGACCGGGATGAGCCGGGCGAAGCCCATGGTGCCCATCGCTCCGCCGAGGCTTCCCACGCCGTTCATCAAGCCGCCCAGAATGCCTGCCCCGCGCCGCGTCAGATCGATCAGCGTGGACCAGAACGCCGCGGCCGCTCCGTACAACAGGCCGGCGGCCAGGGCGAACACGGCCGCCGAGAGCCAGGGGTTTCCGATGGCCGGGGCCGCGATCCCGCACAGCCCGGAAAGGACGATCGAAACCAGCGGCACCGCGCGGCGTCCCCAGGGATTGCCCCACCGCCGCACGCAGCGGTCGCACAGCCAACCGCCCACAGGCGCGGTGATCGCCATCGCCAGCCAATTGCAGGAGGAAAAGAAGCCCGAGAACACGTCGTCGACCCCGCGCACGTCCCGGAAATACCGGAAAAACCAGGTCAAAAACACGAAACCCCCGAGTCCATAGAAGAACTCGCTGGCGCACAACAAATAGAGGCTTCGCGATCGGGCGGCCTTCAGGAACCAGGCCGCGTCGAGCGGCTCGGAGCGCATTTCCTCCTTGTCCGCGGCGATGGTCCGCAATTCCTCGGGCGAGACGTTGGGGTGCTGGGCGGGGTCGTCGGCCGACCAGCGAATCCAGGCCAGCGTGATCGCCAGGGTGACGACGCTGGAAACGAGGAACGATTCCCGCCAGCCGAAGCTGAGCACGATCGCCACGATGAACAACGGGGTGAACGCCCCGCCCAGCCCCGCGCCCGAATGGATCAACCCGCTGGCCCACGCCCGCTCCGTCCGGCGCACCCAATGGGCCAAGGCCTTGCCGAAGGTGGGAAACGCGCAGGCCTCGCACACGCCGAGGAGGAACCGCAGGGCGAACAGCAGGCTGACTGGATCGAGGCCGTCGCCCACCCGATGGCTTCCCACTCCGGCGATCAACGCCGTGCACGCGCTCCAGGACAAGCCGGCCGCCGCGAGCACGCGGTACGGCCCGAAGCGGTCGGCCAGCCATCCCCCCGGCACCAGCCCGGCCGCATAGCCAAACTGGAACGCGCTGAGGATGTCGCCGCACGCTTCTTCCGAGAACCCGAACTCCTCCTTCATGTAGCTGATGGCCACCATCAGGTTCACGCGGTCGATGTAGAGCACGAAGGCCACCGCGCACAGCATGGCCACGATGAACCAGCGAAAGGCAGAAGCCGGGCGCGGGACAAGGCCAGCGGCGCACAGCGAGGCGTCGAACCCGCCCGTTTCTCCCTCTTCAACCCGCCCCGGCCCTCGCTCCTCGCGCATCGTCCTCTCCTAAATTGGCGGATTGCGGGCGAAGTCGAACCCCGCCTCTTTCAGCGCGGCCTCGACTTCCTTGCGGCTGGGCAGCTTGTCCTCGTGGTACACGATGCCCCAAAAAACGCAATACGTGCCTTGGACGTGCAGGCCGGTGCCCACCTGAGCCACCGCGAGCTTCGGGTTGAGCCTCGCCATCAAGTGCCGGATCGGATAGAACTCGTTTTCATCCCGCACCGAAAACGCCTTCGGCAATTCCACGTGAACTCTCATCGCACCCCTCCTCGACGCGAAGTATAGCAACCCGGCGATTCCGAAAACAGCAAGCCGCCGCGCGAGGTTCCCCGCCGTTTCCACTCTGGCGAGGTCGGCGGAGATTGCGGGCGACGACTGCCTTGCACCTTGCTGGCCCCGGGAGTAGGCTGTCGGCAAAATGGAGTCCTTCATGGCGCCGAGAACGGTCGTTTTGGCGGCGAACCGTTGGGAAACGCACGCCCTGGCCTCGCAGGGCGCGTTCGCACGCATGGGGCTCGGGCAAGTATGGGTCCTGGGCAAAGGGAAGAGGGCGGTGCTTCGCGGAGTTCGTCGCGAAAACCGAAACAGTCCCCGTGAACGACTCCGAGAGGCAAGACGGCCCGCAAAGGCCCTCCGTGACAAGTCATAAGGAGCGCATCGATGAATTCCCAGTGGACTTCCGCGGTGGTCGGGGCAATGGCGACCTTGGCATGGGTCTTGGGATCGAATGCTTTCTGCGCCGAGCCGGCGGGCCAGGTGGCCGACGCCGCGCCGTTAGCGGGAACGGCGAAGCTCGACTGGCCGGGCGACATCGCCTCGCGCCTCGTCGATTCGGTCGACCGGTTCCTGCTCAAGGAGATCGAGAAATCGGTCGAGCGCCGCGCCCAGCACTGGAAACGCGATTTCTCGTCGCCGGAGAAATACCAGGCCTCGATCGAGCCGAACCGCAAGCGGCTGGCCCACATCCTGGGCGTGCGCGACCCAAGACCCGCCGCGGTGCGCCTGGAATGGGTGAGCACCCTGGACGCCCTCGGCGCGGCGGGGTCGGGCGGGCGATTTCGCGCGGCCGCGGTCCGGTGGCCAGCCTTCGGCGACGTTCACGGCGAGGGACTCGTCCTCCTGCCCAGCGAGGCCAGGCCCCAGGCGTGCGTCGTGGCCCTTCCCGACGCCGATCAGTGGCCCGAGGTGCTTGCGGGTCTGGCGGAGGGACCGCCGGAAGCCGCATTCGCCCGCCGTTTGGCCGACAGCGGGTGCATGGTCGTCGTCCCGGCCCTCATCAATCGCGCCATCACCCATCGAAAACTCTCCAACCGCGAGTTCGTCTATCGCTCGGCCTTCGAGATGGGGCGGCACCTCATCGGCTACGAGGCCCAGAAGGCGCTTGCCGCCGTCGAGGCGATGCGCGCCGCCGTGGGCAACGACGCCCGCGTGGGAGTCATCGGCTGGGGCGAAGGCGGCCTGCTCGCCCTCTGCGCCGCGGCGTTGGAACCACGCATCGACGCCGTGTGCGTCAGCGGCTACTTCGACTCCCGGCAAAACGTCTGGCAGGAGCCGCTCTACCGCAACGTGTTCGGTCTGCTGGAGCAATTCGGCGACGCCGAATTGGCGTCGATGATCGCCCCGCGCCCGTTGATCGTGGAAGCCGCGAAAGGGCCGGAATTGGTCGTGCCGCCGGGCACGGGCGGCGGGCCCGGCCGACTGGTCACGCCCCCCGTGGAGGCGGTGCGTCGCGAGGTCGAGCGGGCAAGGTCGTTGGTGCGGGGACTCCAACCGCCGCCGCGGATCGAACTGGTCGAAAGCGGCGATGGGACGGGTCCGCATGGTTGCGAAAAGGCCCTCGGCGCGTTCCTCGACGCCTTGGTTCCCGGCGCCAAACTCGCCCCGAGCGGCCCCGGCCCCAAGCCGGCCCCCACGCCGTACACCCCCGAGGCGCGGCACCAGCGGCAAATGCACGAACTCGACCGTCACACCCAAGGGCTCTTGTCCGAAAGCCCTTACGTCCGGCAGGAGTTCATGAAGAAGCTCGACACCAGCTCGCTGGAAAACTACCAGAAGACGGCCGAGTGGTACCGGAATTTCTTTTATGACGAGGTGATCGGGCGGTTCGACGACAAGCCGCTGCCGTTCAATCCGCGCAGCCGCAAGGCGTACGACATGCCCAAGTGGACCGGGTACGAAGTCGTGCTCGACGTGTTTCCCGACGTGTTCGCCTATGGGATCCTGCTTCTGCCCAAGGACCTGAAGCCGGGCGAGCGGCGGCCGGTGGTCGTCTGCCAGCACGGGCTGGAAGGGCGGCCGCAGGACATCGTGACCGGCGACCATCCGGCCTACCACGACTTCGCGGCGAAGCTGGCCGAGCAGGGGTTTGTGACGTTTGCCCCGCAGAACCTCTATATCTTCCAGGACCGATTCCGCACCTTGCAGCGCAAGGCGAACCCGATCAAGAAGACGCTGTTTTCGATTATCGTCCCGCAGCACCAGCAGATCGTCGATTGGCTCGGCACGCTGCCGTTTGTCGATCCCCAGCGGATCGGCTTCTATGGATTGTCCTACGGCGGCAAGACGGCGATGCGCGTGCCGCCGCTGGTCAAAAACTACTGCCTGTCGATCTGCTCGGCCGACTTCAACGAATGGGTGTGGAAGAACGCCTCGACGCGCAGCCCGTACAGCTACGTTTGGACGGGCGAGTACGAGATCTTCGAGTTCGACCTGGGCAACACGTTCAACTACGCGGAGATGGCGGCCCTGATCGCCCCGCGCCCCTTCATGGTCGAGCGGGGCCATTTCGACGGCGTGGCCCCGGACGAGACCGTGGCCTACGAATACGCCAAGGTCCGGCATCTCTACGCCGCGAAACTGGGGATCGGCGACCGGACCGAGATCGAGTTCTTCGTCGGCCCGCACACCATCCACGGCAAGGGAACCTTCGCGTTCCTCCGTAAACACCTGAACTGGAACCCGAAACCGTAACAACCGGCGCCGCGCGGCGCAACACGACGGTTAAACCATCCTCGGAGCACGATTCATGAATGCCAGGCAGCGAGCAGGTGCGAGTCTGGGTCTTGTCGCGTTGTTCATGGTCTCCGGCGCGCCGGATGTCGTGGCCGCCTCGGCCGAGCATCCCCTTGCCGTCGGCTGGGCCTCGGCCGACATCACGCCGCCCAAGCCGATCAACCTTCAGGGGCAAATGAAAAAGCGGATCTCCAATTCCGTGCTCGATCCGCTCACCGCCACCGCGCTGGCCCTGGAAACCAAGGCGCCGGACGGCGCTGCGGAGCAGGCGATCATGATTTCCTGCGATCTGTGCGGGATGCAGAAGGTCGCCCAGGACGCCGTGAAGCAGTACGTCCGGTCGCGCCTGAAGGATTTCGACGCCGACAAGCTCTTCCTGCACGGCACCCACACGCACACCGGCCCGGGCCTCGCGGACATCTACGACGAATACGACGTGAGCGGAATCCCCAACGTGTGGACCACGACCCAGTACCGCGAGTTCTTCGTCCAACGCGTCGGCGAGGCGGCCGTCAAGGCGTGGCAGGGGCGGCAGCCGGGCGGCGTGAGCTGGGGATTGGGGCAGGCCGTGGTGGGATACAACCGCCGAGCGGTCTACGCCGACGGACACGCCCAAATGTACGGCGACACCTCCCGGCCCGACTTCCAGAACCTCGAAGGCTACGAGGACCACGCCTTGGAACTGTTGTTCTTCTGGCGGCCCGACCAGTCGCTTACCGGCATCGTGATCAACCTCGCCTGCCCCTCGCAGGAAACCGAAGGCGAGTCCTACATCTCGGCCGATTTCTGGCACGAGGCCCGCGAAGAGATCCGCAAGAAGCACAAAGACGTCTTCATCTTCCCGCAATGTTCGGCGGCCGGCGATCAGTCGCCGCATCTCATGTACCGGAAGCAGGCCGAGCAGATCATGCTCCAGCGCAAGGGAATCTCGCGGCGGCAGGAAATCGGCAACCGCATCGCCCGTGGCGTGGAAGAGGTGCTTCCCTTTGCCGCCAAGGACATCCAATCCTCGGTGGTCTTCAAGCACGTGGTGGCCCGCGTCGATCTCCCGCCCGAGGACCCGCCGCGAACCCCCTTCTATCGCACCGACAGCCCCAAGGGCGTGGAACTCCATTTCCTTCGTTTGGGCGACGTGGCCTTGGCCACCAATCCGTTCGAGTTGTTCCTGGATTACGGCGTCCAGATGAAGGCCCGCAGCAAGGCGACGTTGACCTTCCTGGTCCAGCTCTGCGGCCAGAGCACCGGCTATCTGCCGACGGCCAAGGCGGTGGCGGGCGGAAGCTACAGCGCCGACAAGTTCATCGTCGGCCCCGCCGGCGGCAAGGTCCTGGTCGATGAAACCGTCCGGCAAATCAATCAGATGTGGGAACCGTAAGCCCCGCAGACGCCGAGAAACAGCCATGGGCCGCTGAGCGCCGCTGAAGGGTCCAGCAGGACGGTCGGCTGGCGGTAACCGTGCACAGGCCGGCGGCTGGCCGATTTTTCGGGCCGTTTCGGATCGAAAAAAGCGTCTCTCCCCTCCCCTCCCAGGCCGGCGTCCGGGAAGGCGTCCAAAGATGTCTCTGCCTAATGCCGTCTCCACGGGCGAGTCGCGCCGGGTTCCCCCTTCGAGAACACCCCGTGGTTCGTCGTCGTCCTTCCGCTTGGTCACCGGCGGTGCGAAGTCCGACTCCGGCTTCGGCTCGTGCTTCCGCTCCAGCATGTCGTCCCGCAACAGGTTCTTCTGCCGATCTGCCGACTCGCCATCCGGTTCTTGGCCAGCCCGATGTCCCCCGTATCGCGGTGGTCCTGTAGCCCCGCCAGAGCAAACTCCAGGACGGCGTCTTGCTTTCAATGCTCACCTATCCATAGTGGCAATATCTCCCACCAGTCCGCGGGGGCGCTCGCAAAGCTTTTCCGGTGCTTGGGGGCCGCCGCCCATACGGCCTCGTAGGCGGCCACGTCGGCCTCTGTTAGACTAATCCACGCAAGGGCGACGGGAACCGCCGGGCCCATTCTGGATCACCCCGGGTGGCGTCCGGTCGGTTCAGCGACATGAGAACCGTGGGTGGGTTCCACCGCGATCGGTTCGTTACCTTGCAGACCACAGCATACGCAGGGTGCGCAGGGTGCCGGAAGTCTTCGCTGTTTACTTCCGGGAGCACTGCTCAAGAAACAGGCTGTTGAACAAGAAAGCCGAAAACGGGCGAATCATTACCGATGGAGACAACACAACTTTAGCGCAGAACGCGACTGCTTTCTGACTCTCCCAAGTAAGGTAGGTTGTATCATGGCAATCACAGACCGGGCAATTGACCAGGCATTCTCGGATCTTAAGGCGACGTGCGGCGGCGTCCGCAACGACTACTTCGGCCTTCTATATCTCGAGCAAGAGTTCTGCGTTCCGCGTGATCGAGCGATTGCGCAAGTCGCCTTCGGCGGGAACGATTACGGTCTGGACGGCTTTCATTTCGATCCCGAAAAACGAAACCTGTACCTTTTTCAGTTCAAGTACTCGGATTCCCATGCGCAGTTCAAACAGTCGTTTAGGCGACTGATCGATTCCGGGATGGAGCACATCTTCGGTGCTACCAGCCAGGATCAGCAACAGAACCAACTCCTGCTCCAGCTCAAGAGCTGTCTCATCGAAAACGAGGGGGTTATCGATCGTGTCTTTGTGCACTTCGTTTTTACCGGCGACCCGGCCGAAGCCGAGAGAAGCCAAGTGCTTGATAAACTCCGGGAAGACTTGGAGAGCAAGAAGTATCTGATCGACCATCGCTTTGGTAGGCCGGTGACCATGGTGATCGAGTTTCGCTCTGCCCGGACGCGCAAGGTGGGGCCGGCCAGCCATATTCGCATAACCCGTACTTACCCGGTCCAACTTGAAGAGGTCGTGGGCCGGACTGGGCCAAACGATGAGAGAATGACGGTCGGGTTTATCCGACTTGTCGACCTACATGGAATGTACCGAGAGATGGGCCAGCGGTTCTTCGAGCGTAATATCCGCGCGGCCCTTCCCGAGGACGAGGCCGTCAATCGCTCCATCCAGCAGTCGCTGAAGCGGATTGTGATTGACGCTAAGGATGACCCGCGTGTCTTTGTTTTCAATCACAATGGCGTTACGTTGTTTGCCGAGGCGATCAACCGAACAAATGCGGAATTCACGATCACAGAGCCGCGCCTTCTCAACGGCGCCCAGACCGTGATCACTTTCGACAGGTTTCTCAAGGGCAACGAAGGCAACAGGCTGCTAACGGAACGCCGCGAGGCTTTGGAGTCCGTCCGTGTTATGTGCCGAATTATCACGGACGCCACACCTGAGTTCGTCACCACCGTTACGGTGAACAACAACAGGCAGAACCCGGTCGCCCCCTGGAATCTCCATGCCAACGATCTGATTCAGCTGGAGCTTCAGGACAAGTTCCGCGAAGAGCTAGGGATTTACTACGAACGGCAGGAAAGAGCCTTCGAAAACCTGAGCGACGAGGACCTTGAGGCACTCGGCATCACCGAGTACAAGGCTATAGAATTGACAAGACTTGCGCGTACGTTTCTTGCTGCGGATGGCGACGTAGATAAATTCGCCCGCTTTCGCGAGGTCTTCGAAGACAGCCGTATCTACGATCAGGTCTTCAGCCCCGGGCGACTAAGGGCAGACGCCCGGCGTATCGTCCTTTGCTATAAGGCCCAGTTTCGGTTGCGCCGCCTCGTGAGTGATATTGTTGGAATGGGCGCGAACAAGTATGCCTATGTCCAACGGGCAAGGAACTTACTGTGGGCGTTGCTTTGCCAAGGAATGTTGAATGACCCAAGTATCGAGGAGCGCGCGGAGGAGTTTGGCCAAGGGTTGAGCATTGAAGCTCAGTACACCGATTGGCTGTCCGCTCTTGCGACAACGCGCTGCCGCTTCATCCTGCGGGACCTAATAGATGACAAACTCTACGAAGCCAAGGCAGCCGAAGGCAAGTTCGACTTCATGCGAACGAACGCTGCCTACAGGCGCGCGATGGAAATTGCGTACAAGCGCTGGCGGTGGGTCCAGAAGCGGCTCAGCAAGTGAGTTCCTGCGAAAGCTTATCTACATGAGGGGCGATTCGCGTTGGCCACCCCAATGCTGCTCCCGAATTCGCTACTGCAACGGGCGATTCGCTGTGTGGTTGCGTTTAGCGGGCGTTGGTCTGGTGCGAGATTTCCGCGCTCCCACTCGGTCCCACCCGCTCCACACGCCTACCCATCCTGTCTGAAAGGGGAAATCATGAATCGACGCGACTTTATCACGCGGACTGGTGTCGGTTGGATGGCCGCGCTCGGCGCCGTTTCGCTCCGCGGGGCGATGGGAGTGACCGGCGAAAGCGCGACCGCACCGGACAGTTCAACGCCCGTCCCGGCCGCCGGGCCGCTTCGGGTGCATCCAAAGAACCCCCGCTACTTCACCGACGGCAGCGGCAAGGCCGTCTACTTGACCGGATCGCACACGTGGCCGAACCTCGTGGACATCGGCGCCGGCGACCCGCCCGCCAGGTTCGATTTCGACGCCTACCTGAAGTTCTTGCTTCGCTACGGCCACAACTTCATCCGGCTGTGGACCTGGGAGCCGGTCACGTGGAACACCAAGGGGAACGGCCAACGGCGGGTGCATCGCGCGGCGCCGCAGCCGTTTGCCCGGACCGGGCCGGGCGAGGCCCTCGACGGCAAGCCCAAGTTCGACCTCACCCGTTACGACCCCGTCTACTTCGACCGGCTCCGTACTCGGGTCCAAGCCGCGGGCCGGGCGGGGATCTATGTGTCGGTCATGCTCTTCGAGGGCTGGGCCATGCAGTTCTCGGAGGGCGCCTGGCAAGGGCATCCCTTCCATCCGGCGAACAACGTCCAGGGCCTCGACGGCGACGTCAACCGCGACGGCAACGGCCTGGACATCTACACGCTGGCCAGCCCGGCCGTGACCCGCTTCCAGGAAGCCTACGTGCGCAAAGTGGTCGACACGGTCAACGACCTGGACAACGTGCTCTACGAAATCTCCAACGAAAACCATCCGCCCTCGACCCGCTGGCAGTACCACCTCATCGACTTCATCCACCACTACGAGCGATCGAAACCGAAGCAGCACCCGGTCGGGATGACGTTCCAGTACAAGGGCGGCAGCAATCGCGCGCTGTTCGAGAGCCCGGCCGACTGGATCTCGCCGAACCCCGAGGGCGGCTACCGCGACGACCCGCCCGCGGCCGACGGAACGAAGGTCATCCTCAACGACACCGATCATCTCTGGGGCATCGGGGGGAACGCGGCCTGGGTTTGGAAGAGTTTCCTCCGCGGAATGAATCCGCTCTTCATGGACCCCTACGACGGCGAGGTCCTTTCGCCGGGCGGGGCGAGGTGGGACCCGGTGCGCCGGGCGCTGGGTTACACGCTCCGCGTGGCGCGGATGGTCAACCTGGCCGCCATGACGCCGCAGAATCGCCTCGCCACGACCGGCTACTGCCTGGCCAGCAGGGGCCCAAAGGCCGAATACCTGGTTTACCTTCCAACCGGCGGCGAAGTCACCGTGGACCTGACGGGCACTCCCGGCCCCTTGGAGACCCGCTGGCTGAACCCCGCCGACGGAACGTGGCAGACCGCGCCACCCACGTCGGGCGGAGGCCGGACGGGATTCCAACCGCCGTTTGGCAAAGAAGCCGTCCTGTGGCTGGCAGCCAAAGCCTGACCCCCTATGGAAGGAATCATCCGCAGGCGACCGAAGGGCATCGTGGCGGAATCGCCTGGCAAAACGCTTGGTCGGACTATGGACAACGTGGCCGACGACACACGCATCGCCGCCGGAAAGGGCAGGCAAAATGCTGGGTGTGAGATCCACGCTTCGGCCTCGCCGTCGCCCGAACGGCCTGGGCGATGCCTGAACCTTGCCGAGTCGCCCCAAAGTCCCCAATATATGCTCCTGACCCCTTTGCCTTCGCTTGCTTTCCGGCTGCGTGGTTTCCCTGACTTGGATGGCGGATTACAATGGAGGGTGGCGTACCAACCGGACCCCCCCAATGGTTTCCGACATCGGGAAGATAAGCGAACGATGAACCGACTGGCTGGTATTTGGCGGGCACTGGGCGGTTTTGTCTTGGCAGTGGCGTTTTGGCTGGCATCGAGCGCGGCGGTCTGGGCTCAGCCCCCGGGCCAGGAGCCGGCTGAAAAGACTCCGCCCTACGTGGTTCCCTACGCCCTGGTGATCCTTTGCGTGGGGCTCGGCGTGGCGATCGTCATCAACAGCTCGAAGCGGCGCGATCGGGCCAAGCCCGAGGTCTATGGCGAGCCCAAGTAGCCCCCTCCCGCGCCCCCCCATGGACGAGTCGCACCCCGAAACCCGCTACTTGGCCATCAAAGTGGTGATGATGCCGCGGGATACGAATCCTTACGGCACGATTTTCGGCGGGGTGATTCTCAGCCACATTGACGTGGCGGGGGCCGTGGGGGCCGACTATGAGATCCGTCGGGCGGGCTGGCCGGGGCCGACCTTGGTCACCGTGGCCCTCAATCGCGTTGAATTCCTTCGGCCGGTCTTTGTCGGCGACACGGTCAGTTTCTGGACGCGGCCCGAGAGAATCGGGCGGACTTCGATCACGATGCGGGTCGACGTGGAAGCCCACCGTCGCGGGGAGGTGATCCACCTCACCGAAGCCGAAGTCACGTATGTGGCGATCGACCCTTCGAGCCCTCAGCGGCGGCCTGTACCCATCCGCGGCGAATGAACTCTTAGCGTTCCGCGGCTCGGCGGGCCGAGCGGCATGTGAAAAACCCATGCCCGGTCCAGGTGAAGAATGGGCCGATCCTTGGCCCTCACGACCAATCCCTGGTGATTCGCATCCCAACCGGGTGACACGTGCCGGGGGGAAACCTCCAGTCTCCTCCGGACCGGGCATGGTGCGGGTTTTGTCAGCGCGGGGCCACGGCGTTTGACGCGAGGCAACTGGCCTCCCGCGCAGGAACACGATGGCGACGAAGACCTCCGTTACTGGCTGAGTTGGTCAAAAAGACGGCGAAACTTGGGAATTCCTTTTTCGAGATAGGCGACCCAAGCCTCGGGCCGCCAGATCTCGACGCACACCGCCGCCCCCACCACGATCACTTCGCCTCCCGCCTCGACCCCGAGAAAGGGGCGAAACCCCTCGGGGATCAGCAGACGGCCCCGGCCGGCAAGCTGCACTGCCGCGTGACGCGTCGAGAGGAGCCGGCCCAAACGCTGCACGTCGGCCAAGCGCCCCTCCAGCCGTCCGGCCCGCATCTTCTGCTCGATCAAGGCCACGCCCTCGTCGAGCCGCGATTTCCAGGTTGCAGCGGGCCACAGGCTCAGACATCCGGGCCGTTCCTTGGCGAGAAAGCAGTCGACGGACTCGGCGGTCAACGGATCGCCGATTTCGCTGGGAATGGTTAGACGGTAGCGGTCGTCGAGCGTGCGGCGAAACTCCCCCAGGATGAACTGTTGGACGCCAGGCATACGTCAGTTCGCCGACCGGGTTCATTCGGCTCAGTGGGATGATTTCCCACATGGATTCCATTTTTCACGACGCAATTGGGCGTCCATTCCACATGAACAGAGTGTAGCAGGTTCTTGTTCCTTGGCAACTATCCGCGCCAAAAAATCTTGAAGAATTTCCATGCCCGGCCCGGTCGGCGAGATTTCCCCCGAAACTGTGGAGGCCGACGCGCGAATGTCGAATCATTCGCCCACGGAAGGGGCCCGACGGTCCGGGCCGTTCCCACTGCAAAAGGACACCGCAGCGCGGTGGACCGCCGGCTCGGACCCGGGGGCCTTCATCCTTCCGGTCGCTCGCCGAGGGTCGATCTGCGGCGGAGGATGTGGTGATAGTGCTGGGCGAAGCGATGGGCCTCGTCGCGGACGTATTGCAACAGCCGGAGGGCAAAGGCGTGCCGCCCCAGGCGCAGCGGTTCTTCCCGTTCCGGCACGTGGATTTCCTCCATGCGTTTGGCCAGGGCGATCACTTTGGGCGGCTGGATTTCGAGCGCGTCGAAGGCCGCGAGCGCCGCGTGGAGTTGGCCCTTGCCGCCGTCGATGAGGAGGATGTCGGGAAAGACTTCGTTTTCCTCGCGGAGGCGGTGGAAGCGGCGGGCGACCACCTCGCGGATGCTCGCCGGATCGTCCGCGCCGGCCACCTCGCGGATGCGGAAGTGACGGTAGCCTGGCTTGAAGGGAAGGCCGTCGATGAATTGCACCAGACTGGCCACGGTCTCTCGCCCGGCCAGGTGCGCGATGTCGACCCCCTCGATGACCCGCGGCGACCGCTCCAGGCGTAACACCCGCTGAAGGCCGGCCAATCCCCGCTTCGGGTCGACGTGGAAGACTTCCGGCTGGACGTGGGTATCGAGTTCGCCCCGCTGGTCGAGGGTTTCCAGCAGGTGGATTTCGTCGCGGAGCCGGGCGGCCTCTTCATAGCGGAGCGCTTGGGCGGCGTCGGCCATCTCCTGACGCAACTCCTCCAGCAGCGACTTCTTCTTGCCCTCCAGGAACTTCTGAAGGCGGCGAATGTCCTTGCGGTATTCCTCCTTCGAGATCCGCAGATTGCAGGGGGCGGTGCACTGGCGGATCGAGGCGAGGAGGCAGGGGCGGAACCATCGCCACTTGGGGTCGTTGGCGTCGATGTCGAGCGTGCAGGTGCGGAACTTGAACACCTTTTGCAGCACCTGGATCGCCCCCCGCAATCCCGCGGCGCTGGCGAACGGCCCGTAGAGCTTGACGCCCCGAAGACTCGGTTCTCGCGTGAAGGCAACTCGGGGAAAATCCTCGTCCGTGCGGATTTCCAGGTAGGGGAAGGTCTTGTCGTCCTTGAGGTCCTGGTTGAATTTGGGCTGAATGTCCTTGATCAGCCGGGCCTCCATCAGCAAGGCGTCGACCTCGCTGTCGGCCTCGAGGTAGTCGATGTCGCGGATTTCGGGGACCAGCCGGGCGGTGCGCGGGTCTTCGGCGGCGGCCTTGAGAAAATAGCTGCCGGCGCGGCTGCGGAGGTCCTTGGCCTTGCCCACGTAAATCACGCGCCCGGCCGCATCCTTCATCAGGTACACCCCCGGCGCATGGGGAAAGCTCCGCACTTTTTCCGCGGCCTGGGCGTCCGCGCCGGGCGCGAGCTGCCCTTCGTCGGGGGCGTTGTCGGACAAGGGAACGTCGGTCATGGGAATCGAAAGACCGCGCCGCGGCCGGCTGGAGTCTGAAGCGGGCCCGCCTGGCCATCGGAGGGCTTCGCGGCGAGCCCGTCGCCGCCGAAGGCGGCGTTTTCCATCCCCTGCATTATACCGCGCGGAGGCCGCAAGGGATTTCCCGGAACCTCTCGTCCCGGCATGGGCCTTTACCTTGCGGCGGGCGGCGGGACCGCGCAGAATGAGCGGGGAGAGTTCCGGGGGGAGCGTCTTTGAGGAGCAATCGCATGCGCCGGGTTTGGCTTTCGGTTCTCATGGTTGCGGGAATGTGCGTCGGGGCCTTGGGCGACGGTTCCCCGCGGCCGATCCTGTACTCCACCGACTTGTTTCATCCGCACGCCGACCCCGACGACCACTACGATCTGGCCTGCCTGTTCGCCATGCCGGAGTTCGAGATCAAGGGCATCATTCTCGACCTGGGCGCCGAGCAAGCGAAAGGCTGCGGCCGGCCGGCGGTCGAGCAGATGATGCGCATCACCGGCCGGAAGGCGCCGGTGGCCATTGGGCTGAGCGAAAAGTTGTCGAGCCGGGCGGACAAGGCCCTCGATCAGCCGGCCGCATTCCAAGGCGCGGTCGCGTTGATCCTCTCGGTCCTCCGCGACTCGCCGGAGAAAGTCGTTCTCTTTACGACCGGCAGTTGCCGCGACGTGGCGGCCGCGCTTAATCGCGAGCCGGAGCTGCTGAAGGCCAAAGTCCAGGCGGTGTATTTCAACATTGGGCGGGGGCCCAACGAGCCGCAAGAAGAGTGCAACGTGGACTACGATCCGCACGCCTATCTGCGGCTCTTCGAGTCCGGACTGCCGATCTTCTGGTGCCCCTGCTTCGGCAAGGACCGGTTCGAGACGCTGTACGAAGTCGATCAGACGGCGGTGGTGGGCCGCTGCGCGCCGGTGGTCCAGAACTACTTTGTCTATTGCCTGACCAAATCCCAGGCCGACCCGATCGCGTTTCTCACCAGCGGCCCGCATCCGTTGCCGACGGGCCCGCGGGCCATGTGGTGCACGGCGCCGATGGTTCACGCCGCCGGCAGAAAGATTTATGAGCGGGGTCCCAACGACTTTGTCGCCCTGCCGCCGAGCGTGGCGCGGCAGCGCGGCTTGTCGGCCAAGGAGGTCGAGGCGTTTGGCTTTGTCCCGATGCGGGCGAGCGTCGAGGGAGGCGAACCCCCGGCCGCCCCGTCGCTGCCCAAGGTTTCGGCGGGCCAATTGGCCGCGGTCTATGGGGGGTGTGAAAAGGACCGCGTGGGCACGGCCAAGGCGGAGCCGGACGGGCAACGGGACTGCTGCGTGCGGGTCGTGGGCGTTCCCAGGGATAAGAAGATCAAGAACGTCGTGATCACCGGTCCGCGCGCCGGCCGCTGGGAATACCTCCCCACGGATCGCTGGTGGCGGATCGCTTTCGACCACGGCGAGACGCTGGACTGCTACTTCCAGTTTTGGGCGGCGGGGGAACATCGCGTCGAAGTGGCCTATCACGACGGATCGTCGCAATCCGCCAGCTTCCTGGTCCCGCCGAGGGATACGACACGGCTGCGCGTCGCGCTCGACCCGCCTCAACCCAACGGCTTCGTGTTCCGCTACGCCGACGCCCGCTACAAGCCCATCATGGCCTCGTGCCTGAAAAACTTGCTGGCCGAGTTGGGCCGCTAGGCGCGGGCCGCTCTTCCAAGACGGCCCTCGGGCGATTGGCTCAGCGGCGCGATGTTGCTCCAGCGGTTCCCAAGGGAGGCCGCGGACGAGCTTTCCGAACACACCATTTTCCCCAATGATCGAGGCAATGCAATGAATTGGCGCATCAGCGATCCCTGGCATTTGCTCGGCGCGATGCGGGTGGCGTTGGCGCAAGGCGGCGCGTTTCTCCTCAGCCGCATGGCGCCGAACGGACCGATCCTCGCCGCGCGGAACGTCAGCTACGTCCACAAGGCCGCGTGGGGCATGTATGCGGCGGGCGTCGATCACGCCGTGCTCGCGAGGATGTTCGATTGGCTCCAGCGCGAGGCCCTCCAGCCCAACGGCGACTTCTATTTCGCCGAGGAGGGGCCGGAGTACAAGGACTTGCAGCGGGTCTACCGGCCGCTGACGTTCGGCAAGGTGGCCGCCTGGATCGGCCATCCGTTGATCCGCAAGCCCCTCGTGCTGGACCGCATTTTGCAGTACCAGCACCAGCCGTCGGGCGGGGTGGCGGCCTACATCGGCGACGATCCGAAGCGGGTCGAAATGCCGCCTGCCCTGGGAAGCCTCAACACGACCTTCTTCGGCCACCTCATGATCGCCCTCGACTTGGAGGCCCAGGCCGTGGCCGCCGGCGATTGGGTGCGGCGCTGGGTCGAGGCCAACCGCGATCCGCTTCAGGGCGGGCAGTTGTTCACCCAGATGACGCTCGACGGACGCCTGGTCACCGACGTCCAACCCGGCGAACGGATCGCCAAAATCGTCGACACCCGGCATCCCAAGCAGGAATTCTGGCATGTCGGCACGGCCATGGCCTACTTGGCCACGCTCTACGAAACCATGCGAACGCGATGGAACCGCACGGCGGAGCGGGCGCAGCCGTATCTCGACGCCGCGCTGGCCCTGCTCGAGTTCGAGGCCGCCATGCCCTTGGACACCTATTTGTGGCCGTCGAAGTGCAAGGTGGGCTGGGGGGCGGGCGAGCTGCTGCGGGTGCTCCTCCAGTTCCAACTCGCCGATGAGGCGACGAGGGAAAGGGCCTATCGGGTCGCCGAACGGGTCGCCCTGTTCACGTTCATCGACAACCAGTTGGCCCACGGCGGCTGGCCCCCCATGCATTATCCCCTCAGCGAGACGATCCCCGAAATCGCCTACAGCTACAAGCCGATCAAGAACGTCGTCGCCGTCCCCAGCCACCGCATCGCCGGCTCGCGAACCATTTGGCTGCCCGGCGAGGAAATCACCGGCGAGTTCCTCGGCGAAATGAAGAGCATCGAACAGGCGGTCGCCCTCATGGAAGCCAGAAAAGCGGCCAAACCCGCGTAGGAGACAATTTCAAGGGGCCCTGCCGAGGGACCCTCCCCGTGGGCGCCGGCAAAGCGGACAGGGCCCGTGAACCGCCACGGGGCGAACCGTAACGGCCGATCCGGCGAGCCGTCCAAGCGAGGCCGTCTCGGTGGGGGGGCGGCGGGCAAGGCAGGCCCCAGGACCGGCCGATCGCTGGCGACGAGTCGAGAGTCGTTCCATGGACATCGAGGCGATGGTTTTTTCCGCATACGGCCGGGCGTCGCTCGCGGCGTCGCCGGTCAACCGGATGATGGCCGCCTTCGCGGCGGATTTCCGCGACGCGGTGGACATCAACCTGGGCGTCGGCTACGTCAACGAAAACACCATTCCCAAGGCCCTCGTCGAGGAAGCGCTGCACCAGGTCCTTGCCGACCCGAAAAAGCACCGCCTGGCGCTGAACTACGGCGGCCCGGCCGGCTCTCCGAACCTGATCGAGTCGTTGCGGCGGTTTCACGTCGAGCACGGCGTTGGCGGTCTGACGGACGCCGTGCTAAGCAAGAACGAGATCATCGTCGGTCCCAACGGCGCGACCAGCCTGCTGGAGGCCGTCGCCCAACTGCTCGCCCCCGGCGTCGTCGTCACCTGCGACCCGATCTACTACATCTACTGCCACTACCTGGAGCGCATGGGCTTCGAGATTTGCGCCGTGCCTGAGGACGAGGAAGGGCTCGATGTGGACCGGCTCGAGGCGCGGCTGCGGCGTCTGGGCGATCGGCGGCGGCAGATCCGGTTCTTTTATGTGGTCACGGTGAGCAATCCCACCTGCACGATTCTTTCCAACCGGAGAAAGCGGCAGCTTGTGGAAATCGCGGCGCGACTGTCGCGCGAGGTGGGACACCAAGTGCCCGTGTTCCTCGACAAGGCCTACGAGAACTTGATCCACGATCCGTCGGCCGAGAAACCGCGTTCGGGCCTGCTGGACGACGAGTGGGGCCTGGTCTACGAGATCGGCACGCTGTCGAAGATCCTCGCCCCGGCCTTGCGGATCGGGTACCTGATCGGGCCGGGCGGGCCGCTGGTGAGGGCGATGATCCAGAAGACGAGCGACGCGGGCTTCAGCGCCCCGCTGGTGACCCAGGAGATCGCCAGTTGGCTGTTGGATCATCACGCCCGGCGGCAGATCGAGTCGGTCAACGCGGGCTACCGGCTCAAGGCCGCCAGCACGCGGAAGTGGCTCGAGGACCGGCTGGGCGGCTGCCTCTCCGAGATCCGCGGCGGCAGGGCCGGCTTCTACTTCTATCTGACGTTTCAGCACGTCGAGACGCACGAGCGGTCGGAGTTTTTCAAGTTCCTGTCGCGGACGACGGGCCGCGGGGACGTGGACGGCCCCCCCGGCGCGAAACATCCCCGCGTGATCTTCATCCCCGGCGAGTTTTGCGTCCATCCCGGCGGCGAGATGGTGCACGCGGGAAGACGACAACTGCGGCTTTCCTATGGCTTCGAGGAGTTGCCGCGGATCGAACAAGCGATCGAGATGATGCGTCAGGCGGCCGAGTACGCCGGGTGAAACCGCCGCGGGCCCGGAGGCGTTGCGGCCGCACCGCGCGGCGTTGGGGCAAGGCGACGAGGCTGGATTTGTCGCCGTGGCGGCCTTAGAATGGCCTGCCGGAACGTTTTGCTGGGAGATTGCTCGACCGCCATGTCCGCTCCACCGCCGCGCGAGTTCCAATGGACCTGTCCCGTGCCCTTGGATCTGCACACCACGGTGCAGATGGCCCACGGCGGGGGCGGCCGCCTGATGCGCGGCTTGATCGAGCGGGTTTTTCTGCCGGCCTTCGCCGCCGACGGCGAGGGCGCCGCCGAGGCCCCGCACGACAGCGCGGTCCTGCGCGTGGAGGGCGGGCGCGTGGCCTTCACGACGGACAGCTTCGTGGTCCATCCGTGGTCGTTTCCGGGCGGCGACATCGGCAAGCTGGCGGTCTACGGAACGGTGAACGACCTGGCCATGGCCGGCGCCCGGCCGGTGTGGCTCAGCGCGGCCTTCATCCTCGAAGAGGGGTTTCCGCTGGACTCGCTTCAACGGGTCGTGGGATCGATGCGCGAAGCGGCGCGGGCGGCGGGCGTGCGGATCGTCACCGGCGACACCAAGGTCGTGGATCGCGGCAAGGGGGATGGGATTTTCATCACCACGGCGGGGATCGGCGTCGTCCCCGCCCATCTGGACGTGGCGCCCCGCCGCGTCGCGCCGGGCGACGCCGTGTTGGTCAGCGGCGATCTGGGGCGGCACGGGATCGCCATCCTCTCGGTCCGCGAGGGGCTCGAGTTCGCGATGAACCTCCAGAGCGACTGCGCCCCGCTGAGCGACCTGGTCGCCGATCTAGCCGAGCTGGGGCCGGCGATCCATTGTCTTCGCGATCTGACCCGTGGCGGACTCGCCGCGGCGCTGAACGAGATTGCCGCCGACGCTGGCGTGGGCATCGAGCTGGACGAGGCGTCGATCCCTATCTCCGAGACGGTGGCCGGGGCCTGCGAGCTGCTGGGCCTCGACCCGCTGTACGTCGCCAACGAGGGGCGCCTGGCGGCCTTTCTGCCGGAGGCGGCGGCCGAGCGGGCCCTGGCGATCATGCGGCGGCACGCGGTGGCCGCGGGCGCGGCGATCATCGGCCGCGTGACGGAGCGGAATCCCGGGGTCGTGCAGGTCCGCGGCCCGATCGGCGGCGGACGCATCGTCGATCTGCTTTCCGGCGAACAGATGCCGCGAATCTGCTGAGCGGCCCGCGGAGGAGGGGCCGCCGCTTTGCCCCTCGCTCAAGCGCCGTCAACGCGCGGCGGCCACGTATTGCTCGAACAACTCCCGCTGGCGGATCAGATCGCGGATCGGGTCTCGCGGCGCCCCGCCAGCCTCCAGCAGGATCCAGCCCTCGTAGTCCATCTGCACGAACAGCCGGATCAATTCGGCGAAGGGGTAATCGGGCGAATCCAGGGGGCGGACGTGGGCGGTGGCGCCGAAGCGGGCCTTGACCAGTTGGAAATTGGCCGCCAGGCCCTCGCCCGCCAGGTCGGTCGCGTTCGAGTTCCAGCACAGCCCCACGTTCGGATGGACGGCCACGTCCAGGATCCGCTTCATGATCGGCAAAGGCGCGCATTTGCCGTGGACCTCGAGGCGAATCTGCTGCCCAAATCCTTCCCCGTACGCCGCGACCACGTTCAGGGCCTTGCCGATCTGTTCGATCGTCTTTTCCTCGGGGACGGACTTGGGAAGATCGTTGGGGCGCACCTTCACCCCGCTGCCGCCCACGTCGTGGCTCAGCTCGATGTACGCCTTGGTGGCCTCGATCGCCTTTTCGAGGGCGGCCTTGTCCGGATGGTGGAACTCCTCGGCGGTCCCGATGCCCACGAGCGTCACGGGACTGTCGGCGAAGCGTTTGCGCACCTCGGCCCGCTGCCGCGCATTCAGATCGCGTTCGACCTTGTGGGCGTGGCCGGTTCGCAATTCCACGCCTTCGATCTTGGCCCTTGTGCAGTTGGCCAAGAGGGTGGGCAGATCCCAATCCTTGCCCCATTGGTACGTGACCATGCCGAAGGCCATCCGTTGTCCCAGCTTCTCGTCGCCCAGGGCAAGGCGCGAGGGCGCGGCGCCGGCCAGCATGGCGGCGCCGGCGGGGAGCGACAGTTTCAGAAAGGCCCGGCGGGTGATCGGCGGCATGACGAAATCCCCTGTTTCGCGAAAAGGCTGGAAAGATTGCGGCCGTTGGCAGAATATCCTACGATCGGCTGGGGGACCAACACAAGGGAGCCTGCGATGATTCTCTATGTCATTCGCCACGCCTGGGCCGAGGAGCCCGACGATCCGAAGTGGACCGATGACCGCCAGCGCCCGCTCACGGACGAAGGCAAGCAGCGTTTTGCCAGGATGGTCAAGCTCCTGGCCGAGCGGGGGTTCGCGCCCGAGCTGGCGGCCACCAGCCCGCTGCTCCGCTGCCGGCAAACGGCCGAACTGGTCGCCAAGCACTCGCCCCAGCGTCCGAGGATCGTCGAGCGGACGGAATTGGAGCCGAACAGCGATTTGGAGGGCATCCTGCGCTGGACGCGGGCCCAGGCCGGCGACGTCGAACAATTGGCCTGGATTGGCCACGCTCCGGACGTGGGGCGCATGGCGGCCAGCCTTATCGGCGACGCGCGGGGAGCGATCCGCTTCGCCAAGGGCGCGGTGGCCGCGATCCGGTTTGCCGGGCCGCCGCGCGGGGAACAAGGCGAGCTTCAGTGGCTGGTGACGGCGAAGATTTTGGGATGCTGATCGCGCCAAACGGCGGGAGGCTTGCGGTTTGCGGCTCGCGGGATCGGCAACCCGCGCGGCCAGCGCCCCTCGGGCCATCCCCGGTCAGGCGTCGCCACTGCGCGGCTGCGTCGCCGATAGCGGGCACTGTCCGACCGCGCGCCCGGGCGACCGGCGCCGGCCGACCAAGGCCGGTGAGTTCCCTTGCCGTGCCGTCGGCGACGCCTTGCCGCGGCATCTCGGATATAATCGGCAGGGAAGGGACAGTTCGATGAAGACGGCGCTCGTGTTGATTCTTGTGGTTGGCCTGGGGGTGGGCGGGACGGCGTACTACGTGATCCACGCGACGGCCGAGCCGCCGCCGCGGTTCCGCACCGCGACCCTCGCCCGGGGCGACCTGCTCTCGACCATCAGCGCCACCGGCACGGCCGAACCGGAAGAGGTGGTGGACGTGGGCGCCCAGGTGGTGGGCCGCATCAAGAGCCTGGGGATCGACCCCAGCGATCCCCAGAAGAAGAAAACTATCGACTACGGCTCCGTCGTCGAGGAAGGCACGATCCTGGCCTTGATCGACGACGCGGTCTACAAGGCCCAGGCCGACCAGGCCGAGGCGGCGCTGCTGCGGGCCAAGGCCGATCTCCTCCAGTTGCAGGCGAAGGTGGAACAAGCCAGGCAGGAGTGGAAGCGGGCCGAAAGCCTGTTGCCGACCAAGGCCATCGCCGACGCCGATTACGACGTCGCCTTGGCCAACCACAAGGTGGCCGAGGCCAATCTGGCCGTCGGCCAGGCGGCCGTGCGCCAGGCCGAGGCGGCAAGGGAATTGGCCAAGACCAACCTGGACTACACGATCATCCGCTCGCCGGTCCACGGGGTGATCATCGACCGCCGCGTCAACGTTGGACAGACCGTAGTCGCCAGCCTCAACGCCCCCAGCCTGTTCCTCATCGCCAAGGACCTCCGCCGGATGCAGATTTGGGCGTCGGTGAACGAGGCGGACATTGGCCGCATCCGCTCGGGGATGCCCGTGCGCTTCACCGTGGACGCCTACCCGGGCGAGGTGTTCCACGGCAAGGTGGCCCAGGTGCGGCTGAACGCCACCATGACGCAAAACGTCGTCACCTATACGGTGGTCGTGGAGACCGACAACTCGAACCTCAAGCTCCTGCCCTATTTGACGGCCAACGTGCAGTTCGAGATCGAGCACCGCAAGGACGTGCTGCTGGTGCCCAATTCCGCCTTGCGGTGGAAGCCCCGCCCTTCGCTGATCGCGCCCGAGTACCGCGAAACGGCCCTTAACGTCCCGGTTCGAGCGGCGTCGCCTGCCAAGGAGCCGCGCGAGCGAGGCCGGCTTTGGGTCCAAGACGGCGACTTCCTCCGCCCGATCGAGGTCCAGATCGGCCCCACCGACGGCACGCAGACCGAGGTCTCCGGCAGCGAGCTGAGCGAGGGAATGGAAATCGTCATCGGCGAGATCCGCAACGAAACCGCCGGCGGGGAGACCACCAATCCGTTTGCGCCCAAGTTGTTTCGCGGCGGCCAGAAAAAGACGCCATGAAGACCTCCGACGGAAGACCGAATCGGGAACCGCCCGCCTCGGATTTCGGACATCCCCCATGGAACTGATCCGCCTGCAAGACATCCGCAAGACGTACCACCTGGGTGAGGTCGACGTCCCGGTGCTCCACGGCGTTTCCCTGTCGATCCAACGCGGCGAGATGGTCGCGTTGATGGGGGCAAGCGGCTCGGGCAAGACGACGTTGATGAACATTCTGGGCTGTCTGGACCGGCCGAGTTCGGGCGAGTACTGGCTGGACGGGCAGGAGATGAGCCGCCTTTCGTCCAACCAGCGCGCCTTGGTGCGGACGCAGAAGATCGGCTTCGTGTTCCAGAACTTCAATCTCTTGCCGCGAACCACAGCGCTGCAAAACGTCTCGATGCCGCTGGACTACGCCCCGCGCCGGCCCACGGGCGCGGAGGGTCGGCAGCGCGCCCAAGCCCTGCTGGATCGCGTGGGCCTGGCCGATCGCCTCCATCACGAGCCGTCGCAGATGTCGGGCGGTCAGCAGCAGCGCGTGGCCATTGCCCGGGCGCTCATCAACCGGCCCATGCTCGTGCTGGCGGACGAGCCGACGGGCAATCTCGATTCGCACACGAGCGTCGACATCCTTCGCATGTTCCAGGATCTCAACGCGGAGGGAATCACGGTCGTCCTCGTGACCCACGACCCCAACGTGGCCGCCTACGCGCATCGGATCATCCGGATCCGCGACGGCCGGATCGAGCGCGACGAACGCCAGGGTGCGGAGGAAGGGGAATCCGATGGGCCGGAGGCCGACGGCGGTCCGGGATCGCGGTGGGAAACGGGGGTGGGAGCGGGTCCGGCGGCGGCCCTTGCGGCCCGCCCCGCCGCCTCGACCCGCGCGCGGCCCGGGGCGGCAAGCCGCGATCGCCCGCCGCGGGAAGCCGCGGACCCCGCCGCATCGCGGCCGCGCGGCTTGCCGTCCCTCTTGCCGGCGACGTGGCGCACCGCGCTGAATGCCCTGCGGCGCAACAAGATGCGATCGGCATTGACCGCCCTGGGCGTGATTATCGGCGTGGGCGCGGTGATCGCGATGATGGAAATCGGCCAGGGCTCGAAGGCCGCGCTGCAACGGACGATTGCCAGCATGGGCGCCAATACGCTGATGATCCAGTCGGGAGCGGCGGCCAGCGGCGGGGTGAGTTTCGGTTCCGGCAGCGTCTTGACGCTCACCCCGCAAGACGCCGAGGAAATCGGCCGCCAATGCCCGGCCATCGAGGAAGTCGCGCCGATGGTCCGCGCCCGGGCCCAGGTGATCTACGGCAACCGCAATTGGGTGCCGATGGAAATCAGCGGCACCACGCCCTCGTACCTGGCGGTCCGCGATTGGGAGGAGATGGACGAGGGAGAGATGTTCACCGACCGCGACGTGCGCAACCAGAGCAAGGTGTGTGTGATCGGGCAGACGTTGAAACGGGAGTTGTTCGAAGACGAATCCCCCGTCGGCAAGGAGGTCCGCATCCAGAACGTCTCGTTCCGGGTGATCGGCGTCTTGGGGCGCAAGGGGGCGAACATGATGGGCATGGACCAGGACGACGTGGTGCTCGCCCCCTGGACCACGGTCAAGTACCGCGTCAGCGCCACGACCTTGGCCAACGTCAATCAAAGCGCGTCGTCGTCCAGCGCGCGGGGCGCGGTGAATCCGAACGAGGTCAATACGCTGAGCAATTTGTACCCCGGCTCGACCCCGCTCTATTCCACCCCTTCGGCCAGCCAACTGGCGAACACGCCGCAACCGGTCCGCTTCGTCACCGTGGATCGGATTCTGGTCAAGGCCGCGTCGGCGGAGGAGATTCCCGCGGCGATGGAGCAGATCACCGATCTCTTGCGCGAGCGGCACCGCATTCGTCCGGGTCAGCCCGACGACTTCAACATCCGCGACATGAGCGAAATCACCCGCACGCTCGCCTCCACCTCCCAGTTGATGAGCGCCCTGTTGTTGGTCGTGGCGTTGATTTCCTTGGTGGTCGGCGGGGTGGGGATCATGAACATCATGCTCGTTTCGGTCACCGAGCGGACGCGGGAGATCGGGCTGCGCATGGCGGTCGGGGCCCGCTCCCACCACATCCTGCGCCAGTTCCTCGTCGAAGCCGTGGTGCTGTGCCTGTTGGGCGGGGCGATGGGGATCGCCTTGGGCCGGGCGGCGTCGATCCTGGTCCGCTCCATCCTGCGCTGGCCCACCGAGGCCTCCCTGCCGGCCATCGCCGCGGCGGTGGCCGTGGCGGCCACGGTGGGCATGGTGTTCGGATTCTATCCGGCCTGGAAAGCCTCGCGTTTGGACCCAATCGAAGCCCTGCGTTATGAATGACCGCCGCGGCCGGCGGTTGCCGGGTCCTCCTGAGGCGGGCTGGAAAGCCGCGGTGGCACCACGCGCCCCGGCCGCTTATAATGCGCCCCGCGCGGAGGGCGGTTCCACGCCCCTGCGATCGCGCCGGTTGCCGAAACCGGGGAGAGTCCCTGTTTTCGAAGAGGCTCGGAAAGGAAAACGCGGATGGCTGGCAAAACGCTGGTTCGCATCGCGACGTTCGTGGCGGGGGCAGGGATCCTGGGGCTTGGGGGGCGAGGGACGGCCGCCGAGTTGAGCGGGGTCGAATCGCTCCGCGCGGCCGTGCGCGACCTCCAGGCCGCGTTTCCCGATCAATATCCCGACGGGGCTCGTTTCCTCGCCCGACTCGACGCGCTCGTGGACCGGGCCCGAAACGCCCGCGGCGACGAAGCCTCGCGCTGCCAGGCGGAATTGGAGACGCTCCGCCGGACGGCCCTCGCCGCCAACCCGCTGGTCAGCGCGCGGCCGATCCTCTTCGTCACCCGCAAGCAGTACCGGCCCGACCATCACAACACCGAGACGATGTTCCAGACCGGCGAGATCAACACGCAGAGCTTCGAGGGCGGAGGGGCGCTGAAGACGCTCCGGTGGGAAGCTGACGGCCAGGCGAAGGTCGCCACCCTGTTGGAACTCCCCGACGGCGTCGTGCGCGATCCGGACGTGCATTTCGACGGCCGTCGGATCCTCGTCGCCCTCCGCCGCCGTCGCGGCGACGATTATCACATCCATGAACTCAGCGCCGACGGTTCCGGCTTGCGGCAGCTCACGTTCGGCTCCGGGATAAGCGACATTGATCCGATCTATCTTCCGTCGGACGAGATCGTTTTCACCTCGACGCGGCAGCCCAAGTACTGCATGTGCAACCGCCACATCATGGGCAATTTGTTCAAGATGGACGCCGAGGGCAAGAACCTTCAGCAGCTTGGCCGGAACACGCTCCACGAAGGACACGCCTCGCTGTTGCCCGACGGCCGCATCTTGTACGACCGCTGGGAATACGTGGATCGCAACTTCGGCAACGCTCAAGGCGTGTGGACGATCTTCCCCGACGGCACGCAGCCGGCCGTGTGGTACGGCAACAGCAATCATTCGCCGGGCGGGGTGCTGGACGCGCGGGCGATTCCTGGTTCGGAGGCGATCATCGCCACGTTTTCCTCGTGCCACGACCGGCCGTGGGGAGCGCTGGCGATCGTCGACCGGCGGCGCGGCGTTGACGGCCGGGCGCCGGTCCTGCGCACCTGGCCGCCCAGCGCGATCGAGCTGGTCGACCGCGGGAACTACGATGCCTTCACCCAAGTCCAGCCGAAATACGAAGACCCTTATCCCCTCTCCGACAAGTACTTCCTCTGCTCCCGGATGGTCGGGCGGGGCGAGGAAATGGGGATCTTCCTGCTCGACGTGTTCGGCAACGAGGTCTTGCTCCACGCCGAGGCGCCGGGCTGCTTCGATCCCATGCCGCTGGGGCCGCGGCCGCGCCCGCCGGTGATCGCTTCGCGGACCGAACTCGCCCGGGCCGAAGGCAACTTTCTCATCGGCAACGTCTACGTCGGCACGGGCATGGAGGCGATTCCGCGCGGGGCAGTCAAGGCGATTCGCGTCGTCGAGTCGCCGGAAAAGCGGTTCTGGACGCATCCGGCTTGGGACGGCGGGACCGGCACGCAAGCGCCGGGCATGAACTGGGACGATTTCAACAACAAGCGGATCCTGGGGACCGCGCCGGTCGAAGCCGACGGCAGCGCCTATTTCACCGTCCCCGCCAACCGCTTCGTCTATTTCCAGCTTCTGGACGAGCGCGGCATGATGATCCAGTCGATGCGGAGCGCCACGGCGGTCCGGCCGGGAGAGACGACGGGGTGCGCAGGCTGCCACGAGGGGCGGCGCGCGGCCGCGGCGGTCGCCGCGCTGCCTTTGGCCGCGCGGCGCGGGCCGAGCCGCCTTCAGCCCTGGTACGGCCCCCCACGCAACTTCAGCTACCTGTCCGAAGTCCAGCCGGTCCTCGACCGGCATTGCGTCGCGTGCCACGATTACGGCCAGGCGGCGGGCAAGAAGCTCAACCTCGCCGGCGACGTGGGCATGATCTTCAACACCTCGTACGTCGAGCTGCGGACCAAGGGCTACGTGCGCGTGGTGGGGGCCGGGCCTCCGCAAGTCCTGCCGCCCAAGACTTGGGGCTCCCACGTCAGCCCCCTGGTTCGGATCCTGCTCGACGGCCACGGCGATCCCCAGATCGACCGCCAGGTGAAGCTCGACCGCGAGGCGATCGACCGGATCATCACGTGGATCGACATCAACGCCCCTTACTATCCGGACTACGCCACGGCGTTTCCCGATCACCTTTTTGGCCGGGCTCCGATCGACGCGGGCCAGGTTCAGCGCCTGGGCCAATTGGTCGGCCTCGATCTCGCCGATCGCGGCCACGTCGTCGCAGTCAGTTTCACCCGGCCCCAGTGGAGCGCCTGCCTGGCAAGACTTGACGACCGCGATCCGCGACGGCAAGAGGCCCTGGCCATTCTGGAAGACGGCAAGCGGCGCCTCGCCCTGGCGTCCCGCGCCCTTGAATCGCTGGAAAGCGACTTATCGACGCACGGGTTGCAGCGCGGGGCGAAATAACGCGGTTCGCGCCGCGCGTCGGCCCAGGATGCGGCGCCCCTTGTCATGGGGGCCCGGCCGCCGGTTGGAGCAAGGCCAACAGGCTGCTCGAAGGGCGGCTGAACTTCCAGGTAATCTGCGGCTCGGTCTCGTCCTGGTCGTGGAACAGGGCGCGGGTCTGGCAGATGATCCCCACCACCGCCCCCCGGTCGTTGAGGATCGGGCCGCCGCTGGAACCCTTGGCGTAGTCGGCCGTGATCGCCAGCACGTTCAGCGGCTTGGGGCCGTTGAGCCGCAGGTGGAACTTGCCGCAGACGATCCCTTGCGTGAAAGTGAAGAAGGCCGTTTCCGATTCGCCGGTGTCCAGGGCCGGGTGCGACAGGCAGTAGACCGTCGCGCCGACCGGCGCGCTGGCGGCGATGGGCAGCGCGGCCAGGTTCTCGGCGTCCACCTTCACCACGGCCACGTCGTTGTGCTCGTCGGCCGCCAGCACCTTCTGGATCGGCAGGACGCGCTCGTCGTGGGTCATGGCCGCGACCGCCCTCGCGTGCTGGAACGCTTCGAGTACGTGGTAATTCGTCACCAGCACCCCATCGCCGCGGATCACGAAACCGCTGGCTAGCGCCGCGTGGAAACCCCGGTGCCCGCTGGGACGCATCACCGACCCAATGACCACGACCGCCGGCCTGGCCCGGGCGTAGATCGCTTCCGGCGGGAGCCTTTCGCCTGGCTCGGGCAGCGGGACCACGTCGCAGCGCTTGGCCTGCTGGGCCTGACGGAAAAGCTCCGACGGGGCCACCACTTTGTTTTGCTTGAAAAGCCGCGTCAATTCGGTGGTGAACCGGCGGGCGATGACCGAGGGATCGGGAAACTCCGCTTCCTCGGCCTTCGCGCGCGGCGATTTCGCGCCCGGCTCCGAACCGGGTTCCTTCGCGGACACGTTTCCCGCCGACGATTTCTCCGCGGCCACCGGGCCCGGTGCGTCGTGTGAGTGCAGGACCAGCACCCCAACCGTGCATGCCGCCAATGCCGCGACCATCCCGGTTGCCCAGATTCCAGCCGATCGAACGGGCTGCTTTACGCTCATCGAATCCCCCTTTGCTAGAAGCCGATGCCTTCATGATGACACATCGGCGCACAAGGCGGGAGGAGCTTGGGCGCACGCTCGGGCGGGCCGCCTGGACCAATGCCCCCGAAGGGAGATTCCACAACCGCCCCTCGCGAAGGAGGCGCGGCGGATGCCGATCCTCACTCGGGCCGGGGTGGCCTCGCCCGCGCGGCCATCTTACCGCGGTTTGGCCTTGGCCTTCGGTTTGGGTTTTGCCTTGGGTTTCGGGAGTCCTTCGGGGCCGAAGGGCTCGACCGGCTGGGGATTGGGCCGGGGCATCTGGGCCCCGACTTCCTCGCGCCACGCGGCGAGCTGCTTTTTCAGCCGCTCGGTGGATTCCGGCCGGGCTGGGGCAAGGTCGCGGTTTTCACCTTCGTCGCGAGCCAGGTCAAAAAGCTCGATCCGTCCGTCCTCGAAGGACTCGATCAACTTGTCGTCGCCGACGCGGATCGCGCCGCTTGGGCGGCCGCCCTGGTTGCTGTAATGCGGATAGTGCCAGAACAACGGACGCGCGGCGATGGAACCCTTGCCTTCCCAAAGCGGCAGGATGTTGACGCCGTCGACTTTTTGTTCGGCGGGAAGGGGCAAGCCAGCCAGGGCCAGAAAGGTGGGATAGAAATCGTTGCTGATCACCGGCACGTCGCAGGTCGTGCCCGCCGGCACGCGGCCCGGCCAACGCACGATCAACGGCACCCGAATCCCCCCTTCATAATTCCATCCTTTTCCCGCCCGCAAAGGCAGATTCGCCGTCGGCGATCCCTCCGCCGTGCACAGCCCTCCGTTGTCCGAGGTGAACACGACCACCGTGCGGTCGGTCAGTTTCAGGGCATCGAGCTTTTTGAGTACACGATCCACGGCTTCGTCCATTTCCTGGACCATGCCGGCGTAAACGGGATGGTCTTGCACGGCACGGGCCCGATGATCGTGGACCGGCACCTCGCGCGGCCCGGCCGGCGCCGCCAGCGCGGCCGCTTTCCGTTGGTATTTGGCCAGGAGTTCCGGCCGTGTTTTGAGCGGTACGTGGACCGAGTGCAGCGGCAAGTAGAGGAAGAACGGCGTTTCGCGGGCGTCCTCGATGAACTTCGCTGCCTCGGTGGATAGAAAGGTGGAAAAGTGCGGGTCGTCGGCCGGCCCTTGCCCCGGGGCGCAATGCTGCCCGATCACCACCTCGAACCCGTGGTCCGAAGGCAGCGAGCCCTTGCCACCCAGGTGCCATTTGCCGGCAATCGCCGTGCGGTAGCCGTGTTGCCGCAGGGCCTCGGCGATGGTGGTTTCCTCGGTTGGAAGAAACTGGCGATACTCAGGCGGAAGGAGCTTGCCGCGGCGATTGCCCCCGAAGAAATTCGTGGTATGGAGCCGGGCCGGATACTTGCCGGTCATGATGCTGGCTCGGGTCGGCGAACAGACGTTTGCCGCCGCATAGGCCTGGGTCAGGCGCATTCCCTGCGCAGCCAGGCGATCGAGGGCCGGCGTCTCGTAGAACGTGCTTCCACAGCAGCCCAGATCGCGCCAGCCCAAATCGTCGGCAAGGATCAGCACGATGTTGGGCAAGGGCTGCGGCTGACCACCAACCACGGCGCGCCGTGCACCGAGCGGCAGGAGTCCAAGCACGCCAGCCAGCACCCAGGGCACGAATCGACGAATCAGAACACCACGAGAACGTCGCGGCGACGCAAGGTTGTGCGGGGCCATGGCTCCACCAGGGTTCGAAACGGGGTTTGGGGTTCTGGGACGCATCCGAGACGTAGAGCACGCGGAGGGCGCCTCCTTCAATCCCGCCGCCCCGAAGGCACGCGCGGACGCACACGCCGAGCTTGCGTGAAATCGGCCCCTCTTGTGCGCTGACTCCCGTCTTCCGGGCGTCGAGTATCCCACTTGCCCCAGACAAAGTCAATCTGACGGAAGTAAAGGCCAGACGGTTGCGTTGTCCGGGAAGTCTGGTGGTTTTCGTGTGGAGGCGGGGGTCGGAAATCGCGATGCCCGCAACCGCGTGAGTTTGGTTCGAGAATCGGAGGCCCTTCGCCTGGTTTTCGCGATTTTTCGACCATACCCCCTTTTGTCGCGAGGCTGCAACGACTACCCGGTCCACGTGCTTTGGGGCACGGTGCCGTTGACCGTCATCCCGCGGCATCCCGACTGGAAAGCGGGGCTGACGGGCGGGGTTCGATGTGCTCTCGCGCGCGGCGTGCTCTGGCCGTCCCACCCTATCGGGCGGCGACGATGGCCAATCGCAAACCGCCAACGCAACGAACTCCATGGTCAGCGTCCGTTCATCTCGAACAGTCTGAGCTGTCTCTCATGGGCCACGTCGGCGAGGGCTTTGGCGTCCGGCGCCAATTGGTTCTGGCGAAGCAGCTCGCCCGGGGTAAACAGCTTCTCACGGAGCATTGCGCGTCCGGCTTCGTCGATGGGGCCGATCCTCGTCAATCCATCCTGGTTGTCGACCGCCAGGAGCGATTCGGTGGGGATGTCCGAATGGTCCAGAAGGTCTGGGCTATGGCTGGTGACCAGAATCTGGCAGTGCTGGGAGCCTTCGCGCAGCGAGGACAGCAGGACGCCCGCAGCCGCCGGATGCAAGGCCATCTCCGGCTCCTCCAGGCCGATCAGGGGGGGCGGCAAACGGCCCGGCCGCGCCGCCGCGGCTTGGAACACCGCGAGCAAAATTCCGAAGGCTCGCAGCGTGCCATCCGACATGGCGCCCGCCAGGAAACGCCACGGATGCTCTTGCCCCTTGACGGTCTGCCGAAACTCGACGGTCTCCTGGGAACCCAGCGTCTTTGCCTCCACATCGCAGACGCCGGGAACGATGCGGGAGAGGTTCTCCGTCACGCGCCGTCGCGCCTCGGCGGACAACTGCTGAAGGACGCTGGCGGCATTGCTGCCGTCGCGGCGGAGCAGATCGCCCGGATCGGGTTTCTGCATTGCGCCGATCTCGCGCGGATTGAGGTTGTAGACTTCGATCCGCGACAAGGCGTCGAACACGGGCCGGAACTCGGCCAGCCCGGAAGCAGCCACGAGGAAGAGACGGTCAGGCAGCGTGGCGGGCAAGGGCGACACGGACGCGCTGGAGACCTTTCCCGAATCGACGCGGGAATAGTGCAGCCCCAGGGCTTTCCTGCCGTGGACGCGGCATTCCTCCGTCTGCACCTCATAGGCGCCGCCCGGCCTGGCCCCAATCCGGAACGCATAATGGCCGTCTTGTCCCGAGGGAAGAGAAAAATCGAAACGCAGCGCGAAGTGGTTCGGATGCCCGCCGGAACGCCGCCGCACCTCCTTGATCGTTCCCCGGTCGCGAAGCGCGTGATCCAGCGAACTCCGCAAAGCGTCCGCCACGAACCGCAGCGCGTCAAGGAAGTTGCTCTTGCCGGATCCGTTCGGGCCCACCAGGAACATCAGCCTGGCAAGCTCAATCTGGCACGCGGCAATGCTCTTGTAGTTGCGAATCGTGACGCGACGAATGACGGGCGGTTTCATGCGGAGACGTGCGATCCACGGATCGACGGCGAGTTTTATGCCTCGTCAAGGCCCATTCCAAGGAGCCCGGCGCGCGGCATTGCCGGGCGCAAGACAGCCGGCAAAATCCCCCCGCTTTGCCCTTGGGGACAGGCTCTAAGTATCGCGGCGAGGAGCCCCCTGTCAAGTGATGGCGGCCGCGACGCCACGGCGGCAGCGACGGGCGAGCCGGATGTCGCCAACCGAAAAAAGGCCGCCTGGGCCCTGGCTGCGTTCCCTCGCCGACCGCCTCGATGATCGGCGCGTGCGCGCGGAGCCATGCGGGTCGCGCGCTAGACTTCCTCGACGAGCCGCAGTCCCAGCAGGCGAGCCAGATGGCCAAGGTCGCGGGTATAGTCGCCGTAATAGGCCACGCGGTGCAGCGAGGCATAGTAGTCCTTCGCGCTGGCGCCGAGCGCGCCGCCGCCCCAGTTGTAGAGGAGCCTCGCGGCGTCGCGGACCTCGGCGACCAGTTCCGTGCGGCAGCCCCGCTCGGTTCCCGGCGGCACCTCGGGCACCTCGATGATCGTTCCGGTGAAGACCAGCAGGCTATCCAGGTGGACCATCTTGGTGAAGGTGAGCTTCTGGCCGATGCGGTAGTGGACCTCGGGCACGGCCCCGCCGCGGAGTTCGGCGTGGCGGCGCAAGAGGTACGGGACCTCGGGTCCGTTGGGGCCTTCCATCTTCAACGGGGCCGAGCAGTGCGAAAGGTGGAAGGCGTTCCGGGCCAGGTCCACCCCGGCCGCGTTGCCCAAAAAGCCGGCGCGGTTGAACGCGTGCTGCATGAGGAGCATGGTCAACACGCAGTCCGCGTCGCCGTCGCAGGCGGCCGGGACGCCTTGGCCGTTGAGCCGGGAGAAGCCCAGGCAGGGGAACCCCCGCGGCAGCCAGCCCATGCACGTGCCCACGCACAAGGCCTGAACCCGGTGGTCGGCGATCAGGCGTTCCAAGGCGAGGCTGGCCTGGGCGGCCTTGACCACGTCTTCGCGTTGGGGTTCGACGACTTGCTTCGCGCGGTCGATCCATGCTTGGGCCTGGGCCTGGGCGGCCTTGGCGTCGACGGCGGCGATGGCCTGGTCGTAGCGGCCGTCCGGGATGGCGACGAGTTCGACCCCCAGACGCTCCTTGACCTTCTTGGGATCGAACGACTCGGGGGTTCCCTTGAAGGGCGGCGAGACGAGCACGCGGCTTTGGCGCAACAGCGGAATCACACGCAACAGGGCTGCCGCCCGTTCAAGATCGTTGAAATCGCTGGTGTTGAAAAGCGTCACCCGGTGGCCTTCCTCCACCCACCGCGGCACGAGGCACCAGTCGTGGCCCCCGATCACCGGCAGATGGAACACGGCGGCGGGGCGCCGCTGCTGGAAGACCGCCGGCATGACCTTGCTCAGGCCGAAGATGCTGGCGCTGATGGCCAGCACGGGGGCGTCGGGCCCGGCCTTGGACAACAGCGCGGCCGCCTCCTCGGCCGTGGTGGCCTGGCCCACGACGAACTCCACGTTGCCGAGGTTCTTTTCCGCCTCGGCCAGGCGCTTCTTGGCGGCCTCGATCTTGGCCTCGGGCGTACCCCAACTCTGACTGGCCGGTTTGCCGGCGATGATCGCGCCGATGCGGACCTTGGCGGGCGGGGCCGGCGCCGGGACCGGAGCTTCCCCGCCGACCGCCAGACTGCTTGCCGCCCATGCCAAACTCCCCCAGGCCCCGGCCGAGCCGAGAAACTCCCGCCGCGTGCATTGTTCACACATGGATCGATCCTCCCAACGGTGTCGTGGCGTGACCCCGGCATTCTCGCACAAGCCCGAGACGGCGTGAAGACGCGCGGCGGGCCGCTTCCCCGAAAGGAACCTCGGTGGCAAAAGGCTTTCTGGTGGACATTTCTGGTTGGAACCGTTCCCACGCGGGATCCTGGCTCACGTTTTCGGGCCGTTTCGGACCGAACAATGCGACTGTCCGCTTCCCGGCAAATGGGCAGTCCAGTCTGGCGGACCTCGGGGCGAAAATCGGGACACCGCCCGTGAACGGTTGCTTTTGCGTCGTCCGATCGCCATGGCGCCGGACCGCAGATCGGAGCTACCATGCCGGTTTCTGGAAAAGACCGCCTGGTGTCCCCGGCTTCTCCTCGGAGCCGTTCCCCGACGGATGGACGGTCCGTTTCTCCAGCCCTATCATGTTCCGTGGGAAGAGGATTTTGCGGGGGTCTGGGAGGGCGAGCGATTCCATGACGAGTTTCGACGGTGGGATGACGCGGCGCGAGGCGCTTTGTCGGATCGGGGGCAGCGCGAGCGCCGCGGCCGCGCTGGCGGTGGGCGATCTGCCCGCCGGCAGTCCCGCGGCAAGCCAAAAAACCAAGGCGTTCATTTGGGACGCCCACGGCCATCTGGGCGGCGCTCGCACGCCGGAAGAGAGCATCGCCCGGTCGCTACGCTACGCCGACCGGATGGGCATCGAGCGGGTGGTCGTCTCGATGGGCATGTCGTTCGTTTACGATCCGACGCCGGAGGAGTTGCGCCGGCAGAACGACGACGTGTTGCGGGCCGTGCGGTTTGCGCCGGAGCGGGTTTTCGGGTTCGTCTACGTCAATCCGAAGCACGTGGCGGAGAGCCTTCAGGAGATGGACCGCTGCGTGCGCGACGGGCCGATGGTGGGCGTGAAGCTTTGGGTGGCGATGCACTGCAACGAACCGAGTCTGGACCCCATCGTCCGCCGCGCTGCCGAGTTGAAGGCTCCGATCCTCCAACACACCTTTCTCAAGGTGACGGGCAACTTGCCCGGCGAATCGACGCCGGCCGATCTCGTCGAGCTCGCCCGGCGCCACCCAGACGCGTCGTTCCTTTGCGCCCACACCGGCGCCGACTGGGAACGCGGCATCCGGTGGATCCGCGAGGCGAAAAACATCGCCTCGGAGATCAGCGGCAGCGATCCGACCGCCGGGATGGTCGAAATGGCGGTCCGCGAGCTGGGGGCGGAGCGGGTGATCTATGGGAGCGATTTTCCCGGCCGGAGCTTCGCCTCGCAGTTGGCCAAGGTGGATTCGGCGGAACTTTCGGAAGCCGCCCGGCGCCTGATCCTCGGCGAGAATCTCCGCCGCATGCTCTTGCCCATCCTCACGGCAAAAGGAATCCGCGCATGATCGTCGACGTGAACGTCAGCCTCTCGCGATGGCCTTTGCGCCGCCTGCCGTGCGATGAGACGCCCCGGCTGGTGGCGAAACTGAAGCAGCACGGGGTGACGCAGGCTTGGGCGGGCAGCTTCGACGGGCTGTTGCATCGGGACATTGCGGGAGTGAACGCCCGGCTGGCCGACGAGTGCCGCCGATGGGGCCAGGGTCTCTTGCTCCCCTTCGGCTCGATCAATCCCTTGCTCCCCGATTGGACCGAGGACGTGCGCCGCTGCCGCGAGGACCTCCGCATGCCGGGGATCCGCCTGCACCCGAATTACCATGGATACGCATTGACGAACCCCATTTTTTCCGAGGTCCTCGCGCTGGCCGAGAAACGCGGCTTGATTGTCCAGCTCGTCGCGAGGATGGACGACGCCCGCGTGCAGCACCCCTTGATGCGCGTGCCGGACGTCGACCTGAAACCGCTTGGCGAGCTGCTTGCGTCAAGGCCGAAGCTTCGCCTGGTGTTGCTCAACGGGTCGGGGGCCTTGCGGGACGAAGCGCGGAAGCGCGTGGGGGCGTTGCGGAACGTGTGGATGGACATCGCCACCCTGGAAGGCGTGGGCGGCGTCGCCGCCCTGCTCGAGGACGTGCCGGTGGAGCAGGTCGTCTTCGGTTCCCACGGCCCCCTGTTCAGTTTCGAGTCGGCCCTGCTGAAGATGCGCGAATCGGAACTCTCGGCCCAAGCGTTGGCCGCGATTCTGCACGAGAACGCGCGGCGCCTCTTGGGCACGTGAAGCGCACCGTCCACAGGCCAAGGACTGGCGGATGCTTCGAGCCGTTTCGGACCGAAAAACGCGCGCGCCCCCTGCCGGCGAAGGGGGCAGCCCGGTCAGCGGCAGCGCAACTTTCGCCGTCGAGGCTCGCCGCGGCGCGTTGTCGGCCCGGCCCGCGCTAGGCGCTTTTCGAGATCTCCGGATCGGTTTCCGGCGTTTCGGGCCGTTTGGGATCGAACCACTCTTCCTTGAACTGGATGCGCATGCCCTTGCGCGCGGCGATGTTGGTCGTCAGCGCGATGACGGCGTCGCCGAGGGCGACCTCGGGGCCGCAGCGGGGCTTGTTCTTGGGATCGGGGTTGCGGATGCACCACGCCCAATGCTCCAGCTCCTCGCGGTAGCCGCGGCTGACATCGGGTCCGATGGCGGCCGCGCCTTGGGCCGCGGCGTGGCCGGGGGCGCTGGCCTGGGTGTCGATGGTCGGCCCCCCCTTGCCTTCCTTGATCTCGATTCTGCTCTTCGTGTCCGATTCCTTGAAGAGCATCGATTCCTTCTCCAGCTCGAGAATCATCGTGCCCTTGGTTCCGAAGACGATCTCGCCGTAGCCGCCGAATCCATTGCCGTTGATCGAGGCATAGGAGACGCCGATCTTGCGGAGGCGGCCCAGCGGATCCTTGGCGTCGTAGCCCGGGGCGGGAAATTCCAACACGCAATAGAGGTGGTCCTCGATCTCCCGGTCCCAATCGAACAAGGCCCGGGAACCCCCGGCCGAGACGGTCAGGGGGTGGATGTGCTTGATCTGGTTCTTGTCCTTGGCGGCGGCCTCGTGCAAGGCGGCGATGAAGATGCTCGCGGCGTCCAACTGGTGGCTGCCGAGTTCGACCATCAGCCCTCCGCCGGTTCGCGCCCAGAGCCGCCAGCGGATCAACTCCTCCAACGGCGAGGCCTGATACTTGATGTTGCCCGCCGCGTCCTTGACCACCTTCTCCTCGTAGCCGTACTTGGCGGCGTCGACGAGCCTGTCCTTGATCTGCGCTTCGAGCTGGGCGATTTTCTTTTGCCACTTTTCAATCTCGGCCCCCTCGGCCTTGGCGAGCTGTTTCTTCCAGTTCTCCAGGTCCTTGGCGAGCTTGTCGTCGCCCTTGTCCCCCTTGCGCGTGCCGGGGGGCAGCGGCTGCGCCCAACTGTCCTTGCCGGGCAAGTTGCCCCGGTGCCATTGGGCCCGGATGTAGTGCAAATCCCCGATCAATCCGTTCTTGATGATGTCCTTGGCGTTGTCGTAGAGGATGTTGTAGTGGCGCTGGTGGCCCACGGCGAGGATCTTGCCGGTCTCGGCGGCGACCTTGGCCATCTCCTTGCACTCGGCCACGGTCTTGGCCATTAGTTTCTCGGTCAGCACGTGCTTTCCCGCCCTCATCGCCTCGATGGCCGCCGGGGCGTGGAGGTGGAGCGGCAGGCCGATCACTACGGCCTCGACGTTCGGGTCGTGGATCAGTTCCTTGTAGTCCTTGTCGTAAACCTTGACGTGGCGCCGGGCCTCGTCCTCGGTCTTCCAGCCGTACTTGGCCATGAGGCCGGGGCGGACCTTGAGCTGCGCGTCGCTGTACCAGTCGCCGTGGAATGCGCGGTGAATGTTGTAGGGACGAATGTCGGCGATGGCCACGACCTTGATGAACTCGGGATTGACCGCGCCGAGCAGGACGCAGCCTTCGTCGCCGGTGCCAATGACGCCGATCCGGAGAGGATCGCCCAGCGACTTGCCATAGCCGTAATAGAACGAGCCCAATCCGCCCCCGGCCACCAGGCCGGCGGCGATGGTCCCTTTCAGCAAATCGCGGCGCGACAACCCGTAGGCGACCGCCGTGTTGAAGTTCTCCTTGCCGACTTGTTTTTCCTCGGGACTCAGATACATGGCGTGTTATTCCTGTCTTGGAGTTGGCGGTTGGGGTGGGGACGGGGGCTTTGGCCTTGGGACGCGGGCATTGGGTCCTGGCAAAGCGCCCTTTGCCCCAAGCCTGAGGCCCGTCGTGCTATTTTTGTTTTTCCCTCGCTGGCGGCTTCTGCCACGGGGCGATGAACCAGCGGTAAAGGAAGAAATCGAGTCCGCCCCACCGGCCCACGGCGGTCGTGGCCACGACGAGCAGGGCGACCATCTCGACGAAGTCCTTGTTGATCAACAGGGCGTGGCCGACGACGGGAGGGGAGGGGGGGTAAATCGTGGGCCAGGACGGTTGGGTGGCGACCACGAAGGCCATGAACGCCGCCCCGCCCAACGCGGCCAGCCGGGTGAAAAACCCCAGCATCAGGCATAATCCAATCGCCGTCAGCCCATAGGTCACGGCGAAATTGATCTGTTCGCCGCGCGGCCACTCCAAGGGATTCCACCCCAGGCCCGGATAGCCCAACGCCCGTTGATCCTCGTCCAGCAAACGCCAAAGCCCGGCCTTGAACCCCTCGGTCATGCCGTCGAGTTCCGAGAGCCAGCCCTTGACCTGACGCCGGAGCTCCTGCTGCTTGTCCCAGACGCGCTTCTTGTAATACGGCGCGTTGTTGTCGCCGCGAGCCCGTTCCGCCTCAAACCGGTCCAAGGTGGCGAAGTAGGCCGCGATCTCCTCCCCGTTGTCGGCCAGATAGCTTCGCAGGGAATCCTCGTACTGTTTGTGCAGGGCGTCGGCGGCCGCGATCTGCTCGTTTTTCAGTTGATAGCGGGAAGCGAATTTCGCCTTCAAAGCTTCCCACTTTTCCAGGTGCTCCTTGGCTTCCACTTGCGGCACGCCATTCTTGTCGCGCACCAACTCGCCATGCGCATCGCGCACCAATTGCAGCCGCCGCCGGCCGTCGATGTCGTCGACCATGGCGTAAAACAACGGAGCGGCCGGTCCTTTGGCCTCAGTCAAGAACGGCTCCGCCGAAAACTCCGGATGGGTAATCTTCCACACTCCCTCATAGAGGAAGTGGCACCCTAGGCTCAACCGCAAGACGACCAGCGTCGCCACGGTGGCCCAACCGAAGCGCAAACTGTTAGAGTTCAGGGGAAACCTCCTCTCGCCAAGGGGTCCACTTGCCGCGGGGCGCCATGCGGACCGGCATTCTCAGGCGTGTTGACCGGTGCGGCGAAGGGCTCGGAACGCGTCAGGCAGGAACACGCGACGCCCTTACGCAACTTGTCCTATCCTCCGATTGTAACCCGAACTGAAAACGATGACTACTAACCCGACAACCCCAGTGTCCGCCCACCCATCAGAAGTAGTTTTCGACGAGGCGGCGGGCGTAACGGATCGGCCCCTTGCAGCCTGGGGTGGCCAACCACGAACGCCCCAGAATCCCCCGATCGCTCCCGAGGCGACGTGATCCCGGAGGCCTTTGTTTGTTTGCGATGTTCGGGGAGAATGGGTCGAACCATCGTGAGCCGCGAGGAGCAACACCCGTGAACATCGTGCTTTGTTATCCTGCCAGTCCCCAGCACATCCGCCAGATTCAGGCGACGATGCCCGAGGCGACGGTGATCGACGCCGGCCAAGAGCGCATTGCGCAGGCGATGTTCGAGGCCGACATTTTTTGTGGCCACGCCAAAGTGCCCGTCGATTGGGACGGCGTGGTGCGACAAGGCCGGCTTCGTTGGATCCAGTCGTCGGCGGCGGGCATGGACCACTGCCTTGTGCCGTCGGTCATCGAATCGGACGTGATAGTCACCAGCGCGTCGGGGCTGTTGGCCGATCAAGTGGCCGAGCACACCGTGGCGTTGATCACCGCGTGGTGCCGCAGCCTGCCCGCCTTTTTCCGCGCCCAACAGCGCAAGGACTTCACCAGGCTGCCGACGCGCGATGTGCACCGCAGCACGGTCGGGATTGTGGGGTTCGGCGGGGTCGGCCGGAGATTGGCGCGGTTGCTCAGCGTGTTCCGTACGCGGATCCTGGCCGTGGACATGTTTCCCATCGACAAACCCGATTATGTCGAAACCCTCTGGCCACCCGAACGCCTCGACACGCTCCTCGGCGAGTCGGACATCGTAGTGCTTGCCCTGCCGTTGAACGGCATGACGAGGGGCATCCTGAATGCCCGGGCCTTGGCGCGGATGAAGCGGGACGCGCTGCTGGTCAACGTGGCCCGCGGCCCGCTCGTCGTGACGGACGATCTGATCGAGGCGTTGCGCAAGGGCGACCTTGCCGGGGCGGTGATGGACGTGACCGATCCGGAGCCGCTTCCCCCCGACAACCCCCTCTGGGACATGCCCAATGTGATCATCACCCCGCACGTCGGCGGCCAAAGCAAGACCCGGCAGGACGACGTCACGCGGCTGGTGTGCGAAAACCTCCGTCGTTGGCGGCAAGGGCTGCCGCTGATCAACTACCTGGCGGACAAGAAGTTGGGATTCCCGATTCGCGGTCCGGGGAGCGTGCTGTGGACCGACGTCGTGGAGACCCTGACGTAACCTGCGGTCCCCTCGCGAAGCCGACCGGATTGGCTCGATTTGCCCCGACCCGCTGACCGAAACCTATTGTGAGCCGCAAAGGTCTCGGGGCGATGGGGCAGCCTTTCGGCCGGTCAAAGTGGGAAATCGTGGCAAATCCTGCGTTCCACGGCCCACCGCTGTTTCAACACGGAAACCAGCCGCCGGTCACGGAGGACGACGTTGGGCATCCGTACTCGCTTGAGGTTGTTTCAGCTTTTCCATCTTTCCAAGCCTGCCTCGGACCGCCTGATCTACCAGGCGGTTTACGAACGTCGCGTCCAGCGGATCCTTGAGATAGGCGTCGGCACGGCGCAGCGCGCGTTGCAGTTGATCGAAGTCGCGCGTCAGCACTACCCGGCCGAACAGATCGGCTATACCGGCGTCGATCCCTTCGAAGCCCGCGAGCCGGGCGATGGTCCTGGACTGAGTCTCAAAGAAGCGTACCGGCGGTTGCGCGCGACGGGGGCCCAGGTTCGGTTGGTGCCGGGCGATCCGTTGGGGGTTTTCTCGGTCCTGGCCAACCAATTGGGCGTTGCCGACATGGTGCTCATCGCGTGGCCCCTGGACCGCCAAACGTTGTCCCGCGCCGCCTACTACCTTCGCCGCCTGACCCACGACCGAAGCCTGGTGCTCTTGGAGCAAGCATCGCCCTCCGGCGCAGAGAAATCGGTCAAGGTGTTGACGCACGAGCGGATCGAATCGCTTGCCCATGGGTTCCGCCGCGCGGCGTGAGGGCACGCCGCGCTGGCGCCACGCGCGGGATCGAAATTCAATGATCGAAGGTCGGTGGCCTCCGCACCGGCGTGCTTCCTGGAGCGCCTTCGGGAAGATTTTCGGTAACCGTTCACAGGCCGGGGACTGGCGCGTTTTTCGGGCCATTTCGCGCCGAAAAATGCGTCTGCCCCCTGACCGGCCAAGGGGGACAGTCCCATTTTCGCGGCCTTCGCCGCGAAAATCGGGACAGTCCCCGTGAGCGGTTACGATTTTCGCCCGACGGCGGAACGCGGTGAACCTCGACGCCTCTGGGGCGCGTTAGTACGCGCCCCGGCCGGTCAACACGGCCCAAGGCGTCTTGATCAGCAGTTCCAGATCGGTGCGCAGGGACTGGTTGCGGAGATACCGAATGTCCATGCGGACCCAGTCCTCGAAACCAATTTCCGACCGGCCGCTGATCTGCCAGAGGCAGGTGAGGCCCGGCCGTACGGCCAGGCGGCGGCGCTGCCAGGGTTCGTAGCGGGCCACCTCGCTGGCCAGCGGCGGCCGGGGGCCGACCAGCGACATGTGGCCGGCCAGCACGCTGAACAACTGCGGCGTCTCGTCGATGCTCGTCTTGCGAAGGATGCGGCCGATGCGGGTGATGCGCGGGTCGCGGCGATTCTTGAAGATGGGCCCGGACTTCTCGTTGGCGACCTCGGCGCGGCGTTTCTCCGCGTCGAGGACCATGGTCCGGAATTTGTACATCGCGAACGGGCGTCCTTGCCAGCCCAGACGGACCTGGCGAAAGAGCGGCCTGCCCCGCGTGGTGACCAGCAATACCAGGAACGTGGCCAGCATGACCGGCGAGAGAAGCACCAGCAGGACCGACGCGCCCACGAGGTCTAAGACTCGCTTGGCTATCCGATAGCCCCACGAGAGATTCCCCTCGGCGGAGACCAGCGCGCGGCCCGCGGCCAGATTCTCGTGAAATCGCGAGGCGGTCGACAATGCCGGCTTGTACACTGGGGGCCACCTGACGCCGCGGGGCGATCTGCCGGCACGTGCAGCAGGCACGTTGTTTTTGCCCGGCGGGAGCGCCGGCGCCAAGGGTACAAGGACATGCCCCGGAAACAAGCCGCTGGTCGGAAGCGTGGTCGGGATGTTGTCGTTTGCGATCATGGAGGATGGAAATGCCGTTGGGATGGAACGGTACTGGAGTTGCTCCAAGGATCAGGGGGTTCCCGCCTGCACGGGCGAAACCACGCGAAGGGCTTCGGCCAGCGCCGCCGAACCGCCCTGCGCGGGGTGGCGTTCCGGGCGAACAGCGTCTCCCGCCCGATTCCGGCCGGGCATCGCGGCCCTGGCGAGTTTGCGGACCCGCGCGGCCCGCGGGGCACGGTTCAACGCCGGTGCGTCGGCGGCCGGGTTTGCCGGATCGGTGAACAGCACGAGCACGCCGAGGCCCACCAACAGCCCGCCCACAAGGCCGATCGCCAGAAGCATGGTTCGGCCAGGCCCAACCGGCCGGACGCCCGTTTCGGGGGAATCGATTCGGGCGATCAGGCTGGACGATCGGGCGGTCGCCTGGGTCGCCCGAGCCTCGGCCAGACGCTCTTGGGCCCGCTCCAACAGATCGACGCGTTTGCGGGTTTCGGCCACCTGATTGGCGTACGGGGCCCGCAGCGCGGCGAGTTTTTCCAGCCGGGCGGTGGTCGCCGCCAGTTGTTGTTCCAGCAAGCCCGCGCGGTCCATGTTCACTTTCAGATCGACCTCCACGGCTCGAATCGCATTGGCGATCTCGTCGTGGACGTCGCGGATGATTTGCCGCTGGGCCTCGCGGGCCGCGCGGACTTGCGGATGCTCTTCCGACATGCGGCCCAACAGTTGCGAGGCGGCCAGTTGCGCGTCGATCAACCCGTCCTTGAGGCGGCGGAGGCCGGGCTGGGATTCGAGCAGCGTGTTGGGCATGGCCACCAGCCGGTCAGGCTCGGCCTGGGCGAGCCGCAGGAGTTCCAGCAATTGTTCGTTCGCTTTTTGGGCGGCGCGGGCCTGGCGCAGCTCGGTCTGGATCTCGGCGGTCGTTCGCCGCAAGGCGCTCTCGCCCGACGTCGCGTCGTGCAGCAACCGAAGCTCGGCCAGGTCGCTGCCCACCTGCCGTTCGATCTCGCTGAGCCGGGCGGTCGACTCGGCGAGGTCCTTGGCGGCCAGCTCGACCGCTTTCTCGATCTCGCCGACAAGGCTGGCCGCCTTCGCGTCGCGAAGCTTCTGGAAGCTGAGTTCCAATTGGCCGCACAGCGCCGAGACCAGGGCCATGGCCCGGCCGCGATGCGGATCGCGAACCTTGAGGTAGAAGACCTCGGTCCGGCCGAACTCGGCGCCCTTGGGCGGGGCGAGTTTGACCAACTCGCGGAGATCGGCCACGTCCTGTTCGGCGGGCCAGGCGCCGGCCTCGCCGGCATAGGCCGGCGGCGGCCCCACCTCCGCCAACGCCGCGGCCAGCACGCCTCGGCTTCGCACCAATTCGAGAATGGTCTCTTGAACCGTCCTCATCTCTTCAGGCTGGGCGAAACGGCCGGGGGTTTCCTGGTTGAGCGTCGCGTCGTTGCGGATCACCAGGGCCTGGCTTGCTTCCCACGGCGGCTGGCGGAGCATCGCATAGGCGCCCATGGCCAGCGCGGTGACGAGGGCCGGGATCGCCCAGCGGGCCGGATAGCGGACGATCATTCCGAAGACTTGCCTGGGACTTGCCGCGGGACTCGGTGCGGGATTCGGCGTCATGCTTGTTCTCTCGGTTTTTCTCGCGGCCCCACGCTCAGGCGGGGACGACGCGGAGGGCATCGGACCGCGATTCTTCCCCTGCAAAGCGAATGCCAAGTTCGCGAGGGCCCGGCGACGCGACCTGCGCGGCGTGCGAGGCGTAAGCGCCCCACCGACTTAGACGATCGGCCCCGATCCCTCGTCGCCGGGCTGCCGGCACGGCCCGATCGGCCCGCGTTGTCGTCCGGCCACGCGTGTTGTCTTTTGGCAACATCCAGACCGAACGGCCTTCTTGGATTTTGGGCGCTTTGCCGAGGGTCCGCCTTGCATCGCGCGCGGTTTGACCGATAGTTCAGAGAAGCGGCTCGGGACAGCCAGCCCATCCGGCGCGCAAGCACCGCGCCGAGGCCGCCCGGCATCGCCTCCGTGCGTCTCACGACCCAGGAATCCCTGCCCCCCGTCATGAACGTCGCGCCCTTTTCGGACTTGGAGGAACTCGCGCCTTACGCATCGGATTGGGACCGTCTGGCGGCGGGAAATCCGTTCCGCGGTTGGGCGTGGTCCTCGACGTGGTGGCGTCATTACGGCGCTTCGGGCGACCGAGGGGCGCGGTTGTGCGTGTTGGGGGTCAAGAACGAGCGCGGCCGCTGGATTGGTCTGGCCCCCTGGTACGTCGAGCGTTCGGCGATGTGGGGGCGGGTGCTGAAATTCCTTGGGTCGGGCGAGGTGTGTTCCGAATACTTGGGCCTCTTGGCGGAGGCCGGACAGGAAGAGGCGGTCGCCGACGCCGTGGCCGGCTGGCTCGCCGCTGCGCGCGAGCCGGCCGACCGCTGGGACATGGCCGAATGGCGATCGGTCGATGCCGAAGACGCCGCCACGCGCCTGCTGATCGAGGCCCTCCAGCGGCGGAAGCTCGCCGTGCATTGCCGTCCCGGGCCGAGCTGCTGGCGCATCGCGCTGCCGCCCACCTGGACCGATTTTTTCGGCGCGCTCTCCCCGTCGCGGCGAAAGAAGATTGCCCGGGCCGAAAACCTCTGGCTGAACACGGGCCGGACCCAAGTCCACGTGGTCCACACGGCCGAGGACCTGGCGGTCGGACAGGAGGTGTTGATCGACCTGCACCAACGGCGTCGCGAGTCGTTGGGCGAGCGAGGCTGCTTCCACTCCAGCCGCTGCGCGTCCTTCCATCGCGAGGTGATGCGGCGCCTGTTGGCCCAAAACCGGCTGTTGTTGTACTGGCTGTCGTTCGATGGGCGTCCGGTGGCGGCGGAGTATACGATGCGTGGCGGCAGCGTCTTGTATGCTTATCAGGCGGGAATGGCCCCCGAAAGCCGGGCCCTGTCCCCGGGACATCTCAGCATGATGATCGGCATCCGCCATGCGATTTGCGAAGGCTATCGGGCGTTC
>Ga0101944_10000949_pt1 | contig 71628 bp, 50 predicted proteins | sample DewCreD2012metaG_FD_75245 | JGI IMG/M metagenome (GOLD analysis project Ga0101944, IMG submission 75245) | Hot spring sediment bacterial and archeal communities from British Columbia, Canada, to study Microbial Dark Matter (Phase II) - Dewar... ... | reverse complement strand
ACCGCCCGGTGGCGCTACAGGCGATGGAGGTGGCCCGATGACCCGGTAGGGCTGCGCCTTCCGCTCCCCGGGGCCGGGGCGGAGGGCGGAATCGAAGCCCGCCACGGCCCCCGGCCGGACGGAGCGCTCCGGCCGAGGCGCGCGCCGGCGAGGATCTCATCGTCACGACCGGTAGAACCAAGAGCGCCAGGCGCGGTTCGTCAGCGGCCTCGCGGGGGTTCCTTGACAGATCGGATCGGGCGGGTCAGCATGAATTCGCCGGACAGGCGGCGGAGGTCGGGATGATGCAACGCGGGATCGGGATCGGACTGGCGTGTCTTGCTGCGGTCTGGGTGCTGCGGTGCGGGGTCAACCTCGACGGCTCGTTGCAGGACGTCGGGGGGGGCGACACCGCTGCGCCGGACGCCGGCGGCGACGGGCACAGGGAGACCGACGGGACCTTGGCGGACCTGCCCGAAGGGCCGGACGGTCTCGTCGGGTTGACGGTCTGCAACCAGGGAGACCTGGAGACGGCGTTGCGGGACGCGCAGGCGACGGGGGCGGAGGTGGTGGTCGGGGCGGGGTGCGTGATCGAGGGCACGTTCACGGTGCCGGCCGGCGTGAGTTTGCGGGGGGAGGCCGGGGCGGTGCTGGCGACGCCCGCGGACGAGCGGGTGCGGCGACCGGTGTTGACGGTGCAAGCGGCGGAGGGGACGGGGACGACGTCGGTCGTCGGCCTGACGATCCGGTCGTCATCGAACTACGGTGTTGCGGTGCGCGGGGCGAGCGGGGGGCAGGCGCAGTTGAAGGACCTGGTGGTGGAGGCGACGCGGGGGGTGGGGGTCGGCGCGGAGAACCTGGACGCGCTGGAGTTGACGAACGTCGCGCTGGACGGCGGGCACACGGCCGGGGAGTTGCGGCGTTCGGACCCGTCGTCGGCCGACCCGGCGAGCGAGGCGACGCACGGGCTGGTGATCGTGCGCGGCGACGCGACGATCGAGAGGGTGACGATCCGCGGCTTCGCGTCGATCGGGGTGGTGATGATCGACGACGACATCGCCTGGTCGGGGGGTGTGGTGGAGGACAACGGTCTGGCGGGGCTGGTGACGCACGGGGCGCGCGTGCAGGTGACGGGCGTGGCGGTTCGCGGGCTAAGGATGCCGGGCGCGTTCCCGATCGAGACGACGTACGGCGAGACGCGGAGTTGGAGCGGGCCGGTGACGTTCGGCGCGGCGTTCCTGGGTGGCTCGACGGTGCAGACGACGGGTCTGGTGGTGGAGCGGGGGTTGGACTTCGGGGTGGCGCAGGAGGGGGGCGAGGCGACGCACGACGGTCTGACGGTGCGGGAGTGCGGGGCGGCGGCGGTGTGGGCGCAGGGCATCCGGTCGTTCACGTTGCGGGGGACGGCGGGGGCGCCGGCGCTGCTGGAGGACAACCGGTTCGCGGGGGTGGCGCTGATCGAGCCGTCGGCGGTGGCGATCGCCGACCTGAGCGTGGCCGGCACGGGGTGGGGTTGCCAGGCTTGCGGAACGCTCGAGGAGGTGCGGGCGGGGGATGGGATCCAGGTCGCGCTGCCGAAGGGGGCGGTGACGATCCAGCGCGCGGAGCTGTCGAACAACGCGCGGATCGGGCTGTTGCTGGACATGGGCGGCATCAGCATGAGTTCGGTGGACCTCGCCGAGATCACGGTGGCGGGGGGCGAGCGGTCGTACGGGGCGTACGCGCAGAACGCGGTGGACGACGCGGGATGGGACGAGGGGATTTCCCGCACGGAACCGCTCGCCTTCAACGACCGTGGAATCGATGGTGGGATCCTGGCGGTCGGCCGTCCGTTGCCGGCGAAGGCGTTCCCGGCGGTGTCGCGCATCGCGCGGGAGGGGCTGATCGGCATCATGGACCCCGACCCGCCGCACTAGAGCACCGACCGGGGTTCTAGCCGTCGTCCTCGACGAGTCTCCTGTGGGTCGGCACGTCGCGGAGGAATCTCGCGCGCCAGTCGAGGTCCGAGATGCCGCCGGCGATCTCCCAGAGGCGTTCGCGGCCGCGGTCGCGCCATCGTTCGGCCTCCCGGGTGCGGCCGAGGGCGCGCAGCGCCTCGACGTGGACGAGGAAGATTTCGGCCTCGTCTTCTTCGACGGCCCCGAGTTTCTCGCGCAGTTCGACCGCGCGGGTCGAGTGTTCGAGGGCGGCGGCAGGATTGCCGGCGTTCAGCTCCGCCCGGGCGGCTGCCGCGAGCGCCAGGACGAGCAGGACGGGCATGCCGACGGTCTCGGCGGCGCCGACGGCCGCGCGGCTCTCGGCGAGCGCCTCCGGCAGGAGGCCTGCGTGGAGGAGGGCCCTGACGCGATAGATGCGACCGACGGTGTGCAGGCGGGCGTCGCGGGTGGAGACGGCCAGCCGGACGGCGTGGTCGAGGGTGGCCAGCGCTTCGCGGGCGGAGCCGAGCATGGTCCGGGCGTAGGCGAGGTTGCAGAGGGCGTAGCCTTCACGGTTGCGCAGTCCGAGGCGCCGGCAGTCTTCGATGGCGGCCTGGAGGGCGGAGGCGGCCTCGGAGTAGGCGCCGACCCGGTTCTGGGCGTCGGCCAGGTTGACTTCCGCGCCGACGGCGCGGCGCGGGTCGCCGGCCTGCCGGTACAGATCGACGGCGCTGCGAAGGGCATCGCGTCGTTCGACGAGGTCGCCCGAGGCGGAGGCGAGGAAGGCGCGCTGGGCGGCAACGAAGGCGCGGCCGCGGGGGGAGGCGCGAGCGGCGAGTTGTTCCGCTTCCGCCAGGGTCCGGCGGGCCTCGGTGAGCCGGCCGGCGCCGGCGAGGGCGCCGACCTGCCAGCCCAGGACGAGGGTGAGGGCCTCGGCGTCGCCCGCGCGGCGGGCGGCCTCCGCGGCCAGCGCGGCGACGCCGAGGGCGTCCTGGCCGCGGCCCGTGCGCCACAGCAGGTCGGCCTGGTCGGCGAGGATGTGGGCGCGGGCGGCGTCGTCGGGGGCGAGGGCCAGTGTTTCGGCGATGCGGTGTTCCTGGTCTTCGCGGCGGCCGAGGTAGCCGAGGGCGGTGGCGTAGTCCCGGTGGAGTTCGAAGCGGCGGTCGGGGGGCGGACCGAGGGTCAGGGATTTTTCGGCGCAGCGGGCGACGGTGGCGGAGTCGCCGCGGGCGGCGGCGGCCAGGGCGGCGTCGCGGTACCAGCGGGCGGCCGGGGCAGCCTCGCCGCCCCGCTCCCAGTGGGAGGCGACCTCTTCCGGGTCGGGTCGGGGCGTCGCCGCCAGGTGGGCCGCGGCGCGGCGGTGGAGTTCGGCGCGCGGTTCGTCGGCGAGCATCCGGTACGCCACGTCCTGGACGAGGGTGCTGCGGAACTGGTATTCGCGCGTCCCGTCGGGGCGCGCGCGGGCGCGCGAGGCGGCGACGATCTCCTTGCGGGCGAGCGAGTCGAGGAGTTTTTCGGCGTCGCCGGCGCCGAGGGCGGCGGCTTCGGCGGCGGAGAACGGCCGGCCGAGGACGGCGGCGCGCTTGCACAGGTCCTTTTCGGCGGGGTGGAGGTGGTCGAGGCGCGACTGGACGGCCGCCTCGACGGTCAGCGGCAGCGGCAGGTCGTCGCCTTCGGCGTCGAGTCGGCGGCGGTCGCGGAGTTCGAGCAGCAGTTCGCGGACGAAGAGGGGGTTTCCGGCGGTCCGTTCGACGACGGCCCGGAGCAGGGTTTCTGCGAGCGAGCGGCCGGCGACGGCGGCGGCGAGGCGGGCGGTGTCGGTGGGTCCGAGGCCGCGGAGGGCGAGGCGGGACACTTCCAGCCCGACGAACGGTTCGCGTCCCGACTCGGTGAGTTCGGGTCGGGCGGTGGTGACGACGAGCAGCGGCCGTGCGGCGAGGCGGTCGATGAGGTCCTCGACGAGTTCGAGGGAGGCGGGGTCGGCCCATTGGAGGTCTTCGAGGAGCAGGGCGGCGGGTCCTTGTTCGCAGAGGGCGGCGAAGTAGTCCTGGAGGGCGAGGCGGAAGCGGTCGCGGACGGCCTGCGGGTCGCGGGCGGCGGTCGAGCCGGCGCCGGGGCGCAGTTCGACGCCGAGCAGTTCGGCGAAGGGTTCGGCCCAGGGCAGGAGAGGGTCGGTGGTGCCGGTGGCTTCGGCGAGGAGGCGCCAGACGGCGGCGCGGCGTTCGTCGTCGGGGGCGGGGGGGTCGAGTCGCGGCCAGTCTTCCTGGGCGGCGCCGGCGCGGGCCCGGTCCTGGAGGGCGGAGACGACGAGGGCGAAGGCGGCGTCCCGGCGCAGGGGCCGGCCGCGGCCGACGAACACGCGGGCATGGGGCGCGCGGGCGCGCAGCAGTCGTTCGGCCTCGCGGCACAGTCGGCTCTTGCCGATGCCGGGCGGGCCGGTGATGAGGAGCGCGGCGGCGCGGCGGTCGGCGAGGGTGGCATCGACGGCCTGGCGGATCTGGGCCAGTTCGGGCTGGCGGCCGACGAGGGTGGCGGGGCCGTCGTCGTCGGCGGCGGGGTCGGGCGGGTGGGCGGCGGCGGCGGGGAGCAGTTCGAGGAACTCGGGGCGCAGGGGTTGGAGGGGGAAATCTCGGCCGAGGGCGCGGGCGGCGGCGGCGGAGACGGCGACGCCGAGGGCTCCGGCGCGGCAGCCGGCCTCGGCGGCGGCGAGCGCGGCGCCTTCGATGCCGCCGCCGGTCTGCGCGGCGCGGCCGGAGGCGACGGCGACGCGCAGGGCGGCGGGGCGCAGTTGGAGGGCGGCGCGGGTCGCGCGGCGCACCTCGTCGCCTTCCCACGCCTCGCCGCCGAACAGCCCGAGGGCGCGGTTGCCGAGCAGGGGGAGGAACAGGCCGCCCTGCTCCTCGACGGCGCTGCGGATCCGGTCCCGATCGCGCAGGCCTTCGGCGAGCAGCAGGGCGACCACGCGCTGTTCGCCCGGGGCGATCGACAGCGAGGCGCCGACGGCGGGGAGGGACTGGGTGGCGGCGAACGACAGGTCGGCGGAGGCCAGGGCCTGTCCGAACGCTTCGGCGGTGGGCCAGCGTTCCTCCATCGGCTTGCGCAGGGCGCGTTCGATCACGGCGGCCAGCGGGGCCGGCACGCCGGGGGCGACCTGGGCCAGGGGCGGCGGGTCTTCCATCAGCACGGCGACGATGCTGGCCAGGGGGGTGTCGCGGGCGAAGGGGGTGCGGCCGACGACGGCTTCCCAGAGGACAACGCCCAGGGACCACAGGTCGGTGCGGTGGTCGAGGTCGGCCTGGCCGCGGGCCTGTTCGGGGGAGAGGTACCAGGGGGTGCCGAGGACGGTGCCGACGGTGGTGAGGCGGGTCTGTTCGGCGTTCCAGACCAGGGCGATGCCGAAGTCGAAGAGCTTGACGGTGCCGTCGCGGCAGAGGAAGAGGTTGGAGGGTTTGAGGTCGCGGTGGACGATGCCGGCGGCGTGGGCGGCGGCGAGGCCCCGGCAGATCTGGGCGCCGATGCCGGCCGCTTCGGCGGGCGAGAGCGGGCCGCGGCGGAGGCGTTGTTCCAGGCTTTCGCCTTGGAGGAGTTCCATGGCGAGGAACGGGGTGCCGGCGGCGGTGCGGCCGGCGGCGAGCACGCGGCAGATGTTGGGGTGATCGATGCGGATCTGCGCCTCGCGTTCGAAGCGTCGGGCCGCCTCGCGACCGGCGGTGCCGGCGGCGGAGAGCAGTTTGACGGCGGCGGGGGTGCCGTCGGGTCCTTCGGCGCGGAAGACGACGCCCATGCCGCCCTCGCCGAGTTTCGGGCCGAGGCGGAAGCCGGGGACGGAGTCGGCGGCGGGCGGAGGGGTGGCCGGCGCCGGGGCGCCCGGGGGCGGGGGGCCGGCCGGGTCGTGGTGCATGCGGGCGGGTCGGATGCTCGACCGGGCGTCCCGGGCTGTCAAGGGTGGCGGCGGGGGGCGGTTGCGCGGGCGGGCGGCCGGTGGTTGAATGGCGCCGTTTCGCCGTGGGGCGGGGGCGGCGCAAGGAGCGGGAGCATGCGCGGGACGACGAGTTTGGCGGGGCTGGTGGTGTGGGCGATCTGCGTCTGGGGGTGCGACGGTCGCGGGCGGGCGCCGGAGGCGGCGCGGCCGGGCGGGGAGGCGGCGGGGCCGGCCGGCTTGACGGAGCGTACGGAGGGGGAGGAGTACGCGGTCGAGGCGCGGCACGCGGCGGCGGCGGTGGTGGGGCGGCCGACGGTGGCGGTGTTCGCGGGCACGGGGAAGGGGGAGTGGCACGTGAACGTCGAGTATCCGGCGAAGCTGGAGGTGGCGGCGGCGGAGGGGTTCGAGGTGGCGAAGCCGGTGTGGCGCAAGGAGGATGCGGTGCGATTCGACGAGGGGGAGTTGCGGTTCGAGGTGCCGTTGACGCCGTCGCGGGCGGGGGAGTTGCCGGTGCAGTTCAAGTTGAAGTTCGGGCTGTGCAGCGGGGACCGGTGCGTGACGCGGGAGGCGGTGCTGGGCTGGACGTACGCGGTGGGAGGGGGTTGAGCGTGGCGCGCGAGGGGAAGTCGCGGGCCAGTCATCCGCCGGCGGCGGCGAAGCCGGCGGCGGGGGCGCTGTTGGGGGAGTTGGCGGAGCGCGCGGCGCGGTCGTTCGCCGAGCGGCGGCAGATCCTGTCGTTCGAGGAGTATCTGGGCCTGGTGCTGGCGGAGCCGCGGGTGCACTTGCGAGACGCGGCGACGTATTTGCGGGACGCGTTCGACCACTACGGTCGGACGACGGTCCAGCGGCCGTGGGGGAATCTCGAACGGTGGCGGCTGTTCGACGCGGAGTTCGACGACGGTCGGGATCGGCTGGTGGGGCACGAGGCGGTGCAGGGGACGTTCTACCGGATCCTGTCGGGTTTCGTGCGGGACGGCCGGTCGAACCGGCTGATCCTGTTGCACGGTCCGAACGGTTCGGCGAAGACCACCTTCGTCCAGTGCATCATCCGGGCGCTCGAGCACTACTCGGGGACGCCGTCCGGGGCGTTGTACCGGTTCCACTGGATCTTCCCGACGGACCGGGTGGAGCGGGGCGGGCTTGGTTTCGGCGCGGGGGGGCGGGGCGGCAAGGGTCCGGCGACGTTCGCGCATCTGGAGGACGCCGACATCGATGCGCGGTTGGCCTGCGAGGTGCGGGATCATCCGCTGTTGCTGTTGCCGGACGCGTACCGGCGGGAGGTGTTGCGGGCGGTTGCGGCGGGGCCGGACGGCGAGCTGCGGGTGCCGGAGCGGCTGTTGCGGACGGGGTTGTGCCACAAGTGCCGGCAGATTTTCGACGCGTTGAGCGTCTCGTACGAGGGCGACCTGCGGAAGGTGCTGGCGCACGTGCAGGTCGAGCGGTTCACGGTGTCGCGCGGGTATCGCCGCGGGGCGATCGTGATCGGGCCGCAGTTGTCGGTCGACGCTGCGGAGCGGCAGGTCACGGCGGATCGTTCGCTGGCGGCGCTGCCGGCGGCGTTGCAGAACATGGCGTTGTACGAGCCGCACGGGGAGTTGGTGGACGGGGCGGGGGGGATCGTGGTGTTCGACGACCTGCTCAAGCGGCCGCTGGACGCGTTCAAGTACCTGCTGACGACGATCGAGAACGGGGAGGTGACGCTGTCGCATTCGATCCTGCGGCTCGACGCGGTGCTGGTGGCGACGGGCAACGAGGTGCACATGGAGGCGTTCCGGCGGCACCCCGAGTACGCGTCGTTCCGGGGGCGGCTGGCGACGATCCGGGTGCCGTACCTGCTGGAGCACCCGTTGGAGCGGGAGATCTACGAGTTGCACATCGTGCCGCAGGTGGAGCGTCACGTGGCGCCGCACGCGGTCGATCTGGCGGCGCGGTGGGCGGTGATGACGCGGCTGGGGCGGCCGGACACGGCGCCGTTCGAGCCGGAGGTCCGGCGGCTGGTGGAGGAGCTGTCGGTGGACGGCAAGGCGGCGCTATACGCGGGGGAGCTGCCGCGGGAGGGGTTGGATCCGGACGAGGCGAAGGCGCTGGTGGGGGCGGTGCCGCGGTTGCGGGCCGAGGCGGCGGCGGCGGCGGACGCCGAGGGGATGGTGGGGGCCTCGCCGCGCGAGGTGCGGGCGGTGTTGTTGCTGGCGGCGCAGCGGGACGATTCGACGTGTCTGTCGCCGTTCGGGGTGTTGGCGGAGCTGGGGGAATTGACGAGCCACGCGGCGGACTACGCGTTCCTGCAGCAGCCGGCCGAGAAGGGCGGGTTCCACGACCAGGCGGAGATCCTGCGCCGGCTGCGCGACTGGCTGTTGGATCGGATCGAGGACGACGTGCGGGAGTCGTCGGGGCTGATCGAGGCCGGGCGTTTTTCGGAGATGCTGGACCGCTACGTGCGGGAGGTGCGCTACTGGGTGAAGCAGGAGAAGGTGACGGACAAGGCGACGGGGCAGGAGCGGGGGGCGGACGAGGCGTACATGGCGCAGTTCGAGCGGTACGCCGGGGCGGGGCGGGACGTGACGGCGTTCCGCAACGAGGTGATGACGCGGATCGGGGCCCACCGGGCCGCGCACCCCGGCCAGCCGCTCGACGTGCCCGCGTTGTTTCCCGAGATGCTGCGGCGGGTGCGTCGCGCGGTGCTCGAGGAGCGCCGGCCGCAGATCCACCGGTTGGCCGAGCGGCTGCTGGTGCATTTCGACGATCCGGCGGCGGTGCCGGCCGACGACCGTGCCCGGGTCGCGGCGTTGTTCGAGGCGTTGTTGGCGGAGCGGGGGTACTGTCGGGGGTGCGCGCGCGAGGCGGTGGCGGCCCTGGTCCGCACCCGTCTGCGGGACGACAGGCCCTAGCCCGGGTCGGCCGTCCGTGATAGGGTTCGGCGGGTATCGTACCGGCTGGTTTGCCGGTCGGGCGTGGGGACGGGATGAGCGGCGACGACCGGATGGATCGCGACGATTCGGGGCCGGCCACGAGCAGCACCTCGACGACCGGCCTGTCGCTCGGGCGGGCGGACAGCCAGCAACTGCTGGTGTTGCCGCTGATGAGCTACACGGCGGTCACGACCGACCGGGAGATGGCGACCAGTTTCGTCCGCCAGTTGTTGCAGGCGGCGAGCAAGATGATCCCGACGCGGGAGTGGTCGACGCAGGACCTGCGCGACATCCTCGGTTTCGTCCTGGAGGGCGGGGTCGACCCCGTGCCGATGCTCGAGGGGCGGTATCTGCGCAAGCGGCTGAAGGAGCAGCTCGCGCGGGCCGAGCGCTACAGCGAGCCCTTCTCGCTGATGTTCGTCTCGCTCAGCGAGAACGCGGACGCGATCCATCACCAGGGGTTGGTCGATCTGCTGATGGAGCGTCTGCGCCGGTCGGACATGGTGTTCCTGTACCGGCGGCGGGTGGCGATCATCCTGCCGCACACGAACGAGAAGGCGGCCGAGGGGCTGATCGCGCGGATCCGCACCCTGGCGGCGGCGACGATTCCCGCCGAGGTGGTGATCGAGACGCTGGTGCGGACCTATCCGAGCGGGGATTTCGCGCACCCGGCGGAGGTCCTGGACTGGGCCGAGGACCAGTTGCGATGAAGGGTCGAGCGACGCGAACGGGGGTGGACCGGGAGGGGCGGAGGGACGGGCGGCGATGAAGTGGGAGGTTCGGGTGCCGGCGCGGGAGCGCGCCGGCCAGCCGGGGACGGCGACGGTCGAGGCCGAGAACTGGAAGTCGGCGATCGTGGCGGCGCTCCGGCAGTTCGACGAGCCGCAGGACGGCATGGGGAAGTACTCGTGCGACGTGCGCGAGGACGGTTCGCTGCAGATCGTGGATCTCGGCAGCCGGCGGGTCTTCCTCGTGCGCGACCTGGAGTACGTCGCGGCGCCGCCGATCGTGCCGCCGCCGGAGGCGGTGGCCCGGCGTTCCTCGATGCTGCCCGCGTCGCCTGCGGTCCCCGGGCGGGCGTCCGCCGTGCCCGGTGTTTCGCAGGTTCCTCCCGCGCCCCGGGCCTCGGCCGTCCCGGCGGCGGCGTCCGTGCCGGTCCCGGCGGCGGCGTCCGTGCCGGCGCCGGCGGCGGCGCCCGCGCCGGTCCCGGCGGTTCCGCCGGCGCTGCCGGAGCACCAGTTGTTCTTCTCGCGGGACGAGGATCCGTCGAGCGGGTCTTCGTTGTGGTACCGCGAGCGGCTGATCGCGGTGCCGCCCGGTACGACGCGGGAGGGGATCAACCTGCTGCTGATGAGCTACTACAACGCGTTGCGCGCGGAGGCGGCCGAGCGCAGCGAGGCGAAGTACATCAACGTGGCGGTGTTCGACCATGCGTTCGCGTCCCGGGCCGAGCGACCGGCGCTGGGGGCGTTGAACTGGAAGTCGTGGCGCAGCGAGGTGCCCGAGGTCAGCTATCCGGTCGACCAGCCGTCGCTGCCGCCGCCGCAGCCGCCGCCGGCGCCCGTCGCCGCGGTGTCGGCGGAGGCGTCCGTGCCGTCTTCCGCGCCCGCGGCGGCGGCCATGCCGCGGGCGCCTTCGGCGCCGCCGCCGGCGCCCTCGGCGGCGCCGCCGCCGGCGGTGGTGCAGCAGCCGCTGCCCGCGCCGGTCCCGGCCGCGGCCGCGGCCGCGGTGGTGCCCGGTTCCCGGGAGCCCTCGTATCCGGGAACCACGCGGAACCCGCTGGCGCAGACGGGCCGCCGTCGTGTCCCCACGCCTGCCGATCTGGCCCGGATCGGCCGCGAGGGGCACGAGGAGATGGTGGTCAACGAGATCCTGGCGCAGGTCTTCGAGGAGATGATGGGGCTGTTCAACTGCCGCACGCGCGAGTCCGCCGCAGAGTTCGCGCTCGACGTGGCGATGCGGCGCATTCCGTGCGAGGCGGGCAGCGTGTTGCTCTCCGACATCAACTCGCGCGACCTGGTGTTCACGGCGGTGCGCGGCGATGCGGGCCATCGGCTGAAGGGCCGGCGGGTGCCGATGGGCAAGGGGATCGTGGGGTTCGCGGCGCGCGAGGGGGTGGCGATCGCGATCGCGGACGTGCACAAGGACGGCCGGTGGAACGAGGACGTGGACCGGGAGACCGGGTTCTCGACGCGGTCGGTGATCGTGGCCCCGGTGGTGCACGAGGGGTTGACGTACGGTGCGTTCGAGCTGTTGAACCGGAAGGGGGCCGAGGTGTTCCTGCAGACGGAGACGAGCATCATCTCCTACATCGCCTCGCAACTCGCCGCGCACTTCGCCACGTCGGTGCCGTTCGGGGGCGAGTTGGTCCTGGACGACGACCGTCCCGCCCGGCCCTCGGGGGTGCGTCCCGGGGCGCAGAAGATGACGAAGAAGAACGCCCCGGTGGTTTCCCGGACGGCGCAGGTCGCCGCTCCGGGGCGCGGCGCGAAGAAGCGCTGAGGGGGGGGCGACCGGTTTCGGGCGGCCCGGCGCGCCGGGTTCGCGGTTCGGGCGAGCCGTTCCGCCTTCGTCGGGGAGTGGGGTTGCGGGAGCGCCGCTAGAGCAGGTGGCGGCCGGCCTCCATGATCCGGCGGCCATCGACCTCGACGGTCGGTTCGAGGGTGATGAAGTCGCAATGGGCGTCGGAGTCCCAGTCGGCGCCGGTGACGTGGGGGTATGGGCTGCCGGCGGCGATGTGGACGGAGGGGAACTTCTCGTCGTGCAGCATGTTGCCCAGCAGGCGGGCCAGGCCGCGGTTCGTGCCGACGGCGAATTCGCCGATCCGGTCGGCGTTGTCGTCGAGGCGGACGTAGCGTTCCAGGCCGGCCTGGAGTTCGGCGTTGGCGCAGCGGATGCGGCGGACCCGTCCGCCGCTCAGTTCGAGGGTGACGGGGGTGGCGGTGATCACACCGTAGCGGCCGGCGAAGTGGTCGCCGACCACGCCATCGACGACGAAGGTGCCGTCGGCCTCGGCCGGCGCGGTGTAGACCTCGGCGCCCGGCAGGTTGTTGCTGCCCTTGACCACGAACCGTTCCCGGTAGTCGCCGCTCGAGCAGACCCAGTGGCGCCGCGGGTCGAAGCGGAAGCGGGCGTCGGTGCCGTTGGTGCCGGTGACGAGGATCTCGCGTGCGCCGCGGATCGCGTCGAACACGCGGCGGGTGAAGGCCCACAGTTCCCGCGGGTCTTCCTGCATCGCGCTCTCGAGCACCTCGTAGGTGACGCCGGGCATGTTGACGTGTTTGATCGAGTCGGAGTGCAGGGCGATCGGCCGGCGCACGGTTTGCAGTTCGTTGATCCGGTCGTCGGCCGCGGGGCGGACCATCACCAGCACGACGTCGCAGTCGTCGAGCGCGCGCGACACCTCGTCCGGCAGTTTCGGCAGCGGCCGCGGGCCGAAGCGGTCGAGGTTGAACGAGGCGCAGCGGGCGCCGAGGGCCCGGGCCCGTCGTTCCAGTTCGTCGGTCGCCCGGACGATCGCGTCGTCGCCGACGATCACCAGCCGGTCGGTCGGCTGGAGGCCCACCGACATCAGGATGTGCTCCACGGCCCGTTCGATGCTCATGACGCCTCCCGTCCCCCCGGTTGCGGGCCATGCTAGTACACTGGGGAGCCGATTCGTACGGATTCCGCAGTTGGTCGCCGTCGATTCCGTCCGGCGGGTCGGCGGCCGGGGGTTTCGCGGCCGGCGCCGGGGGGAGTTGGATTGCCGGTCGTTCAGGGTGCCGGGGGCGCGGGGGGAGGGGCGAGGAGGGCCTGGACGGCGGCGTCGAGCGCCGGGCGGGTGGAGTCGTTGAACTCGCGTCCGACGTAGCGCACGAGGCCGTCGGGGTCGGCGACGATGGTCAGCGGGAGGTCTTCGTCGCCGGCGAAGCGGTTGGCGGCGGTCCGTTCGGGGTCGTGGCAGACGGTGAAGGGGAGCGGGTGTTCGGCGAGGTAGGCGTCGAGCGCCTCGCGTTCTTCGTCGACGGAGACGGCGAGGATCCGCAGCCGGTCGGCGCGGTGTCGGGCGTGGAGTTGCCTGAGGTGTTCGAGTTCGGCCTTGCAGGTGGAGCACCAGGTGGCCCAGAAGGCGATCACCGCCGGTTTGCCGCGCAGTTCGGCGGTGGTGATCGTGCCGCCGCGGAGGGTGTGGAAGGCGGCGGCGGGCAGGCTGGACCCGGGCGTCACGTCGGCCTGGGCCGACAGCGAGAAGACGAGCAGTGCGAGTCCGGCGAGCGCCCCGCGACTTCCTCGCGACCGAACCGTTGACCGCATCGGTTTCACTCCTCTTCGATCCACTCGTCCAGGGCTTCGATCGAGTCCTGGAACCGTCGACCATTGACGAAGATCGTCGGGGTTGCTTCAACGCCGATGCGTTGTCCTTCGAGTTTGTCCCGCTGGACGCGGGTGGCGGATTCCTGCGAGATCCTTTCGGATTCGAAGCGATCGATGTCCATCCCGAGTTCGGTGGCGATGCGGACGTACAGTCCGGGGCCGATGTCGTCCTGGTTCTCGTAGAGTCGCTCGTGGAATTCCCAGTACTTGCCCTGGGCCTGGGCGGCGACGCAGGCCCGCGCCGCGCTCATCGCCATCGGGTGGCTGTCGAGGGGGAAGTGTTTGTAGAACAGGCGGATGCGGGTGGGGTTGTCGCGTTGCAGGCGGAGGAGGGTTTCGGAGGCCCGGCGGCAGTGCGGACATTCGAAGTCGCTGAAGGCGACGATGGTGATCGATGCGTCGTCGGGGCCGAGGGGTTCGGCTCCATCGAGGTCGATCGTCACGGGTTCGGTTTCGCGGTAGCGGCGGATGACCTGGGATTCGACCTCGTCGGTGCCGTAGCCTTCCATGAGGCGGCGGGCGGCGAAGCGGGCCGCGCCGCGGGCGCGGGGGCATGGTGCGGCGGGGTCGGTCAGTTCGTCGGCGAGGGTGCGGATGCCGTCGCAGGGGGTGGCGAGGCGGGTGAGCAGGCGGACCAGGGTATCGACTTCCTGGCCGGTCATGCGGTCGAGGCCGAGAGCGGCGTCCTGGCGGAGCACGGCCCGCAGGGCGGAGGTATCGCGGTTTTCGCCCGAGCCGCAGCCGAGGAAGGCGGCGAGGCCGAGGGCGAGGCATCGGGCGGGGTATCCGGGGAGGGGGTGCATCGGAGGTTCTGCCTCTCCTTTCTCCCGCGGGGGTCGCGGGCGTTGCTAGCGTGGGGCGCCGAGGGCGATCCAGCGTTCGAGCGCGGTCGCCTGGTCGCGGGACAGCGGGTCGTGCGGCGGCATCCGTTCGCCGACCAGTCCCGGCGCGCCGGTCACCTTGTACAACAGGTAGGACCGTTCGGGCGAGCCCGGGGCGAGGACGCGCCAGCCGATCCATTCGACGGAGGTGCGGGTCGCCGTCTGGTCGAGGCGTTCCGCCGGCCAGAGGGCGAGTCCGGCGGAGGGTCGGGATTCGCCGTGGCAGTCGGCGCAGCGTCGTTCGAGGAGCGGGGCGATGTCGTGGTCGAACGCGGGGTCCGGGGGGGGCGGGGGGCGACCGTGGTCGGTGTTGCCGGTGACGAACACGGACGGGACGAAGGTCCGGGGGGTGGAGCCGTCGATGCCGCGGACGGCGTCGTCGAGGACGAGCTGGTAGGCCAGGTTGGGGCGGAGGGAGGTGCCGGGGGTGAACCGGAGGGTGCGGTCGACGAGGCTGTAGCCGACGGTGCCGCCGGGGCGCAGTTCGCCGCTGCGCAGGCGGAGGGTGTCGGGGCCGAGGGTGGAGGGGTCGAGGGGTACTTCGAGGGTGAGGGTGGGGACGACGGAGACGGGGACGTCGCGGGCGCCGTGGGGCGGGGTCACGGCGACGAGTTCGAGGATGCGGGGCGGTTGCGGGGGGTCTTCGCAGCCGCAGGTCAGGAGAGCGATCAGGATTCCGAGTACAGGACGAGTTGCTCCTCGATGCAGGTCTCGTCGATTCCGGTGCGGATGTGGTCCTTGAGGCAGTCGGCGACGGTGATCGCCAGGTCGTCGAGCCCGCCGTCTTCCACCAGCTTGGCCAGCACGGCGCGGGACTCCTCGGTATCCGCCTCGCGGAGCAGCGCCCGAACCTCCTCGATCTCGATCCCCTCGAAGTCCACGATCATCCGGTCCAGCAGGTACTTCGCCAGTTGCTTCACGGTTCCACCTCGCGTGTCGCTCGGCGGCGTTCCGCCGTCGGGTTTCCTGCGGCGTTCGGGCCGCGCCGTTTCCGGGTCTCGTCTGCCCCACGGCGCTCCTTTGGCGCCCGCCGGCCGCCCGGCTCCTTCCCGCTTCCGGGGGTCTGGGCTAGAATGCGCCCGTGACGCGGATCGCGCCCGGCGGCCAAGCCGCACCTGTCGCACCTCTACCACGGTGCGGCGCACGGGTGCAACTGCCTCGACGCGGGGGGGAGGCGTAGCCGATGCGGCTGTTGGTGGCGGCGTTTGCGGAGATCCCGTCGTTGTCCTTCGAGTTCGAGGTGGTGACGGAGATTGCGAAGGCGTTCGAGGGCTGGTTCGAGGTCGAGGTCTTCACGCCGATGGTGGAGGCGGGGGCGCACCTGGAGGCGTTCCACGGGGGGCGGTTGCACCGGGTGCCGTTGCCGCCGCAGGCGGAGGCGGAGGAGGAGGCGGCGGCGTTCCGGCGGGGGCTGGAGCGGCAGGTCGATTCGGCGGGGTGGGACGCGGTCCACGTCTTCTCGGCGATCGAAGGTCGGCCGATCGTCGACCGGTTGCCGCCGGGCGTACCGTTGATCTTCGAGCCGCAGCCGGTCCCCTCGCTGCTGCTGCGGGTCGGCCTGCCCGGCCGTGGCTGGGCCGCGCGGCTGGCCGCCGACGAGACCGCGGTGCTCGAGCGGACGCAGGCGCTGGTGTTGCACGAGGCGACCGACGCGGGGGCGCTGCGCTATCGGCGCCGGCTGACGCCGCACGCGGTGCTGCCCGAGCCGGTCGACCTCGACGACTACCACTGGGAGCAGTTCGTGCCTGCCGCCGTCCCCGTGGTCCTGGTGCTCGACGCGGGGCTCGACGACCCGACGCGGCAGGCGATCGATCAGGCGTTGGCGGCGCTGCCCGGGCCCGTGGTGCGGTGGCTCGACCTGCGCCGTGCCCGGCTGCGGGTCGAGGGGCGGCCGGAGCCGGTGGCGTTGTCCGCCTGGTTCGCGGGGGTGGCGGACCGTCCGGTGCCGCTGCGCATCGCCGCCCGCGCGGCGCTCAACGCGTCCGACGTGGTGGTCATCCCCCATGCCGCGGTGCTCGATACTGCCGGCGGGACCACCTCGTGCCGGCGCTGGGGGGTGTTGCAGGCGGCGGCCTGCCGGCGGCCGGTGGTGTTGTCCGAGGGGCCGGGCGCGCCGGCGCCGTCGCGGCTGGGCGAGCATCTGTTCCGGTTTCCGGCGGGCGACTGGGGCGCGATGGCCGACCTGGTGCGTTCGCTGTTGTTCCATCCGACGAAGGCGATCCAGGTCGCCGACCGGGCCCGGCAGCGGGTCGAGGCGGAGTTTTCCGCCGCCGAATTCCGCCGGCGGCTGCGCGCGATCTACGCCGGCCTGATCGAGCAGGAGCCCGGCGCCCCGCGCGCGGCGCCGGTCCGACTGGAGGGACCCGCGTGACGGCCGAACATCTTCCGACCGCTTCCGAGCGTGACAACCGGACCGTGTGGGACGGCCGGCGCGAGGGCTGGTACGAGGTCTACTACCTCAAGCTGAACCATCGCGCGTCGGGAACCGCCGTCTGGATCCGCTACACGCTGCTCGTCCCCCTCCCCCACCGCGGCGTTCCGGTTTCGGAGCTGTGGGCGATCGCGTTCGACGCGCGCGACCCGTCGCGCAACCTGGCGCTCAAGCGCTCCCGGCCGCTCGACCCCACCGCGATCCGCCGCGACCGTTTCGCCTTCGCCGTCGGCGACGCGCGGCTCGAGCACGCCTCCGCCCGCGGGGCGCTCGAAGGGGCCGCCGGACGCCTGGAATGGGACCTGGCCTGGGACCCGCCGCGGGAGGGGTTCCGGCCGTTCCCGCACGAGGCGATGTACCGGCTGCCGCTGCCGAAGACCAAGTGGCTGGTGCCGAACCAGGACGTCGCCTTCCGCGGGGTGTTGACCTGGAACGAGCGCGTGCTGGAGTGCGCGGGGGAACCGGGACAGCAGTCGCACCTGTGGGGCGCGCAGCATGCCGACCGGTGGGTCTGGGGTCACGCCAACCTGTGGGCCGACGGGGCGGACGCGACGTTCGAGTGTCTCACGTCGCGGTTGCGTTTCGGGCCCGTGCGGACGCCCGAGCTGACGCTGTTGCTGCTGCGGCTCGACGGGCGCTGGCGGCGGCTCAACGCGTTGTGGCGCGCGCCGTTGCACCGCGTCCGGATCGACCCGCCGAACTACCTGTTCGAGGCGTCGGGCGACGGGCTGCGGCTGCGCGGGAACGCCTCGGCGCGCCTGGCCGACCTGGTCGGCGTCGAGTACACCGACCCCGACGGGTCGCACCTGTGGTGCTACAACACCAAGGTGGCGGATCTGTCGCTGGAGGTGCGCGACGAGCGGGGGGGCCAGCGGACGTTGCGGGCCGACCGGACGTTCGCGCTGGAGTTCGTGCAGCGCGAGCGGGACCCGCGGATTCCGATCCGGATCTGAGGGTCGGCGGCGGGACGCGGCGCTAGCGGCAGTCGGGGCGCCGGGTGTGGCAGGCGGCGCAGGTCTGGGGGGAGGTTGCGAGGAGGCCGGAGCAGCGCTGGTTCCAGTCCGGGCCGTGGGGCCGGACGACGGCGTGACAGGTGACGCAGTCGCGTCCGGTGTGGCACGAGACGCACGAGCCGAGGTTCCGGCGCGCCTCGCGTGCGTGGAGTTCCGGCCGGAGGGCCCACGATTCGCCGTGCACGGACGACCCGCGGGGGACGTCGCGGCCCAGGCGGGGCGAATCGAGGGTCAGGCCGGCGCGGCGGTGGCAGGACAGGCAGGTTTCCTGGCCGCGGTGGCAGGTATTGCAGTCGAGGTCGGCGCCGCGGCTGGCCGGGCCGTGGGCCGAGAGCCAGCCCGCCGGATGGAACCGTCGTTCGATCGCCTCGCCGAGGTGGCAGCCTTCGCAGAACGAGGGTTCGTGGCAGCTCGCGCAGACGTCGCGCCGGGTGCGGGCCGGCACGCCGTGTTGGCGGGCGAAGTCTTCGACGTGGGCCAGGTCGCCCATCCAGGCCGGCGGCCGCAGTTCGGGGCGGCCGGGGCGCCGGAGGGTCAGGCGGCCGCGCGCATCGTGGAGGTGGCAGCGGGCGCAGCCGCCCTCGAGGGCGTCGTCGTGGCAGGTCATGCAGCGGGTCATGGGCGGCGGCACGCCGCCGGCGATGCGGGCCGGATCGTGGCAGGCGGTGCACGGCGCGCCCGCGGCGTCCTCGTGCCGCCGGTGATCGAAGGCCAGTGCCGGGAAGCGCGGGGCGACGGCGGGGAGGGCCAGGCGTCCGGCGGCGTCGACCGGGTGGCACAGGGCGCAGACTTCGGGGTCGGCGGTCGCGGTGCGCGGTCCGGGCGCGGGCCGTTCGAAGGGGTGGCAGCCGGTGCAGTCCGCCTCGCGGGGCCGTTCGAAGTCCGGCGCCGGGGTCGCGGCGCCGGGGGCGGTTTCCGGCGGGGTCGGGCGGTGGCAGGCGGAGCAGTCGGGCTGGTGCGCGGCGTGGCGCGCGTGGTCGAAGCGCACGCGGCCGCTCGGGTCGGCCGGCGGGGGCGGGGCGGGGTCGTTTGCGCCGCCGGCCGGCAGGCCGAGGGCGGGGAGGAGGAGGGCGAGGAGGGCGGCGGCGGCCGCCGCCGGGCGAAGGATCGGGGGCAGACGCGGTCCGGGGCCGTTCACCACGCCACCCCCAAGTCGAGCCAGGCGAAGAGGGCGAAGGTGGTGCCCTCGCGTGTGTCGTGGGCCACCTGGGCTTCCGCCGCGAGGCGCACGCCGTCCACGACATCGACCGCGGCGCCGGCCCGGCCGGCGCCGCCGACGCCGTAGCCGCGGTCGCGGAGCAGGTCGTTCCACTGCCAGGCCGAGGCGACGGCGAGCAGTTCCCAGCGGCCGGCCAGGGGGACGCGGACGGTCCAGTCGGCGCCGGCGAGGTCGGTGGTGGCTCCGCGGAGCAGCTTCCAGCGGAGCGACGACGAGAACGTCTCGATACGGAGGGTGAGGCCCGCGCCGCCGCCCAGGTCGGTGATCGGGCCGAGCAGGCGGGTCGGGGCGTCGCGTTCGCCGCCGCGCACGTGGCGGGCGGCGACCCAGGCCTCGCCGCGCAGCGCTCCGGCGAGCGGGAAGCCGTAGCGCAGGGTCAGTTCGTGGAACGGGTCGGCGGCGAAGACCCAGAAGAGCGATTCCGCATCGAAGGTCGGGCGGAAGTAGTCGTAGCGCGCCTCGATCCGGTGGCGGCCGCCGTCGAGGCGCGCGGCCAGTTCGGCGGTGGCGTCGGCGAACAGGCCGGCGGTCAGGTCGACGCGCGCGGAGGTGAACGCCGCGAGCGGTCCCCATCCGCCATCGACCTGCCAGCCGACGAGTTCTTCCGCGGTGCCGCCGTCGAGGGAGCGCCAGGTGCGGCGGTAGGCGGCGGCCCAGCCGACGGGGCCGAGGCGTCCGTCGAGGATCGCCTGGACGGTCGGGCGGTGTTCGGGGGCGGCGTGGCCGTCGTAGCGTTCGGCGCCCTCCCCTTCCGCGCTCCAGCGTTCCAGTCCTTCCGGGGCGAAGGAGCTGCCGGCGAGGCGCAGGCCGCGGAGGTTCTCGAAGCCACCGGCGACGGTGAGGCCGAGCCATGGGAGCGGGTCGAAGCGCACCTCGGCGCCGTCGTCGGAGCGCCAGCCGAGCGGTCCGTCGTGGAGCAGGCGGCCGGCGCGCAGGTCGAGCCAGCCGTCGAGGAGGTTGGTCGCGGCGACGTGGGCCCGGAGGACTTCGAGCGCCATGTCCTGGGCGAAGGGGACGAAGGCGAGGTTGGCGGGGTCCGTGGCTTCGCCGGCGACGCCGGGGTCGGCGAACCAGCGCAGCGAGGCGTGGATCGCGATGTCGGGTTCGCGCGCCGGGTCCGGGCTGTCGGCGGGCACCTGGAGCAGGTCATCGATGCCGAGTCGGAGGGTGGTCTGGACGAGCCGTTCGTCGAGCACGACGGCGCCGTCGCGGCCGATCACGGGGTAGGCCAGCGCTCCGGTGCGGGACTCGATGCGGACGCGCGCGGCCGAGGCCGGGGGGGCGGTGCAGAGGGCGGCGGCGAAGGCGGCGACGACGGCCGAGGGGGTCGGCGGGAGCCGGGGCGGGAGGCGCGGCACCTTCGCTGGCACGGGGGCATCGTAGACGGCGCGAACGTTCGCGGCAACTCCGGGGAGTCGGAGCGGGTGCCGTCGGGGTTGCGGGTGTGACGCCCTGCGGACAGACTGGGCGCTGGATGGCGGGGGTCGCCGGATGATCGGCGCGCTCCGCGAAGGCAAGTCCCGCGTCGCCCGGCTCATCGGCGAGGGGAAAAGGGCGTGGTCTACGCGGCGGAGCACACGCTCGTCGGCCGGCCCGCGGCGATCAAGCTGCGCCACGGGGAGTACGCCCGCGAACCCGAGGTAGTGCAGCGGTTCGTGCGGGAGGCACGGGCAGCGACGGCCATCCGCCTTGCCAACATCATCGAAATCACGGCCATGGGCAGGACGCCGGGCGGCCAGCCGTTTCTCGTGATGGAACTACCTGCACGACACGGGCGAGACGTTGCAGCGCACCACGAACGTTCTGGCCGGCCTCCCGCCCGCCCTTCCAGGCCGCGCGGACGACCGCGGTCAGTTCTCGGAAACCCGGTAGCCGCCGTCCTCGAGTTCCACGCCCACCACGAACGGCATCCGTTCGTCCGCCTCCGAGCCGCACACCAACTTCGACCTACCGGTGAGCGTGTCGGCGTCGATGCGACAGGGCCCGTGACGCAGGAACGGCGCCGCTTCGAGGATGTCGCGCCGCCAGGCCGCCCACTGATCCGGGAACGCTTCGGCGCCGGAGGCCCACCGTTCGCGGCGCGCCGACGTCAGTTGGCAGAGAAACGCGGCCTCGTCGTCGTTCTCGGCTGCTTCCGCCAGCGCGGCCGCCAGCGCGTCGGCGTCCATGAAGGCGGGACAGCCGGAATCCGACGCGGAAGCCCCCGCCCCCGCACTCCGCAGCTCGGCGCTGCCGCAGCCGCAAAGGATCAAGCCGGACCAGAAGCATGCCATTCCACGCATTTGACCTTCCTCCTGTCGTCGTGCGTTCCGCGGGCGTCCATCTTCCACCCCATGTCCCCGGGTGGCGCCTATGACCGGCGGCGCGGCGCCCGCATTCACTGGGACGACTTCGGCGCACCCACCGCCTACGGCCCCCGACGCCTCGGTGCGGCACCCCTCACGGTTGACCGAGGCGGGCGGCGTCTGCGATGAATGCGCCCGGAGAGCGGCTCGTCCCAGGACCCGACTTGGCCCCTGCGATGCGGAGCCGCGAAAGGAGATAAGGGTGACCTGCGAGTCCGGCGGCGACGGTTCCTGGCACTGCAGCCTCTGGACCTCGGCCGGGTACTTCTACGCCGCCCGGATCGTTCGTGGCTCGGCCATCGTCGAGTCCACCCTGATGGCCCAAGGCGCCTGGCAAGTGACCGAGGTCGAGTTGTTGGCCGACGATTGAACCTGACCTTTGTGGCCTTCACCTTCGCGTCTGCGCTCGCCGCCCTTCGCGTCCGTTCGCGCGTCGGCGGGCCGGCGACGTCGGCTTCCATCGCGTCCCGGCGCCCTCCCCCACCGAAGTTGCTGGAGGAGGTCCGCCGGCAGGCGGGCGACCGGCCGCTCGAGACGCTGCTGTTCGACGTGGACGACGCCGCTTCGAACGCCGCGGCGGCGGGTTTCGGGCGCGCGGGGATCTACCGCGGCGGCGGCGGTGCATGGTAGAGTCGCGGGGATGCACGGGGGACGTCGGAACGGGAAGGCGGGGCGGGGCGGGTCCGGCGGGGGCCGCGCGGCGGCGTGGGCGGCCGCGTGCGCGGGGGTGTTGCTGGCGGCCGCTCCGGCGGGCGCGGAGACGGGGACGTTCGACCTGCACTTCGAGGGGGGGGCGGCGGCGTTCCTGACGCAGCCGCAGACCGGGTATTTCGGTTTCGGTGGGAGCGCGGCGGCGGCGTGGGAGTGGTCGATCGTCGATCTCGTCGGGCTGGAGCTGGAGTACCTGTTCGGCGGCTTCACCGAGGGCACGGGCGAGTTCGCGCGGCCGGACGGTTTTCTGCATCTCGTCGGCGGTGGCGTGCGGCTGCGGCCGATCAACGACAGCTCGGGGTTCGCGCTGCACGTCGGCGATCTTCCCGACTGGCACCGCGGGAACCTGCACGGCGATCTGTGGCTGTCCGCGCACGTCGGCTACGTCCGGACCGGCGGCCTGAATCGCCTGGGTTTCGACGCCGGAGCGGGCTACGAGCTGTCGCTGGTCGATGGGTTCTCGTTCGGCCCGTACGTCCGCTACCTGCAGGTCGTGCAGCCCGACGACGACCCGCTGGACCCGGCCGACGCCAAGGCGCTGGCCTTCGGCCTGGCGGGGACGTTCTGCCTGACGAGCTGCTCGGTGCACGTGGAGCCGCCGGACACCGACGGGGACGGGCTGTACGACCACCTCGACGGGTGTCCCGCGGCGGCGGAGGACCGGGACGGCTTCGCGGACGGCGACGGCTGTCCCGACCCGGACAACGACGGCGACACGGTCCCGGACGGGGCGGACGGCTGTCCGGACGAGCCGGAGGACCCGGACGGGCGCCACGACGACGACGGCTGTCCCGAACCGGAAATCGACTCGGACGGCGACACGCGGCTCGACGAGGACGACGCGTGCCCGGCGGAGGCGGAGGACCGGGACGGGTTCGAGGACGAGGACGGGTGTCCGGAGCCCGACAACGACCGCGACGGGATCCTGGACGAGGACGACGACTGTCCGCTGGAATCCGAGGTGATCAACGGGCTGGAGGACACCGACGGGTGTCCGGACCAGACGCTGGTCCACGTGGAACACGACCGCATCCTGCTGGAGGAGATGGTGCACTTCGAGTTCAACACGGCGGTGTTGCGTCCGGGTTCGCTGCGCATCCTCCAGGACGTGGCGCGGTTGTTGCTGGCGCATCCGGAGTACCGGCGGGTTTCGATCGAGGGGCACACCGACTATCGGGGCAGCGACGAGTTCAACCTCCGCCTGTCGCAGCAGCGGGCCGACCGGGTGCGGGACACGCTGGTGCGGCTGGGGGTGGAGCCGGAGCGGCTGGAGACGCGGGGGTTCGGCAAGACGCGGCCGATCGCGGAGGGCCGGACGCTGGCCGACAACCGGCGGAACCGGCGGGTGGAGTTCGTGATCATCGAGTTGGGGCCGCGGTAGCGGGCGGCGGGGCGGTCGGGGGGAACGGGGGCGGTCGGCGCGGTCACGGACGGACGACCTTGTGCAGCACGACCGGCCCGGTGCCGTCGCCGACGACCTGGGTCGTCTCGGAGGAGTCGAACCGCACCGAGTCCCGCTCGGCGATGTAGCTGAGGGGGACGCCCGAGGCGACGGCGTCGCCGGGGGCCAGCACGGTCACCCGGGCGCCGGTGATGCCGGTGCAGCCGGCGACGGACAGCAGGCCGGCCGCGTCGAGGATCTGCCAGGTGCCGCCGTTGCCGAGGCAGGCGTCGAGGGCCAGCACGACGCCGCCGGCGCGGAGGAACGACTGGAGCGGGGCGGCGAGGGTGGTGCCGGCGGCGCGGAGATCGGCGTCGGCGGCGAGCGGTTGTTCGTAGATCACCAGGACGTCGAAGTCGGTGAGGGCGGCGGCGAGGGCGGCCGGGTCGCCGAAGGCGGTGCGTTCCCAGGTGCGGCCGCGTTCGAGCGCCGCCTGGGAGATGGCGAGGTCGACGTTGTTCGCGGCGGTGCCGGGGCCGGTCTGGGTCCAGGCGGTGAGCGCGGCGACGGTCACGGGGTTGGTCGGGGCCCAGGAGAACACGGCATTGGAGACCAGCAGGAGTTGCGCGCGGCGGAAGCGGGCGTAGTCGTGTCCGACGAGGACGAGGTGGCCGGGGACGGCCTCGCTGCAGGCGGACTCCTCGCAGATGCCGCTGGTGCAGGCGTGGCCGCAGGCGCCGCAGTGGTCGGGGTCGCTGGTCAGATCGACGCACGAGCCGCCGCAGGCGGTGTAGCCGTCGGGGCACTCGGCGAGGCAGGTGCCGGCGAAGCACGATTCGCCCGGGGCGCAGGCGCGGCCGCAGGCGCCGCAGTGGGCGGGGTCGGTGGTCAGGTCGACGCACGCGCCGGCGCAGGCGGTGCGGCCGGGGGGGCAGTCGAGGGTGCAGGAGCCCGCGCGGCAGACGTCGCCGGGGTCGCAGGCCTGGTCGCAGGCGCCGCAGTGCGCGGGGTCGGTGGTCAGGTCGACGCACTCGCCGCCGCAGTCGGTGGTGCCGGGGGGGCACGGGGCGCGGCATTCGCCATCGACGCAGGGGACGCCGGGGGTGCAGGCGTGGCCGCAGGCGCCGCAGTTGTCGGGGTCGCGGGTGGGATCGACGCAGGCGCCGCCGCACTCGACGTGGCCGGGCAGGCATTCGCGCCGGCACTCGCCGGCCTCGCAGACCTCGGCGGGGGCGCAGGCGCGGCCGCAGGCGCCGCAGTTCCGGGGGTCCTCGCCGGTATCGACGCACGCGCCGTCGCACTCGACGTAGCCGGGCAGGCATTCGCGGACGCAGGTGCCGCGCTGGCACAGTTCGCCGGGGGCGCAGGCGCGGCCGCAGGCGCCGCAGTTGGCCGGGTCGGTGCGCAGGTCGGTGCAGCGGCCGGCGCAGTCGGTGCGGGGCGGCGGGCAGTCGCCGCCGATGCAGGTGCCGTCGCGGCACTCCGCGCCGGCGGGGCAGGCGGCGCCGCAGCGGCCGCAGTTCCGCTCATCGGTGCGGGGATCGACGCACGCGCCCGCGCAGGCCAGTTCGCCGGGGCCGCAGGTGATCGCGCGGCACGTTCCGTCCTCGCAGGCCTCGTCGTCGGCGCAGGCGCGGCCGCAGGCGCCGCAGTTCGCGCGGTCGGTGCGGAGCACGACGCAGGAGGAGTCGCAGAGCGTGGTTCCTGCGGGGCAGTCGTGGCCGACCACGGGGTTCCCGCAGCCGAGGAGCAGCAGAGCGGGGCCGAGCGCGACCCCCAGACCGACGAGCCCGTTGCACCGCATCGTCCACCTCGCCTGCGGCGATCATCCAATGGCGCGGGGCGGCGTGCAAGTCCGGGTTCGGGGGCGGCGGTGGACGGGCGGGGCGGGTTCTGCTAGCGGTGTCGGGGGAGGAGGGAGCGGTGGACCGCAAGCCGATCGACATTCCGGCCCTGCAACAGAAGAAGCGGCGCGGCGAGAAGATCACGATGCTCACCGCCTACGACGCGGCCTGGGCCCGGCTGCTCGACCAGGCCGGCGTCGACACGATCCTGGTCGGCGACAGCGCGGCGAACGTGGTGCTGGGCTATCGCGACACGCTGCCGGTGACGATGGAGGAGATGCTGGTGCTGACCCGCGCGGTGACGCGCGGGGTGCGCTGGGCGATGGTGATCGGCGACATGCCGTTCATGTCGTACAACACGGATGTCGCCGACGCGATTCGCAACGCCGGGCGGTTCGTCAAGGAGGGGGGCGCGGTCGGGGTGAAGCTGGAGGGGGGCGCGGGGGTGGCGGAGACGGTGCGGGCGCTGGTGCGCGCCGGGATCCCGACGGTCGGGCACCTGGGACTGACGCCGCAGACCGCCTCGATGATCGGCGGCTACCGTTGCCAGGGGCGCACCGCGGCGGCGGCCCGCGCGATCCTCGACGACGCGCGGCGGCTCGAGGACGCCGGCGCGTTCCTGCTGGTGCTGGAGTGCGTGCCGGACCGGGTGGCCGCGGCGATCGCGAAGCGGGTCGGCATCCCGGTGATCGGCATCGGCGCCGGCGCCGGGGTGGACGGCCAGGTGCTGGTGCTCCACGACATGCTGGGGTTCCGCGACACCGGCGCGGCCCCGCGGTTCGTCAAGCGCTACGCCGACCTGGGGGACCGTGTGGCGGCGGCGGTGCGGGCCTACTGCGACGAGGTGCGGGCGGGGGCGTTCCCGGCGGCGGAGCACGCCTTCCCGATCCCGGACGAGGAGTGGGCGGCGTTCGAACGGGGACTGGCGGGTTCCGCCGAGTAGGTGGCGGCCCGCTCGCGGCCGCGGCGGAACACCATCCACCACGCCGCGCCGGCCACGGCGAAGCCGGCCAGCACGTCGACCAGGTAGTGCTGGCGGGTCAACAGGGTGGACAGGCCGATCAGGCAGGCGTAGAGGATGCCGAGCCGTCCGAGGCGCCGGTCGATCTCGAACAGCAGCAGGCCGGCGATCATCGCCATCGCGCAGTGCGACGAGGGGAAGCAGTTGCGCGGCGGGTCGGTCCGGTACACGACCCACAGCCCCCACTCGAGGATGCCGGCGTCCGGATCGACCGCCGGCCGGTGCATCCCGACGGGGAAGACGAGGAAGGCGAGCAGGCAGGGGAGGAGCGCCAGCGCGTAGGCGGCGACGACGCGCCGGCGGCCGAGGGCGTCGGGGGCGAGCAGCGGGGGGAGGAGCACGAACCAGTAGACGGTCAGGTAGACGAGCGTCGCGGGCGGCCAGAAGGGCAGCGCGTTCTCCAGCGTCGCGGGGAAGTAATGCAGATCGCGGCCGCCGACGAGCCAGGCGACGAGGGTGTAGCTCTGGGACCAGACGACGAAGGCGCCGAGGGCGAGCAGCGTCCAGCGCAGGTCGGAGCCCCGCGCCCGCTCGCGGAACGCCGGGTCCCGCCGCCAGCGGCGCCGGGACCACCACAGCACGGCGGGGACGACGGCGCCGAGCGGCACGTAGAGGCAGCAGAACAGGATCGAGTGCAGGTGTCCGAAGCCGTGCGGGACGAGCAGGCCGACGAGCATCATCAGCCACTGCCCGACGATCGTGCCGAGCAGGGCGGCGAGCAGGAACCGGCGGGCCCAGAAGTCCCACCGCGGCGGCGCGACGCGTTCGGTCATCCGGTTCCGTCCGGCGCGGGCCCGGCCGCGCCGGCGAGCCGACGGTAATGCCCGTTCGCCGGGCGGTCAACCCGAGCGGTCGGCGTCTCGGTCAGGGGCAGTTCGGTTCCGGGCCGCAGGACAGGCCGATGGAGTCGCTGGTCAGGCCGTCGCCGTCGAGGTCGGCGGTGTCCTGGCAGCAGCCGCCGGAGGCGTTGCAGCAGGCGGGGTCCCAGCCGGTGCCGGGGGTCCAGGGGCAGCCCGGGGGCGGGGCGTCCGCGCGGCAGGGTCCCCAGGCGGAGCCGTCGGCGGCGCACTGCTGGACGCCCCAACCCCAGCCGGCGGCGGCGTCGCAGTAGCGGAAGGCGCCCGGGCTGCAGCCGCCGTGGGGCCGGCAGTCCGGCTCGTCGGTGGCGCCGTCGCAGTCGTCGTCGACGCCATCGCCGCAGCATTCGGCGGAGCGCGGGAGGCAACCGGCGTCGACGGTCGGGCAGCCCTCGTCGGTGGCGCCGTCGCAGTCGTCGTCCAGGCGGTTGCCGCAGAACTCGGCGGGCGGGCGGCAGGCCGAGCCGGTGGGGAGGAGGCAGTCGTCGGTGCAGCGGCCGGTGCCGACCGAGCCGCAGGCGGTCCAGCAGGCGACGGTCGTTCCGGGCGCGCAGGGGTAGCGTTCATCGATCGCGCCGTCGCAGTCGTCGTCGGCCCCGTTGCACCGTTCGGCGGCGTCCGGGCGGACCTCGGGGTCGGCGTCGTTGCAGTCCGAGCCGTCCTCGCAGTCGGCGTTGACGAAGGTGTCGCCGTCGTCGTCTCGTTCGTCGGCGGCGGTGCCGTCGCAGTCGTTGTCCAGGCCGTCGCACAGCTCGGCGTGGCCCGGGTGGCGATGCGGGTCGCCGTCGTCGCAGTCGTCGCCCGCGGGGCAGCGGGCGGGGTCGAGGTGTCCGTCGCCGTCGCGGTCCTCGGGGACGGTGCCATCGCAGTCGTCGTCCAGGCCGTCGCACCGTTCCTCGGCGCCGGGGTGGACGTGCGGGATCTCGTCGTTGCAGTCGTCTCCGCCGCAGGCCGCGTCGGGGTGGGTGTCGGTGTCGCGGTCGAGGGGGGTGTGGGTGCAGAGGCGGGCCGTTTCGTCACAGGCGTCGGCGGTGCAGTCCCGGCGGTCGTCGCAGGGCGCGACGGCGGAGGCGAGGCAGCGGCCGCGCCGGCCGCAGGTTTCGGCGCCGTTGCAGAACAGGCCGTCGTCGCAGTCGGCGTCGGTCGCGCATTCGGCGTCGTCGCCGCAGCCGGCGGGGTGCAGGGCCAGGCTGGCGCCGAGGAGCAGGGCGAGGGCGGCGGCGGCGACGGTCGGGTGGTGGGAGGCGAGCCGCCGGTCGGGGTGGAGCGTCATCGCGGACCTCCGGTGACGCCGACAGGATAGACCGTCGGCGACGGGGCGACAACTGCGGGAGGCGGCGACCGGTGCGGGCGGGCGGTCAGGCGCGCGGCGGGGTCTCGTGGCGGCGCAGCACCTCGCCCAGTTCGCGCAGCCGGCGATCGACGCGGTCGTTGACCGAGCCCGGCTCCCAGGAGCCGTCGCGGCGGCGGCGGCCGGCGGGCAGGCCGGTGAGGATCTCGATCCCCTGGTCGACGTGGTCGACGGCCCAGACATGGAACCGGCCGCGGCGCGCCGCCTGGACGACCTCGCCGGAGAGCATCAGGTTGCGGACGTTGGCGCGGGGGATGACGACCCCTTCGGTGCCGCGCAGGCCGCGGCGGACGCAGACCTTGTAGAACCCCTCGATCTTCTCGTTGACGGCGCCGACCGGCTGGATCTCGCCCTGCTGGTTGACGGAGCCGGTGACGGCGATGTCCTGGCGGAGCGGGATGCAGCCGAGGCTGGAGAGCAGGGCGTACAGTTCGGCGGCGGAGGCGGAGTCGCCTTCGACGAGGCCGTAGTTCTGTTCGAAGGTGATGCTGGCGGACATGGCCAGGGGCTTGTCGCCGGCGAAGCGGCCGCCGAGGAAGCCGACGAGCGTGAGGGCGCCCTTGTCGTGGATGGCGCCGGAAAGGCGGACCTCGCGATCGATGTTCACCACTTCCTTGCGGCCGACGTAGGTGCGGGCGGTGATGCGGGCGGGGACGCCGAACTGGTGGTCGCCCTGGTCGTAGACGGTGAGGCCGTTGACCTGGCCGACGACGCGGCCGCGGGTATCGATCAGGATCTGTCCGGCATCGATCTCCCGCAGCACGGCGTCCTCGTCCTTCTCGTGGCGCCGGTGGCGTTCGGCGAGCGCGCGGGCGACGTCGGCGGCGGCGATCGAGCGGCGGCCGGCGCGGCGGGCCCAGTGGTCGGCCTCGGCGGCGAGGTCGATCAGCAGGGCGAGGCGGGTGGTGAGTTTCTGCTGGTCGCCGGCCTGGCGCACACCGTGTTCGAGGACGGCGGCGAGGGCGGAGCGGTCGAGCGGCAGCAGGCGTTCCTCGGCGGCGACCCGGGACAGGAACCGCACGGCGGCGGCGATCGTCTCCCGGCGGAGCGGCATCGTCGCCTCGAAGTCGGCCTTGACCTTGAACAGCCGCGTGAAGTCGTCGTCCTGGCCCTGCAGCGCCCAGTAGGTTTCGGGTGGGCCGATCAGCACCACCTTGACCTGGAGCGGCACGGGGCTGGGGCGGACCGAGCCGGTGGTCTTGGGCTTGGTCTCGTCCTCCAGCTCTTCGATCCGCAGTTCGCGGTGCCGGATCGCCTTTTTCAGGGCGTCCCAGGCGTGCGAGCTGCGCGCCAGGTCGTTGATCTGGAGCACGAGGTATCCGCCGTTGGCGCGGTGCAGGGCGCCGGCGCGCAGCAGGGTGTGGTCGGTGGCGTACATCCCCCGCGTCTCCCGGTACTCCGGGTAGCCGAACAGGTTCGGATAGGTCGGATTGCGTTCGACGACGACCGGCGCGTGCTTTTCGCGGCGGCGGTCGACCAGCACGTTGACGCGGAAGGGAACGTGGTCGTGGAACGGGGCGACGCCGGTCGCCGTCTCGTCGGCCTCCTCCGCGCCCTCGGCCGGGGAGGCCGCCGGGCGGTCCTCGGGGGGGAGGAACAGCCGGTGGCTTTCCAGCACGTAGGTCTGGAACCGTTCGAGGTACCGGCGGACGGCGGGTCCCAGCGCCGCGTGGCGTTGCAGGAGGTCGCCGAAGATCACCTCGACCACGTGCGCGATCGCCGCCCGTTCGGCCTCCAGCAGGCGTTGTTCGAGGTCCTTCTGGATCTGGCGCAACTGGCGATCGTACTCGGGGACGCGGCGCTGGAACGACGTCGAGCGTTCCTCGTAGGCCTGGCGTTCGGCCTCGGACAGCTCGTCGTACTGTTCGGTGGTGAGCGGCTGGCCGCCCTTGAGGGGGGTGAGGGCGAGGCGGTCGCCCTCGCGGCGGACGAGCAGGCCGAGGCGCCGGCCCTGGCGTTGGAGTTGGGCGAAGCGCGTCTCGGCCCGGCGGTGGCTGCCGTCGAGGATCGCGTTGCGTTGTTCGCGGAACGCGGCGGTGGCGAGCACGCGGGGGATTTCCCGGCCCAGTTCGGCGACCGCCTCCTCGATGTCGTGGGCGAACGGGGCGGCCTGGCCGGCCGGCAGGAGGATCCCCAGCGGCTGGTCGGGTTCGTCGAAATTGTGGATGTAGATCACGTCCTGTCCCGGGGGTTCCTGTTCCGCGCGGGCCCGGACCATCCGTTCGGTGCTGGTCGTCTTGCCGCTGCCGGGTTCGCCGAGCACGTAGACGTTGAAGCCGCGGGCGTGGACGCGGAGGCCGAAATCGAGGGCATCCACGCCGCGCCGTTGGCCGAGCATCATTTCGCGGGAGGCGTCGTGGCTCCGGGCCTCGCCGGCGGCGGACGCGGCGGGACGAGGGCGGGGCGGCGGGGCCGGCAGTTGCCGGGCGTCGATCGTGCGGCGCAGCCGGTCGGGGTCGAGGCGGCAGCGGGTGTCGAGGGGTCGCCTGGCGACGGGCATCTGCACCTCCGCGGGCGGGGCCGTTCCCCGGGGGGGCCGTCCGGGCGCGCGTGCGGCGGCCGGGGCCGCCGGCGCCGGGGCGTCCGCGGCGTCCTCTTCCGGGTCCCCGGGCATCGTCTCGGGCGAGCCGTCGCCGGCGCACCGTGCGTCTTCCGACACCCCGGCGAGGGGGTGAACGGTAGCCCGCGGCCGGGAGTCTGGCATTCCGCACCCATTTCGTCCATCCCCCTTGGCAACCGCCTCGCGATGCTGGTAACATCCGGCCGTCCGATGGTGAGCGAAAGTCCCGTGTACCAGATCGCGATCGTCGATGACGAGGGACAGGTCACGACCGTCCCGATGATCCGCGACGAGTTCACGATCGGGCGCAAGGAAGGGAACGTGATCCGGCTCACCGAGCGGAACGTTTCCCGCAATCACGCCCGCATCGTGCGCGAGAACGGGCGGTTTTTCCTGAGCGACCAGGGCAGCTACAACGGGACGCGCCTGAACGGCCGGCGGATTCGCGGGAAGATGCCGTTGTCGCCGGGGGACGAGGTCGGGATCGGCGACTACACGCTGCGCATCGAGGCGTTGGAGGGGGCGGCGGCGGTGGCGGCGCCGGCGGCGCCGGCGGAGCCGGTCAAGCCGTCGCAGATCACGGTCGTCGTCGAGGGCAAGCCGAACACGGTCTACATTCTCTCGGACGTTCCGCACGTGATCGGGCGCGGCGACGAGTGCACGATCCGGATCGACGAGCCCGGGGTGTCGCGGCTCCACGCGCGGATGCACCTGGTGCAGGGCCGCTGGTTCATCGAGGATGCGGGGAGCGCCAACGGCCTGCTGGTGGACGGCCAGCGCGTCCGCTCCAAGGCGCTCGAGCCGGGCGACGTGATCGAGATCGGCCGGGTCCAGCTCTATTTCACCGTCGGCGCCCTGAGGACGGAGCACATCCGGGCGCGTTCGGCGGTGGCCGGCGGCGGCTCGCGGCTGCCGATGGTGTTCGGCATCGCCGGCGCGCTGATCGCGGTGCTGGGTGTGGTCTATCTGCTGTTCTTGCGCGGCGGCAAGGAGCCGTCGGGCGGTCCCGCCGCGCCGGGAGCGTCGGCGCGACTCGACGCCGGCTCCTACGTTCTGGCGGCCGGCGAGACCGGGGGGCGTCCGCCGTCCGGGCCGGACACGGCGGTGGCGGCGGCGGCGCCCGAGGCGGCGGCGGACGCGGCTCCGGCGGACGCGGGGCCGGCGGCGCCGGCCGGCCCGTCGGCCGGGGAGCTGCTGGCCCGGGCGCGGGCGGCCGCCGCGCAGGCCTCGACGGTCGACGCCTGGAACGCGGTGCTCGAGCTGCTGGCGGCCAAGGAGCTGTCGGCGGACGCGGCGGCGGCGGAGTTGCGGGCGAGCGCGACGCGGGAGCGCGACGCGCGGCAGGCCCTGGACGAGGCGAAGCAGGCGATGGCCGGCGGCGACCCCGCCACCGCCTCGAAGCGGCTGGCGGCGGTGCCGCCGGACGTGCGCTGCGCGGGCGAGGCGGCGCCGATGTGGAACGACGTGATCGTGGCGGGGCGGGACGCGGCCCGGGCCGAGCGGCTGGAGGACCTGGAGACGATCGTCGAGGCGTTGCGGCAGATCGTGGCGCCGCCGCCGCGGGTCGCCCGCGGCCGGGACGAGCTGGAGGGGGCGTTGCGGCGGCTGAGCGTCCAGCTCGCGCCGCCCTCCGGGGCCGACGCGGGCGCGGTCCGTCGCGACGCGGGCGTTCCCGGCGTCGAGGTGCGGATCCGGACCGACGCCGGGGCGGCGGTGCCGCGCGACGCCGGCGGAGCCGCGCCGCCCCCCGCGGACGACTCCTACGACCAGGCGCGCCAGATGGTGCTGGCCGGCAACAACCAGGGCTGTATCGACATCCTGTCCCGCGCCCCGCAGAGCAGCCGGAATCTCGAGCTGCTGATCACCTGCTACAAGGCCGCCGGGCGGTTGCCCGACGCGCACAACGCGATGCTGAGCTACGTCACGCGGTATCCGACCGCGCGCAAGGCCGACGAGTATCGCGGGGTGCTCCAGGCGGCCGGCCGTCTTCCCTGACTTCCGCCGCGGGCGGCCGTGGCGCCGCGTTCCCGGGGGTCCGGGCGCGATTGACATTCCGCCGGGCTTTCCGCTACGGTCGTTCCGACCGCGGGCCCCGAGGACCGGTGCAGGCGCGGGCTTCCGCGGCGCGTGCCGGTCTCGCCGACGGGCGGAGGGGAAGGATGATTCGCAGCCGAACGATCCGTCTGGCCGCTCCGATCATCGCCGGGGCGTTGTTGCTCGCCGCGCCGGCCCGGGCCGACGAGGTGTCGGACCCGGCGACCAGCGGCGCGATGGACGTCCGGCTGTTTCGCGCGGCGGTCGATTCCAAGGGGCTGTTCGGCGTCAACGCCAGCGACATCATGCCCCATCTCGACATCAGCATCGGCCTGGTCCTCGACTACGGCTACCGCGTCTTCCCCGTCACCGGCCTCGATTGGGAGGACGCGAACGGGGACAACGTGGCCGACGCGAGCGAGGCGCGGACGATCGACGCGCATCTGGTCGAGCATGCGATCGATGCGAACATCGGTTTCAACATCGGCCTGTTCAACTTCATGGTGGCGGGGTTCTCGTTGCCGATCGTGATCCTCTCCGGCGAGCAGGCGATGGGGGTGGCCGGGTGGAACCGTTGGACCGGGGGGATCGGCTCGACGGCGCCGAGCCCCACGCCGTCGTTCTCCGCGCAGCACGTCGGCGACCTCGAGATCCACACCAAGTTCCGCATCCTGCGGGCCGAGCGGAACCCGGTGGGGTTGGGGGCGATCGTGCAGTTCTTCACGCCCACGGGCCAGGCCGACCGGGCGCTCGGCTCCGACCCCGGCCTCGGGCTCGGCGCCACCGTGATTCTCGACACGGCGCCGGTCGACTGGTTTCTCGCCTCGCTCAACGTCGGCACGCGGCTGTTCTTCGCCAACGACGCCGGCTACGAGCCGCTGCGGCTCACCGACGCGGCGGGGCAGACGTTCGAGTACGGCCACCTGTTCACCTTCGGCGTCGGGTTGAGTTTCGCGCTGGTGCGCGAGCGGCTGAGCGCGATCGTCGAGTACTACGGCAACACGACCTACGGCCACTTCTTCGACATGCCGCACACGCCGATGGAGGTCGTGGCGGGGCTGAAGGTGTTCCTCGAGCGCAACAGCTATCTCTACTTCGGCGGCGGCACCGGCATCTTCTCGCCGGGCTTCTCGTCGGCCGACGGCCGGGTGTTCGGGGCGTGGATCTTCGAGCCGTCGATCGGCGACCGCGACCGCGACGGGATCAAGGACGACGTCGACCAGTGTCCGGACGACCCCGAGGATTTCGACGACTACGAGGACAGCGACGGGTGTCCCGACCCGGACAACGACCGCGACGGGATCCTCGACGTCGAGGACGACTGCCCGATGATCCCGGAGGACCGCGACGGCGACGAGGACGAGGACGGGTGTCCCGAGGGCGAGCAGGGGGACCGCGACGGCGACACGATCCTCGACGTCAACGATCGCTGCCCGGACGACCCGGAGGACCGCGACGGCTACCAGGACACCGACGGCTGTCCCGACCCGGACAACGACGGCGACACGATCAAGGACGTCGACGACCTGTGTCCCAACGACCCGGAGGACCGCGACGGGTTCAACGACATCGACGGCTGCCCCGACGTGGACAACGACCAGGACCGCATCCTCGACGTCGATGACGACTGTCCCAACGAGCCGGAGACCTACAACGGCACCGAGGACGACGACGGCTGTCCCGATCAGGGCCGCGTGCTGGTGACGGGCACCGACGTCGTGATCATGGACAAGATCTACTTCCAGACCGACAGCGCGGTGATCCTGCCGGTGTCCTACGACATCCTGAACCAGGTGGCGGCGACCCTGAACAGCAACCGGCAGATCACGCTGATCGACGTGCAGGGGCACGCCGACGAGCGGAACACGGACGAGTACAACATCCGGCTGACGCAGGACCGCGCCAACGCCGTCGTCGAGTACCTGGTGCGCCAGGGCGTCGCGCCCGACCGGTTGCTGGCCACCGGCTACGGCGAGCGGTGTCCGATCGACCCCGGCCACAACGACCGCGCCTGGGAGAAGAACCGGCGCGTCGAATTCAAGATCCTGGCGACCGACGCCGGACTCACCGGCGTCGAACGTTCCTGCCCGGCCGGCGCGGAGTTGCAGACGCCGATCCCGGACCGGTTCCGGCGTTGAGGAGCGCGGGAGGGCGGGGCGGAGAGACGATGGACGCGCGGGACGAGTTCGTGGAGCGCCACGTCCGGGCGATCCTGGACCTGCCGCAGGACGTGAAGGCGGCCGGCGAGGTGCTGGACGACGAGGAGATCCCGCCGGAGCGGCGGCGCCTCGTCGCCGGAGCCCTCGTCGGGCTGCTCCAGCCCGGGGACCTCGTCCCCGACACCTGGGGTCCTCTCGGCCTGGTCGACGATGTCGTCCTCCTGCGGCTCGCCGTCGACGCCGCCGCACCTGCCGACTCGCCGGAGCGCCGGCGGCATGCGGCCCGCTTCCCCCACTTCTGGGACGAGTTGTCCGGCGATCTGGCTGCCGCCCGCGCCCTCTTCGGCGACACCTTCGTCCTGTTCGAGAACCGGCTGGCCCGTCTCCCGCTGGCCGAGCACAAGGGCAAGCGCGCCGAGAGCGCCGTGCTCGACGAGACCGTCCGCGCCTGGCTGTACGACGAACTGGACCAGGCGCTGACCGACCTGGAGTTGAGCGAGGACGACCTGTACGTGGCGATGCGACGCATCGATGCGTTGATGGCGCATCTTCGGCGCCGCTTGGCGCACCGCTGAGCGACCGTGACCGTGGGTGGTTCGAGCGGAGATGGAGGACGACCGATGAGCAAGATGGACCAGGGTTCGGGGCAGCCGCCGAAGGGTCCGGGAGCGCCCGCCCCGGGGACGACGGCCAAGAAGCAAGCGGCCAAGACGATGCTCGGCATGCCGCCGATGCTCGGCCAGCAGCCGCCGCAGGGTCCGGCCGTGCCGCCGCCGGTGATGGCTCCCGGAGGAGCGGCCGCGCCGCGGCCGGCCGCCGCGCCCGCGCCCGTGGCGCCGAGGCCGTCGCCGTTCGCGGCGCCCGCGCCCTTCGCCGCGCCCGCACCGGCACCCGCACCGGCACCCGCGCCCGCGCCGGCGCCCGCGCCCTTCGCCGCGCCCGCGCCCGCGCCCTACCCCGCGCCGACGCCGGCGCCGCTGCCCGCGCCCCAGGTCGGGCCGCGGCCGATGGGTCTGGACCAGACGATGATGGCGCAGCCCGGCATGATGCCCGCGGCTCCGCCGCCGGCGCCCGCCCCGTACCCGGCGCCCGCGCCGTATCCGGCGCCCGCCCCGCAGATGCCGGCGGCTCCGTCGCCGGCCGAGGCGGTCCCGCAGGCGCCGGCGGCTCCGCCCGAGGGGTTCGGTTTTGCTCCGCCGCCCGGGATGCCCCAGGACTTCCAGGGCGCGCCGCCGCCGGGCTATCCGCCTGCGCAGCCCGGGTTCGGCGCGCCGCCCGAGGCGGGCGGGATGCCGGGGTATCCGGCGCCGCCGCCCGGTCCGGCCCCGTACGGTGCGCCGGGCTTCGCTCCGCCGCCGGGCGGCCCGTATCCCGGCGGCCCGGCGCCGGCGGCGGGCGGCGGGGGATCGATGAAGTGGGTGCTCCTCGCCGTCATCGCCGTCGTCGTGCTCGGCGCGGCCGGCACGCTGCTCTACTTCTTCGTGCTGCGGGACGACGGCAAGTCGTCGTCCGACCCGTGCGAGACCGTCTGCTCCGCCTACCTCAAGTGCGAGACCGACAAGGCGACGAAGGCCGGCAGGAAGGTCGATCCCAAGGAGGCGGACGAGGAGAAGGCCGGTTGCGTGAAGTACTGCCGCGGCCTCAAGCCGGCGACGCAGCGCGAGAGCGTCAAGTGCACGAAGGTCGCCTGCGACGCGATGGAGAACTGCCTCGAATCGATGGAGGAGTTCGACAAGACCGCGCCGGCCGAGCCGGCGAAGGCCGGCGGGGGCGCTGCCGCCGCGGGGAGCGGCGGGGGCGGGGGCGAAGCGTCGGACTGCGTGGCCAAGATGACGGCCTGCCTCACTGCGGCCGCCGCGGCGAGCGGGGCACCGGCCGGGGCGGCGGCCGTGATGCAGGAAGGCGCGCGGCAGACCTGCGACGGGTTGCGGACGGGCGACGAGGCGGCGTTCGACAAGGCGTTCGCGGCCTGCAAGGACAAGCCGTGCGGCATGGGCGGCTCCGAGTTCCTGCAGTGCATGGGCCAGCAGATGGTGGCGGCCGCCGCGGCGGGGATCTAGCGGCCCGGGGGACCCGTCCGGGTCCGTCCCTTCGACCTTCCGTTCCGTCGTTGCGACTCCCTACCGGGCGCGCCGGGTGCGTCGGGCGCGCGGCGTCCGGGCGTCGTCGGATCGGGTCGGTGGGCCGGCGGGTCGGGCGGGTTCGCCGAGCAGTGCGGCGATCCGGTCGCGCAGCGCCGCCGCCCGTTCGAACTCGAGCTTTTCGGCCGCGAGGAACATCTCGGCCCGCAGCGCCGCGACCTGTTCGTCGCGGGAGGCGTAGGCGACGCCGGCCTCGCGCGCATCCGACGGTTCGACGGGCGGGGGGGCGAGGTCGAGGTAGTCGCGGGCGGCCGAGCCGGGGGTCATGTCGCGGATCGCCTTGCGGATCGTCGCGGGCACGATCCCGTGCCGCTCGTTGTACTCTGCCTGGAGCCGCCGCCGGCGCTCGGTCTCGGCCATCGTCTCGCGGATCGCGGGGGTCGTCGTGTCGGCGTAGAGGATCACCTTGCCGCGGACGTTGCGGGCGGCGCGGCCGCAGGTCTGGATCAGGGAGCGGGTCGAGCGGAGGAAGCCTTCCTTGTCGGCGTCGAGGATGGCGACGAGCGACACTTCGGGCAGGTCGAGGCCTTCGCGGAGCAGGTTGATGCCGACCAGCACGTCGAACGCGCCCTGGCGCAGTTCGCGCAGGATCTGGACGCGTTCCAGGGTCTCGATGTCCGAGTGCATGTAGCGGGCGCGGACGCCGAGCTCGCCCAGGTATTCCGTCAGGTCCTCGGCGAGCCGTTTGGTCAGGGTGGTGACCAGCACCCGGTCGCCCTGTTCGATCCGTTGCCGCACCTGTTCGACGAGGTCTTCGACCTGTCCCGTCGCGGGGCGCAGTTCGATCTCGGGATCCATCAGCCCGGTCGGGCGGATCACCTGTTCCACGACGACCCCGCCGGTGCGCCGCAGTTCGTAGTCGCCGGGGGTGGCCGAGACGAACACGACCTGGCCCACCCGGCTCTCCCATTCCTCGAAGCGCAGCGGCCGGTTGTCGAGCGCGCTGGGGAGGCGGAAGCCGAACTCGACCAGCACCTCCTTGCGGTTCCGGTCGCCCCGGTACATCGCCTGGATCTGGGGGATCGTCTGGTGGCTCTCGTCGACGATCGTCAGCGCGTCCGGGGGGAAGTAATCGACCAGCGTCGCGGGCGGCTCGCCCGCCGCGCGGCCGGTGAGGTGGCGGGAGTAGTTCTCGATGCCGGTGCAGAAGCCGGCGACCTCGAGCAGTTCCAGGTCGTAGTTCGTACGTTGTTCGAGCCGTTCGGCCTCGAGCAGGCGGCCGGCGGCGCGCAGTTCGGCGAGTCGGTCCTTGAGTTCCTCGCGGATGCGGCGGATCGCGTGTTTCATCTCGGCGGCGGGGACGACGTAGTGGCTGTTCGGGTGGATCGCGGTCCGTTCGACCGTCCGCAGCGTGCGGCCGCGGAGGGGATCGATCTCCGACAGGCGTTCGATGCGGTCGCCCCACAGTTCGATCCGCACCGCGCGGTCCTCCTCGTACGCGGGGAACACCTCGACCACCTCGCCGCGCACGCGGAACGTCCCGCGGTGGAAATCGACGTCGTTCCGCTCGTAGCGCACCTCGACCAGCCGCCGCAGCAGCACCTCGCGGTCGAGCTCGTCCCCCACGGCGAAGCGCAGCAGCAGTCCGTCGTACCAGGTCTTGGAGCCGATGCCGTAGATGCAGGAGACGCTGGCGACGACCAGCGTGTCGCGGCGGGTGAGCACGGAGCGGGTGGCGGCGTGCCGCAGCCGGTCGATCCGTTCGTTCACCGTGGCGTCCTTCTCGATGTAGGTGTCCGTCGTCGGGATGTACGCTTCGGGCTGGTAGTAGTCGTAGTAGCTGACGAAGTATTCCACCGCGTTGTCGGGGAACAGCTCGCGGAACTCCTGGTAGAGCTGGGCGGCGAGGGTCTTGTTGTGGGCGATCACCAGTGTCGGCCGCTGCACCCGCTCGATCACGTTGGCGATCGTGAACGTCTTGCCCGAGCCGGTGATGCCGAGCAGCACCTGGGCGGGTTCGCCGCGCTCCAGGCCCGCGACCAGCGCCTCGATCGCCTGCTGCTGGTCGCCGGCGGGCCGGAGCGGACCGGCCAGTCGGAAGCGCTCCACGGCCCGCAGTATCGCACGCGGCCCGTGGAAGGGAAGAGGGGCATTGCGCGGGGGGCCGGAAGCGGATAGGAGGGGACGCAGGGAGGAAACGATGCGACGAGGCGCGGGGTCGGGAACGGGTCGGGCGGCGCGCGGCCTGCGGAACGCGGCGGCCTTCGCCGCCCTGGCCGCGGTCGCGGCGGCGGGCGCCGCGGGGTGCCGGCGGAGCGCGAACGGGGCCACCGCCGCCGACACGGCGAGCCCGGGGACGGCGGCCGGTCCGCCCGCGGCCGCCCGCATGACGCTGACCAGCCCGGACTTCGCCGACGGCGCGCCGATCCCCCGCGTCCACGCCTACACCGGCGAGGGGGAGAACCGGCCGCCCCGGCTGGGCTGGTCCGATCTTCCGCCCGGCACGGTCGAGCTGGCGTTGATCGTGGACGACCCCGACGCGCCGCGACCCGAGCCGTGGGTCCACGACGTGCTGTACAACATCCCGGTCGATGCCACCCCCGAGGCGATGGTGCTGCGGGACGCGGCGGTCGATTCCGTCCGGCGCTTCGTGCCCGGCACGAACTCGTGGGGCGAGCCGGGCTGGGGCGGACCGTTTCCGCCGCCCGGAGCGCCGCACCGCTACGTGTTCACGCTCTACGCCCTCGACACGACGGTCGAGCTGCCCCCCGGCGCCACGAAGGAGCAGTTGCTCGCGGCGATCGACGGCCACGTGCTCGGCACGGCCGTGCTGACCGGCACCTACCAGCGGAACGAGCCGGTCCGCGAGTCGCACGGGCGATGACGGAGCGCAACGGCGGCGGCGGGCGCCCGGCTCGCGACCCCGACGACGTGCCGCCGGAGCGGCGCGGCGGGCCGCCGCAGCGCGTCGGCGGCGACCTGCGCCGGATGCTGGAGGAGCTGTTCCGCCGCCCGCGCGCCGAGCGTGCGCTGGAGGTCGGCGCCGCCTGGTCGCGCGCCGTCGGACCGCGCGCGGCGCAGGTGGCCCGCCCCCTGCGCCTCCTCGACGGCAAGCTCGTCGTGCAGGTGACGAGCCCGACGTGGCGCACCGAACTGCAGTTCCGCGCCGCCGAGATCCTGCGCCGCCTGCGCCGCGAGCTGGGCGACGCCGTCCGGGCGCTCGAGTTCCGCGTCGGGGTCAACCCGGAGCTGCGCGATGCCGCCGCGCCCGCGTCCGGGACGGCGCGCCCGGCCTACCCCGGCCTGCGCGCCGTGGCCGAGTCGCTCGAGACGCCCGAGCTGCGCGAGCTGGCGTTGGCGCTGGCCGAGGGCCGTCCGCCGGCGAAGCGACCGCCCCCGGCCGACCGCCGCGGCCTCGCCCAACGGCGCAAGAACCTGCGGAAGCGGTAGGAAAGCCCGCCCGCCCTTGCCCCTCTCCCTCGTCGACGCCGGCGTCGGCGTGGGCGTGGGCGCGGGCGTGGGCGTGGGCGTCGGCGTGGGCGTGTTGTTCCGCCCTCCCCCGCCGGCCTACTCGCCGTTCCACCCGGCGATCCGGGCGAACAGCCACCACGCGGCGCGGCCCTTGAGCACGCAGTTGAGGTTGGCTTCGGGGGGCGAGTCGGAGTGGGCGCAGCCGCTGCAGCCGTCGTAGCCGTCGACGCCCTCGCCGGTGGTCAGGCGGGCCAGTTCCGAGGTCGGATGCGCGGCGATCCACTCGACGGCCCAGTTGCCGCCGTCGTAGTCGAGGTTGTCCTGCAGGCCGCGGTCCCAGAAGTACGCGCCGTCCGGGTTGTAGGCCTCGATGTCGGCGAAGTCGAACAGCCACCGGTCGTGCTCGCGGCAATGCCGCCGGATCAGCTCGTTGTTGTAGTGCACGCCGTTCTCCGTGGGGTCCTCGCCGGCGCCCTCGGAGTGTCCGGTCATGAAGACGAAGGTCACGTCGGGGTATTCGGCGATCAGCTTCTCCATGTTATCGACGTAGCGTTGGGCGTCGTGCCCGTTGATGCTGCACCACGACCAGAGCACGACGTTGACGTGCGCGTTGGCGGGGTTGTCGAGGAGCGCGCGGGTGCCGACGACCCACGGCGTGTCGCCGTGCTCGTCGACCCAGTCGCCCTGGCTCAGGTCGGGAGCGTCGGCGGGGATGCCGTCGTCGTCGAGGTCGAGGGCGGTCGGGTCGGAGCCGTCGTCGCTCCAGCGGTACCGTCCCGCCGGCAATTCGGGGAACGCCTGGAGCGCGTCCATCCCGGTGATGAGTTGGCTGCCGTGCGAGGTGTGCTGGTAGACGACGTGCAGCGCGGACTTGGCGGCGTCGATCGCCGCGGCGGGGATGCGGGACAGGTCGGTGCAGTGGTGGTCGATCACCTTGCTCGCCGGGGTGCCGGAGTCGGCGTCGGCATCCGCGCCGGCATCCCCGTCCGCGCCGGCATCCGCATCCGCGTCGGCGTCGGCCGCGGTGTCGCCGCCGGTGTCCGTGTCGCCGGCGGTGTCGCCGGCGTCATTTCCCGAGTCGTCGTCGCCGCAGCCGAGCGGTCCGGCCGCGCATACCGCCCCGATCGTCCAGACGAAGATGATCCTCATGGGCTCCTCCTCCCGAAAGCGCCGCCTGTTGCACGCCGGGTCGAAGCATAGAACGTGCCGGCCGATCCCGCAACGGCGCCGCGGCGCCCCGGATTCCGCCGCCGGCCCGCGCGACGGCGCAGCCCACGGGTCGCGCGGGCGCCGCGCCGCCGACGCGAAGGATCGGCCGGTGCGCCGGCGGTTTCCCGCGCGCGGTGCGCCGGGGCCGGCGGAAGCCGCCGGGCGCGGAGGCGCTTCGCGCCGCGCGGGATCGAAGCGGTTGCCGCGGGGCCCGGGCGGGCGGCTATACTCCGCGGCATGTGGCCGGGGCTCGAGACGACCGCGAGCTTCCGCGCGGAGTGTCCGCGCTGCCGCCGGCCGGCGGTGGTTTGCTGGTGCGCGTGGTTGCGACCGTTCCGGCCGCGCACGCGGGTGGTGATCCTGCAGCATCCGCGCGAGCGCACCAAGCCGATCGGCTCGGCGCGCATGGCGCACCTGACGCTGGAGGGGTCGGAGTTGCACGTCGGGGTGTGTTTCGAGGGCGTCGCGGGGGTGGTCCGGCGGCTGGCGGACCCGCGGGCGCCGGCCGTGCTGTTGTATCCCGGGCCGGACGCTCAACCGATCGAGAGTCTGCCGCGGGACGCGCCGCGAACGCTGGTGGTGCTCGACGGCACCTGGCGCACGTCGCGGGCGTTGCTGCGGGCCAACCCGCGGCTGCGGGCGCTGCCGCGGGTGCGGTTGGAGCCGCCGGCGCCGAGCGAGTACCGGATCCGCTCGCAGCCGCGGCCGGAGTACGTGTCGACGGTCGAGGCGGTGCGGCTGGCGCTGCGGGCGCTGGAGGGTCCCGACCCGCGTTTCGACGGGCTGCTCGAGCCGTTCCGCGCGATGATCCGGATGCAGCTCGAGTTCGAGGAGCGGGCGCGGCGCGGGGATCCGGACGTGCCGCGCTACGCGCGGTCCCGGCCGCGGTCCGCGGGGGCGGGGGGGTAGGCGGCGCGGCCCGCGGCGGAGGAGGTGCGATGCGTCCCTGGCTTCCGTGCGGCGTGCTGCTCCTGGCCGGCGGCGTCCCGGCGGCGTGCAAGGCGCCGCGGGTCGATCCCGGGGCGGCGGGGGAGGAGACGGTTGCGCCGGACGGCGCCGGCGGGTACCTTGCCGCCATGGCCGCCGCGCTGGAACGACTCGATCAGCCGCTCGTGGCCGAGCGGATCTTCTTCCCGCGGCCCGACCCCGGGACGCCGCCGCCGCCGGGGAGCCGCGACCTGTCGTTCCCGGTGGCGGACGGGGTGACCCTGCACGCGCGGCTGCATCCCGCGGCGCCGGGGGCGCCGATCGTGCTGCTGTTCCACGGGAACGGCGAGATCGTGGCGGACTACGACGACGTCGCGGAGGCCTACCGGCGGCTCGGCGCCGCGCTGCTGGTCGTCGACTATCGCGGCTACGGCCGTTCGGGCGGCGCGCCGATCCCGTCGGCGCTGATCCGCGACGCCGACCGGGTGCTGGACCATGTGCGCGCCGAGCTGGCGCCGGGCGGTGTTCCGCCGGTCGTCGTGCTGGGCCGCTCGCTCGGCTCGGCCCCCGCGATCCACCTCGCGGCGACGCGGGGCGGCGAGCTGGCCGGGCTGATCGTGGAGAGCGGCTTCGCGCGCACCCTGCCGCTCTTGGCGCTGGTCGGCGTCCCGGTGGCCCGCCTGGGGCTGACCGAGGCCGACGGGTTCTCGAATCGCGAGGCGCTGCGCCGGGTGCGGATCCCGACGCTGATCCTGCACGCGGACGGGGACCACATCATCCCGTACGAGGACGCGGTGCTGAACTTCGAGGCGTGCGGGGCGGAGGACAAGCGGCTGGTGACGATCGAGGGAGCGGACCACAACTCGATCCATGCCTACGGCGGGCGGACGTACTGGGACGCGATCGGCGGGATGGTGCGCCAGGCCGCGGCGGCGGCGCGGGGAGGGAGCGAGGGGCGATGAAACCGATGGGACGGAGGAAGTTCCTCGAGCTGACGGCGGCGGGGGTGGCGGGGGCGGCCGGGCTGCCGCTGTTCGGCGGGTGCCGCAAGTCGCGGCCGGCGGAGGCCGAGGCGGGCCGGGCGGATCTCGCGGCGGCGCCGTCGTCGGTCGCGGACGCCGCGCCGCCGGCGGCGAAGGAGACCGGCTACTTCGTCGAGAACTTCGGGATCGACGAGGCGACGCTGCGGCGGACGATCGCGGAGGGGCTGTCGCGGGGGGGCGACTACGCCGAGGTGTTCCTGGAGCACAAGACGGCGGACGGGATCGTGTTCGAGGACGGGCAGGTGATCGACGCGAGCGTCCGCGTGGACCTGGGGGCCGGCGTGCGCGTGCTGCTCGGCGACCAGACCGGGTACGCCTTCACCGAGGAGCTGACGCCGGAGGCGTTGCGCGCGGCGGCGCGCACGGCGGCGGCGATCGCGGCGGCCGGTGCCGCGGCCGGTCCCGAGCGGCTGGCGCGGCTCGAACCGGAACCCCGCTACCCGCAGCAGCCGCTGTGGCTCCCCGTCGCCCCGGCGGACAAGTTGTCGATCGTCGACCGCGTCGGCAAGCGGGTCGCCGCGGGCGACCCGGCGGTGATCAAGGCCGCGGTCCGCTTCCGCGCCGAGGACGACGTGGTGCTGATCGCGAACTCGGACGGCGTCCTGGCCGAGGAGCGCCGGCCGATGACCTTCCTGTATGCCACGTGCACCGCCGAGAAGAACGGGCGGCGGGAGACGAACTGGTTTTCGCGCAGCCGGCGCCGGGGCCCGGACTTCTACACCGAGGAGCTGCTGGACCGGATCGCGGCCGAGGCGGTGCGGCGCACCCTGCTGCTGTTCGACGCGACGGCGCCGGAACCCGGCGAGATGCCGGTGGTCCTGGCCCCCGCCACGTCGGGGATCCTGTTGCACGAGGCGATGGGGCACGGTTTCGAGGCGGACTTCAACCGCAAGGGAATTTCGATCTTCGCCTCGATGATCGGCCGCCCGGTGGCGCGCGAGTTCGTGACGATCGTCGACAGCGGCCTGGAGCGCGACGACCGCGGGGCGCTGGCGGTCGATGACGAGGGGACGCCGGGGCGCCGGACGGTGCTGGTGGAGAAGGGCCGGCTGGTCTCGTACCTGCACGACCGGATCAGCGCGCGGCACTACGGGGTCGAGCCGACCGACAACGGGCGGCGCGAGGACTTCCGCTTCCCGCCGTTGCCGCGGATGCGCGTCACCTTCATGGAGCCCGGCCCGCACGCGCCGGAGGAGGTGATCGCCTCCGTGAAGAAGGGTCTGTACGCGGTGGATTTCTCGAACGGCGAGGTGACGATCGGCGCCGGGGACTACAGCTTCTACGTCAAGACCGGGTACCTGATCGAGGACGGCCGGCTGACGGCGCCGGTCAAGGACGCCAACGTGATCGGCAACGGGCCGGACAGCCTGGCGAAGATCGAGATGGTCGCGGGCGACCTCGCGCTGGACGGCGGAACCTGGACCTGCGGGAAGAACGGCCAGTCGGTGCCGGTGGGGTTGGGGTTGCCGACGGTCAAGGTCTCGGCGATCAACGTGGGCGGGGTGCGGCGATGAGCGGCGGCGATCGGTTGCGGGACGTCGCGGGACGGCTGCTGGACGGGGCGCGCCGGCGCGGGATTCCCGACGTGCGCGTCGCCGCCGGGCGTTCGCGAACGGTCACGGTGGTCTGGCGCAAGGGCCGCGTGGACAAGGTTCAGGAGTCGGCGCGTCTCGGCGCGACCCTCCACCTGTATCTCGAGGGACGCTACACGAGTTGCGGCACGAACGACCTGCGGTCCGAGGCGGTCGAGCGGTTCCTCGACGCGGCGGTCGCGATGTGCCGGGCGATGACGCCGGATCCCTATCGGGCGATCCCCGACCCGGCGTTGTACGAGGGCCGGCCCGAGGTCGACCTGGCCCTGTTCGATCCCGCGGCGGCCGAGGCGACGACGGAGGAGCGCAAGGAGTACGCCGCGGCGATGGAGGCCGCCGCGCTCGAGACCGCCGGCCCCAAGGCGATCCAGGCCGAGACGACGCGGCAGGACGACGAGGGCGAGTTGTACCAGGTGCATTCGAACGGCTTCGAGGGGTCGCAGCGCAGCAGCACCTTCGCCGGATGGGCGGAGGTGTCGCTGCAGGACGAGGGGGACAAGCGGCCGTCGGGCGACTACGACGTCGCGGCGCGCCGGTGGGCGGACCTGCCGGCGGCGGCGGAGACGGGCCGGCGGGCGGCGGAGTACGGGCTGCTGCGGCTGGGGGCGCGCAAGATCGAGTCGGGGCGGCGGACGATGATCGTGGAGAACCGCGCCGTCGGCCGGATCCTCGGCTACCTGCTGGCGGCGGCCTCCGGGCGGGCGTTGCAGCAGAAGCAGTCGTTCCTCGACGGGGCGGTCGGCCGGCCGTTCGGCTCGGAGCGGATGACGCTGCTCGACGACCCATTGATTCCCGGCGGGCTGGGGTCGCGGCTGTTCGACGGCGAGGGGATCTCGGCGCGGCGGCTGCCGCTGTTCGAGGCGGGGGTATTTCGCAACTTCTTCCTCGACACGTACTACGCGCGGAAGCTGTCGCTGCCCCCGACGACGGGCGGGCGGTCGAACCTGGTGCTTCCGCCGGGCGACCGGAGCCTCGACGAACTGGTGGCCGCCGTCGCGGACGGCATCCTGGTGCGCGGTTTCCTCGGGGGGAACTCCAACTCGACGACGGGCGACTTCTCGACCGGGATCTACGGGACGCGGATCGAGGGGGGCCGATTGACGCACGCGGTGGCGGAGATGAACGTGGCGGGGAACCACAAGGAGTTCTGGCGGCGGCTGGTCGAGGTCGGCAACGACCCGTGGCCGTACGGGGCGCTGCGCATTCCGAGCCTGGTCTTCGAGGACGTGCAGTTCAGCGGGGTGTGAGTCGGTCGGGCGCCGAGGAAGCGCTCCACCGGACCGATGGTCTTCGAGGACGTGCAGTTCAGCGGGGTGTGAGGGCGCGGCGTCCGGGGGGTGGGTGGGGCGTCAGCGCGCGGTGTCGGGATCCGGGCGGCGGATCGACTCGGGGTGCCCCACGAGGATCTCCGGGTCGCCCTGGTACCAGCGCAGCCGGCCGCGCACCTCGATCGGGTCTCCCTCGCGGAACAGGGCGGCGGGATGGGCGGGGAACCGGGGCCAGGCCTCGCGGGGGATGCGGACGAGGAACCCGCCGCGGTGCGGCTTGCGGAAGCCGAGGTACACGGCCTTGCCGTTGTCGAAGACCTCGGCGATGCGGCCGCGCACGGTCGCCTCGCGTCCCACGTGGGCCCGGGCTTCTTCCGGGGACAGCACGCCCGGGACGGGCGGGAGCGGCGCGGGCGACGGCGGCCGCGGCAGGGGCGCCGCGCACTTTCCCGCCGCCGGATCGCCGGCCTCCAGCGCGGCGAGCGCGCCGTCGGTGCTGCGGAACATCACCAGGCCGTCCGAGACGACCCAGGTCGAGTACTCCGTCCAGAACTCGTCGTACACCGCCCCCGCGCCGTAGTAGATGTAGAACCCGGGCGGGTAGGTGCGGGTGTTCTGCACGCCGTCCGGGCAGTAGTGGCCGGCGGTCCAGGGGCAGGACGGGTCGTCCTGCGAGGTCGCGACGACGGGGCCCACGACGCTCGGCAGCGGCGTGTCGTACGAACCGACCGTCGGGCCGCGGTCCAGCACCTGCACGGCCCAGCCGACCTCCCAGTGGCCGCCGAGCACGACGTCGCCGGCCATCGCCACGTTGGGCTGTTCGTCGGTGAGCAGGAACGAGCGTTCGCCGCCGCCGGGGCGGAAATCGATCCAGCGGACGTAGCCGGCCCGCAGGCCGGGCACGGTCGTCTCGTCGAGGACCACCTCGCCGAAGTGCGAGTCCCAGCGCGAGTCGTAGCGGTTGTCGCCGCGGATGACGGCGTAGAGCACCTCGGTGCCGTCGCCGAAGCGCTTGACGACCGGCGGCGGGCCCATCGGCAGGTAGCCGCCGTCGCCGTAGCCGCCGTTGCCGACGTTGAGGATGAAGGGGCTCGACCCGTCGTCGAGGTCGAGGGCGTGGAGGGGGCGGATGTCGGGGCGCGATTCGAACAGGGCGCGGATGCTCGCGTTGTCGGTCAGCGGCGGCATGTCCCAGATCGAGGTCCAGGGCAGGCGGAGGCGGACGACGACCAGGCCGTGGGCCTCGGCGACGACCGGCCAGCCCCAGGCGAACTCGTGTTCCTCGTCGGGTTCGACGGGCGACGGCCGGGCGACCCACCGGCGCGTCCCGCCGGCGGCGTCGATCGCGTGGACCTGGAGGTCGGCGCTGCCGACCACCACCACGTTGCGGCTCGGCGACCAGGCCGCCGGCGTCTGCACCTCGGCCCCGGCGTCGTAGGACCAGAGCGACGAGCGATCGGCGCGGGCGACCGCGATCACGCGGGACCCCGCGGCGATCACCACCCGGTCCTCGAACAGGCACGGCGGGACGCGAATCGGCGCGCCGGCGTCGAAGGACCCGAGCGTGCGGCCGTCCTCGACGGCGAGTTGGTACAGGCGGCCGTCGGTCGAGGCGGCCCAGACCGAGACGCCGTCCGGGTCGACGGCAAGGGTCGAGACGAACTCGCCGCCCGGCGCGGCGGTCCACAGGACGGCGCCGGTGGTTGCGGAGAGGGCGGCGACGCCGAGCGGTCCGTGGGCGACGTAGACCCGGCCGCCGCCGGTCACGGGCTGGACGTTGCGCGGGATCGGCGTCCGCCCGGCGGGGACGCGACCGTCCGCGTCGGGGCCGTTCCAGGACCACTTCCAGCGCCAGGGCCAGGGAACGCCTTGCGCCGTGTAGGAGGTGCGCTGGGCGTCGTGCGCGTGCTGGGTCCACGCGCCCTCCACCGGCGGCACGACGGGGATGTCCTCGACGGCGTCGCCGTCGGCGTCCGCATCGGCGTCCCGGACCTCGCCCGCGGCGTCGCCGTCGAGGCTCGCCTCGCCGGTGTCCCCGTCGGCCTGTCCGTCGGGGCCGCCGGAGTCCTTCCCGCCGCAGGCGGAACCGAGCAGCGGCAGGGACAGGAGCAGCGCAAGGCTCGCCGGAACGCCGGTTCGCCGGTCCGAACGAGAATCTTCCGATCGCATGGTTTTCCTCCTCCCGGCGGCGAACCGTGGTCGCCGCGGCTCAGAAGTCGGCGTAGACGGGGGTGATATCGACCGGGAGTCCCGCGCCGAGGCTGTCGATCAGCGGGAGCATCGCGGGCGGGACCTGGCGGCCGTAGCGGTCGAGGAACGCCTTGCCGGCCGCGTAGTCGCCGGTGGCCTGGATCATCAGCAGGTCGTGGGCCAGGTCGCGGACGGCGGGCCAGAAGCGGTCAGCGACCGGCGTGAACTTGCCGTCCCCGGTGACGGCGATGCCGCCTTTCTCCAGCAGGTAGTTGACCTGGACCAGGACGCCCTGGCCGTGCGCCTCGGAGATGCCGAAGCGCGCGGTGCGGAAGATGCCGGCGACGAAGGTCTGGGGGACGCTCTGCAGCAGCGTCGCGTCCATCACCCCCTTCTCGGCGAGCTGTTGCTGGTTGTAGAGCGAGAGGATGTCGGCCTTGGCCTCCTCGAGCGTCGGGTAGATCTCGCGCAGTTCGGCCCGCACCTCGGTCTCCGCGCCGTGCTTGCGGATCTTGCCGGGGCCGAGGCCGTGGGAGATCTCGTGGAACAGCACGAAGTTCACGAACGCCTCGGGCGACAGGCTCATCGCCATCTCCGGCGGCAGGACGCGCTCGGCGATCGGCACCAGGATCGCGTCGTACTTGGCCAGCATCACGTTGCGCATCAGGACGTTCTTGAACCCCTTGGCCTCGCGCACCCGTTCGTCGTTGGGCAGGTTGAAGGCGATCGTCATCACGCCGGCCTGGCCCGCGGCGTAGACCTGGTCGACCACGCGGATCGGCACGGTGGAGCCGCGGTTGGGGTTCTTGTGCTCGTCGGGGATCGGCAGCCGGCTCTCCAGCCAGGGGACCTCGCCGATGTACTTCGCCAGCTTGGCGCTCTCCGCGGGGTCGTCCACGCAGAGGAACGCCTCGAAGCTCGCCTTGTACCCGAACAGGCCGTCGTCGTAGGTCTCGTAGGGGCCGAGGACCACTTCGAGCGGCCCGTCGAGGTCGAGCCAGGCGAGGTCGCTTTCGTAGTAGTCGTTGGAGAGGAAGGCGTCGGCGCGCTTGCGCAGGTAGGCCTGGAGCGCGGCGAAGCCTTCGGGCGGCAGCCGGTCCGCCGTCTCGCGCAGGATCTGCGCGGCTCGTTCCAGTTCCGGCTTGTAGGCTTCGGAGTAGGGGACGGCGACCAGTCCGCCGCCGTCGCGCCGGATCACGGTGAAGAACCCCTTGAATGCCGCGGCCTGGTCGGGGTGCGCGGCGATCCACGATTCGAACTCCTCCACCGTCAGGTCCGCGGGGTAGAAGTTCGAACCCTTGGGGTGGGGGGTTTCGCCGAGGAACGGGAGGTAGTCGTCCTGGCGGTCCCACGGTCCGCCCATCTTGGCGAACAGTTCCTTGGCCGGGTCCCACTCGGGACCGGAGAGCTTGGCCAGCCGGTCGCGCAGGGCGAGGTTGCCGGACCAGGTCTGGACGAGCGCCAGTTCGCCCAGGATGTCGGCGGCCTTGCGCAGCTCGCGCAGCGCCGTTCGTTCGGCCTCGCCGAGCCGGCCGAGGTCGGCGCCGATCGGCACCTTGGCGTAGCGGGCCAGGCGGTCGGCGACGTCGGGTCGGACCTTGAGCGCCATGGGGTCCTCCTGCGGCGGCGGTTGAGGCGGCAGGGGCGGGGCGTCCGGCACCTTGGCCGGTTCGACCTGCGCCGGCGGCGGCGGCAACGGGGTGACGTCCGGCACCGCCTCGGCCGGCTCCCCCTTCTTCCTGCACGCGGCCGTCGCCAGGACCAGGCCCAGCGCGATCCAGGGACGAGTTCGCATCGTCGTGGTCCTCCTTCGTTCCGGGATCGTGCCCTTCCGGGCGCGGAGGTCAAGCGGAAGCGGTGGGGGGGGGGTCCGGGGGCGAGCGTGCGGCGGACGAGACGGAACCGGCCGGGGGGTCAGGGGGCGAGCGCGCGGCGGACGACGAAGATCTGCGGCCAGCCGTCGACCTGCTCCTCGAACGCGCAGTACACGATGCCGCGATCCGCGTCGTAGGCCAGCGTCGGGTCGAGGGCGGGGCGGGCGTCATCGATGTTGAGCCGTCGACCCTCCGGCATCCAGCGCGCGGCGCCGGCGTCCCAGCGGGCGACGTAGATCGCGGCCGCCGCGAAGCGGTCCTTCTCCGACCAGGCGACCCAGAGCTCGCCCTCGACCGCGATCAGGTGCGGGTTGTTCGAATCGTAGTGTTCGGCCTCGGGCAGCGCGGTCACCGGGCCGCCGCCGAGCGGTTCCCATGCCGTGCCGGTCCAGCGCGCGACGTAGACGTGTTTGGTGTAGTCGGTCGGGTTGGCGCGCGTGTAGGCGACGTAGACCTCGCCGTCGAGCACGAGCGGCGCCGGGATGCAGAGGTTGTTGTAGTCCCAGTCGTCGGTGACGGCGCCGCCCAGCGGGGTGAAGTTCGTCCCGTTCCAGCGCGACACGTAGAGTTCCGTCCGGTCCTGCTCGGTTTCGTCGGATTCCCACTGCGCGACGACGACCCCGCCGGCCGGGTCGGCCGCGATGCCGACCGTGCGCACGTCGGTGGCGAAGGTCCCCGCGTCGTCGGGGATGCGGCTGAGCAGCGGCGAGCGTTCGGCGGAGGCGGCGTGGACGCGGGCGACCCACAGCCCGTCGGCGGTGTCCGGGACCGGAGCGACGTCGGCCTCGACCCAGGCGACGTACGGGTCGCCGCCCGGCGGACAGGCGATGGCCGGTTCCCAGGCGTTGGCGCCGCCGACCGTGGGATTCCAGACCGTGCTCAGTTCGGCCCCGCCGTTCTGCGGCGTCCAGGTGCTCGCGTTCCACGCCTGCACGAACACCCGGTCGTAGAACGTGTCGTCGTCGGCCGCCGAATCGCCGGCCAGCGAGTAGGCCAGCCAGACGCGCGAGCCGTCGTTGCACCAGCCCGGGGTGCCGTAGATCGAGCCGTTGATGTGGCCGCCCGTCGGGTCGGTTTCCTGGACCCAGTCGTGGGTCGAGGCGTCGTCGAACCAGGCCAGTCGCGCCTGGAAGCTGGCGTGCCGATATCCCACCGCGGGCGGCCCGCCGAGCGCCATCACGATCGGGTCCTCCGACTCCGCGTCGGCGGGGCTCACCTGGCCCCCGACCGGCTCCCACTCGGGCACCGGCGCGGCGGCGGTGACGAAGGACCAAGTGTAGGCGGCGTCCAGCGCGTTTCCCGCCCGGTCGCGGACGGCCGGGAGCACCGTCGCCGTGTAGGTGGTCGCCCAGGCCAGCGGCGCGGCCGGCGCGAAGGTCGCGACCAGGCCGGGCGCGTCGAGCGTCACGGCGCCGGGGACCGGCGTCCCGGCCGTCTCCAGCGTGAACGCCGCGGCGGTGACCGTCGCCGGGTCGATCGGCTCGCTGAAGGTGACGGTGATCGCGGTCGTGCGGTCGACGTCCACGGCGCCGGCGGGGGGGGTGCTGGCGACGACCGTGGGGGGCGTCGTGTCGGGCGTCGGGTCGGGATCGCAGCGCAGCGCGAGCGTTCCCGCGAACGCCGCGCCGCACAGGACGAACATCGCGCATCGCTGACTCATCCGGAACCTCCTCTTCCCCCGCAACCGCGGGTAGCCTGATCCGCGCGCGGCCGGGTGTCAAGGAACCGGGCGGGACCGCGATTCCGCCGTGACGATCCTCCGACTTGCAGGGGAGCGCGCGGCGCGCGCGGCGCGCAGCGCCTCGCGGCGCACGTGCTCCCGCAAGGTCCATCGCACCGCGCGGGTGACAACCGTCGGCCCACGGCGCGGGAGGACGCCGCTACGGAGCGGCGTCGCCGGACGGGGCGGCGGCGGGCGGGAGGGAGGCGAGTCCGCGGGCGCCGAGTTGCACGCAGTCGGTGCGGATCAGGCGTTCCCGGTCGGCGGGACCGCCGCAGCGCAGTTCGAGGCACCGGCCGCGGGTCCAGGGGAGGAAGACCACGTACCACAGGGCGGGCCGGGGTTGTTCGCGTCCGACGAAGAAGCTCTGGCCCTCGCCGAGCGCCGACGCGACGGGGAAGGGGCGCGGGTCGCCGACCAGGCCGACGTTCGCGCCGTCGGCCGACAGTCCGCGCAGCACGCGGTCGAGCTGCGCGGGGTCGGTCGGGTCGCATTCCGGCCGGTCGTGGACGGTTGCGGAGAGGCGGCCGTCGGGCCGCACGGCGCGGAACAGCGCGCCCTCGTGCGGCAGCAGCGTGCTGTTCTCGCGCAGGATGTACCAGCCGTCGGGCACGGAGAAGCGCAGGCCGTTGCGCGGGTCGTCGTAGCTCGGCTCCGGGTACGATTCCGCGGCCACCTCCGCGACGCGCCCCGCGCCTCCGCCGAGGCCGGTGATCGCGGTGGCGATCAGGGCCGCGGGCCAGACGGCGAACAGGGCGAGGGCCCCGAGGGCGCGGCGGGGGCCCGGGTCGCCCAGCGACAGCAGCAGCGCCGCCGGGAAGACCGTGACCGCCTCGGCGACGGGCGCGAGTTGCCGGGTGCGGGCGAAGGTCAGCGCCGCGAAGACCAGGCCGACCACGGCCAGACCGGCGGAGAAGTAGCGGGCCAGCCGCGCCTCGCGGACGACGGCGTAGGCCACGAGCAACGCGGCGAAACCCCCGCTGTAGAACTCGGGGCCGGGGTGGGCGGGCAGGAGCGGGACGGAGACGATCCGCGCCAGCGGGCCGCCGGCCAGGTGCACCAGCCCGTAGACGCCCCACAGGGCGGCGAGCACCAGGCCGGGGCCGCGCGGCCGGGAGAGCATCCGCACCGCCCTCCCCTCCCGCGTCTCGACGTACCCCGCGACGTACTCGTCCCGGCAGCGCGCGGAACAGACGGTGATCTTGATGCTCGGCTCGCCGCAGACCGGGATCTGCAGCGGCTTGTGGACCGGCTTTCCGCAGACGTGACACTTCGTCGCCACGGGTCGCATCCTACACCGCCGGGCCCCTTGCGGTCACGCGCCGACGAGACCCCCAAGTCGTGCCGGAACGGTCCTCCGATCGGTCGGGGAGCGCGCGGCGTGCGCGGCGCGGAGCGCCTCCGCGCGCGAGTGCTCCCGCATGGCCCATCGCACCAGGCGGGAGAAGCCCGTGGGCGCACGGGCCGACGCTTTCGTCGGCTGTGCCGAGTCCGGCAAGCCCCCGGGCGGTCCCGGAGGCTCGAGCTTGCGCCGCGATTCGGGGGTCCGCGGATCGCTGCGTCGCGAGGCGGTCTTGCCTGCCGGAAGCACCTCCTCACAAGTCGCGGATGCGTCCGGAGCACTTCTCGGGCTGGTCAGTTGCACCGGGACATGCTAGGAGCCTCCGAAGGAGGTTTCGTACCATGCACGAGAGACATGCTTCCGTGCTCTTGACCGTCGTGCTGGCCGTCGGCCTGGTTCCGGTGGGGGCGTCGGCGCAGGCGACCCTGATCGGCGGCCTGGGCGGCCCCGCGGGCTTCGGCACCGATTCGCTGCCGGCGAACGACGACGGTTCCACCGCGGCGATCAACATCTCGACCGCCTTCCCGGCCGGGCTGCGCTACTTCGGCACGACCTACACCCAGCTCTACGTGAACAACAACGGCAACGTGACGTTCGGCGGGTCCGTCGGCACCTACACGCCGACCGGCTTCCCCGCCGCGAGCCGTCCGATGATCGCCCCCTTCTGGGCCGACGTGGACACGCGCGGCACCCTGGCCGACCCGCCGGGCGCGAACCTCGTGTACTACCACCAGAGCCCCGGCCGGATGGTGATCACCTGGTACCTGGTCGGCTACTACGGCAGTCACACGGACTTCCTCAACAGTTTCCAACTCGTCCTTTCCACCCCCGTGGGGGCGGCGCCCGGCGATTTCGACATCGAGTTCCGCTACAACCGGTGCCAGTGGTACGTGGGCGACGCCAGCGGCGGCGTCGGCGGCGTCTGCCCGGAGGGCAGCGCCGGCTGCACGCCGGCGCAGGCCGGATTCGATTCGGGCGCCGGCACGGCCTTCACCGAGATGCCCTACTCCCGCACCCCCGATGTGCTCCGCTGGTGCAGCGAATCCAACGTGTCCGACCCGGGGGTCTGGCGGTTCTCGATGCGGTTCTGCGACGCTTCGACGCCGTGCCCGGGGGGCACGTTCTGCGACGGCAGCGCCTGCCTGGCGCTCCGGCCGGACGGCGCCCGCTGCACCGTCGACGCCCAGTGCGCTTCCGACTCCTGCGTGGACGGCTTCTGCTGCAATACCGACTGCACCGGCCAGTGCGAGGCCTGCAACGTGCCGCGCAGCATCGGCACCTGCACCCCGGTGACCGGGGCTCCGCGCGGCGGCCGCCCCGCCTGCACCGGCGGCGTCGGCGTCTGCGCCGGAACGTGCGACGGGGTCACCACCGCCACCTGCACCTTCCCCGGGGTCACCACCTCCTGCGGTCCGGGCACCTGCACGGACGGCGTGGCCACCGGTCCGGCCTGCGACGGCGCCGGCAACTGCTCCGCGACCGCGCCGCCGCGTCCCTGCGCTCCCTACGTCTGCGGCACCGGCGCGTGCCTCACCGTCTGTGCCAACGATACCCACTGTGTCGCCACCCACTACTGCAGCCCCGGCGCCGCCTGCGTGCCCCGCCTGGCCGACGGCGAGCGGTGCGAGCGCAACGGGATGTGCGCCAGCGGCCTCTGCGTCGACGGGTTCTGCTGCGACGCCGCGTGCACCGGCCAGTGCCAGGCCTGCGACGTCGCCGGCCTCGAGGGCACCTGCAGTCCGGTCACCGGCATCCCCCACGGCCGGCGACCCGCCTGCGCCGGCGCCGGCGGCCCCTGCGACGAGCAGTGCGACGGCGTGGATGTCGCCGCTTGTCACGTTCCCCCCGCCGGAACCGTCTGCGGCCCCACGACTTGCACCGCTGCCACCGCCGAGGACCTCGTCTGCGACGCCGGAGGCGCCTGCGTCCCCGTTTCCCGCCCCTGCGACCCGTACCTGTGCGACGGCGACGACTGCGGCACCGCCTGCCTCACCGACGCCGACTGCGCCCCGGGCTACTGGTGCGACGGCGCCCGTTGCGAACTCCCGGGAGACATCGGCGATCCGTGCAGCGCGGCCGAGAGCTGCCTCTCCGGCTTCTGCGTGGACGGCGTCTGCTGCGACGGCGCCTGCACCGACCTTTGCGCCGCCTGCGACGTCGCCGGCCTCGAAGGCACCTGCAGCCCCGTGACCGGCGCCCCCCACGGCGCCCGCGGCGCCTGCCCCGGCGCCGGCGAGTGCCGCGGCGCCTGCGACGGCTTCGCCACCGACGAATGCGCCTTCCCCGACGCGACCGTCGCCTGCGGCACTCCCGCGTGCGCCGACGGGCAGGCCACCGCCGCCGGGACCTGCGACGGCGCCGGCGAGTGCGCCCTCCCCGATCCGGTTCCCTGCGACCCCTACGTCTGCGGCACCGACGCCTGCCTCGACGCCTGCGACGGTCCCGAGGATTGTGTCGCCGGCCACGACTGCGTCGCCTCGGCCTGCATCCCGGGCGGTGGCGATGCCGATGCCGACGCCGATGCCGATGCCGACGCCGATGCCGATGCCGACGCCGATGCCGACGCCGAGCCGGACGTCTCCGGCGACGCCGTCACGGACGGCGGCGACGAGGTCGGCGGTGTTTCCGGCGGCAGCGGCTGCGGCTGCGTCGCCCCGGGCCGCGCCCCCGGCCGCGACGGCTTCGCCTGGGTCACCCTCGTCTCTGCCTTCGCCGGCCTGGGCCTCGTCCGGCGTCGTTCCCGCCGCGGTTGATCCCTTCTGTCCCCCGTCCGGGCCCCGCGCCGTGGGGCGGGGCCCGGGCCGAACCCGCGTCGCCCTCCGGCGCGTGCGGGCGGACACCGTCGGATCCCTTGCGGTCACGGGCCGGCGAGGTTAGCGTCGACCCGCCCGGCGGGGGCGGTTCCCGGCGTCGCCTGCGATGCCCGCGCCGGGTGGGAAAGGGGGCTGCCGATGCCGCGCCGCATACTGGTCCTTGCTGTCGTCGTCCTGTGCTCCGCGCCCGCCGCGGCCGACTGGCCGATGGCCCGGCGCGACGCGCGCCGCACGGCCTACGCTCCGGGCGCCGCGTCGCTGGACCGCGTCGCGCCCCTCTGGCGCGCGTTTCTCGGCGGCACCCTCGCCGCCGACCAGTACTGGGCCGGCGACATCGACGGCGACGGGGCGGCCGAGGTGGTGTTCGTCTCGGGCGGGAAGCTGGTGGCCAAGCTCCCGTCGGACATCGTGGTCTGGGACACCGAGCCGCTGGAGCTGGAGCGCATCCACCGCGTGGCGGACCTCGACGGGGACGGCGAGCTGGACGTCGTGGCGCGGTCGGGCGCCGCGCGGGTGTTCGTGATCGGCGGCCGCGACGGGCGCATCGAGTGGGAATCGCCGGCCGGGTTGTGGGGGTTGATCGGCGCCGTGCGGTTCGCCGATTTCGACCGCGACGGCCGGGACGACCTGTACGTCACGGACGTCGGGTGCGGCGGCACCGGGGCGTTGGGGGACGTGGCCCGCGTCTTCTCGTTCGCGAGCGGGGCGGGCGCGCCGGTCGAGCTGTTCCAGCTCGAGCGGGGGCGTCGGGACGGGAGTTGCGGTGAGCACGACGCGGTGGGGGATTTCGACGGGGACGGCCGGCCCGAGATCGTCGCCGTCGGGCAGGAGCGGCTCTACGTCTATTCCGGCGCCGACGGGCGGTGGCTCTCCGCGACGGCGGGCGTCGGGACGTTGAGCGGGCGGATGATGACCGACGTGGTCGATCTCGACGGGGACGTCGCCGACGAGCTGATCGGGGTGGTCTGGGCGTGGGCCGACCCGGCGACGTACGTGCCGCGGGTGATGGTGTTCGACTGGGACGCCGGCGCGGGGACGCTGGTGCGGCGGTGGGAGCGGCGGGTCGGGGTGCCGGCGAGCGACGAGCATCGGTTCGTTCACGCCGGCGCCGCGGACCTCGACGGCGACGGCAGCGTCGAGTACGTCGATTCCTTCCGCGTCGCCTCGGAAGGCCGCGCGACGCTCTACGTGTTCCGCGCCATGACCGGCGACGTGCTCGGCATCCTGCCCGACGCCACGCTGCTCGGCCTGGCGGACCTGGCCGGCGACGGCGCGCCCGAGATCCTGGCCCGCAACAACGCGGGCGAGCTGTCGGCGTGGCGTTTCGACGGGAGCCTCCTGCTCCCCGTCTGGACGCTCGCCGGGCGCGCCCCGGTCAACGTGCTCGACCCGGCCCGCTTCGCCCGGCAATCGATGACCTCGGTGCCGCTGGTGCTCGACGCGGACGGCGACGGGCGGCCGGAGCTGGTGCTGGTCCGGACCAATGCGGCGGGCGAGGTGGCCGAGCTGTTCGCGTACGACGCGGAGGGGCCGACGCCGACGGCGGTCGGCTCGTACGCGCTGCCGGCGGACGTCGTGCCGCTGACCTACCAGGCGTTCTCCGACATCACCGAGCCCGGCGCGGGCCCGCAGATCGGGCTGGCCCGCAACGACGGCTACCTCGTGCTGCTCGGCCGCGGCCTGGTGGCGCTCAACGAGCCCGGCGGGGCGCAGGCCGGGCTGCGCATCGGCGGCTACTACACCGGGGCCTACGGCTTCACCGGCTCGGCGGTCGGCGCCGACCTCGAGGGCGACGGCGATCCGGAGCTCTTGGTGCGCGACTCCCGCGGCGCCGTGCGGTGCCTCGACCCGGCCGGCGCCTCGATGGTCGTTCCCCCCGCGACGAACTGGTCGCGGCCGCGCGAGGCGTTCCCCACGCTGGTCGACCTCGACCGCGACGGCACGCTCGAGGTGATCACGCGCACGGCGAGTCAGCGGTGGCGGGCGGTGACGGCCGCGGGGGCGACGCGCTGGGAGCGGCCGCCCCCCTCGTCCGGCGCCGAGTTGCGCCACGACGCCCTGCCCGCCGGCGACCGCAACGGCGACGGGGTCATCGATCTGGTGTCGCAGGACTACGACCGGGCGACCGGGGCGCTGACGGTGCGGATGCTGTCCGGCGCGGACGGAGCGCCGCTGTGGCCGGCGCCGTTCTCCGCGGTGTTGACGATCTCGTGGTGGAACGAGCCGCTCGCGGCGCACGACTGGACCGGGGACGGCGTCGCCGACCCGCTGGCCAACGTCAACCTCGTGCTGCACCAGCTCCGCGGCACCGACGGCGTCTCGCTGCGCAGCGTCGGGGCGGGCCACTACGGCGTCCCGGCGATCCGGGACGTGAACCGCGACGGCGCGCCGGAGATCGTGCTCGAGGGGCAGTACGGCGGCACCGCGGTCCAGGTCTTCCGCTCGGACCTCTCCCTGCTCTGGCGCGATGCCACCGCGCGCAACTCGGTGCACGTGATGGGCGCCTTCGGCGAATGTCCCGGCGAGGTGCGCTACGCCCAGGGGGCGAATTTTTCACCGGTGCTGACGGTGTGGAACGCGGCCACCGGCGCGGTGTTCGGCGAGCGCACGCTGGCCGGCGGCCGGATGTTCGCCTCGCCCGCCGAGGCGGCGGCGGCCGGCGTCCGTCCGGGGTCGCTGGGCAACGCCGTCGCCAAGGCCTCCCTCACGACGGCCGGCGACCCCGCCGTGCTCGTCGGCTCCACGGACGGCTGGCTCTACGCGGTCAACCCTTGCGACCTGTCGCTACTCTGGTCGCTCGGCTTCCGCTACCCGGTCGGCGAGCCGATCCTCGCCGACGCCGACGGCGACGGCGCGGACGACGTGGTGGTCAGCGTCGCGGACGGCAACCTCTACGGCATCGGCCGCGAGCGGTTCGCCGCGCCGGCCGAGGTGCTCGACACCGACCCGCCCGCCGGATTCCCGGGCGTCGACCGCGACACGATCGAGACCTTCGACACGCTCTACGGCGCCTGGACCGCAGTGCCCGGGGCGACGTCGTACGAGTACGCGGTGGTCACCGCGTCGGGCACGTTCCTCACGCGGCCCGACTTCATCAACGTCGGCGCCGCCACCTCGATGACCGCCTCCGGGCTGGGCCTGCGGCTCGGCGGCACCTACTACGTCGCCGTGCGCGCGATCGGGCCGGCCGGCAGCTCGGTGGAAACGCTGTCCGACGGCATCCAGGTCGTCGACGAGACGCCGCCGGCGGTGACGCTGCGCGCCGCGCCCAACCCGTTCTCGCCCGACGGCGACGGGGCGGAGGACGCCGTCACGGTCGTCGCCGACTTCGCGGACCGCGTCGGCCTCGCTTCCTGGCAGTTCGTGGTGTTCCACCCCGGCGCGATGGCGCCGGCGCGGACCTTCCCGCCCCAGCCGCTCGCCGGCCTGTCGGCGAGCGGCTTCGTGGTCTGGGACGGCACGGACGACTCGGGCGCCGTCCTGCCGGAGTCGACCTACCCCGCGATCGCCACCGTCACCGACCTCGCCGGTCGTACGGCCACCGCGATGATCGACCTCGAGATCCGGTTCGCCGCGGCCGCGGATGCGGACGCCGATGCCGACGCCGATGCCGACGCCGATGCCGACGCCGATGCCGACGCCGATGCCGACGCCGATGCCGACGCCGATGCCGACGCCGATGCCGACGCCGATGCCGACGCCGACGCGGTCGCGGACGTCGGGCCGGACGGAGCGGGCGACGCGGCGGCCGACGGCGACGGGGGTCCGGGCGACGAGACGGGCGAGGCGGGCTGCGGATGTCGCGCGGCGGGCGGCGGCTCGGCATGGTGGTGGTTGCCGCTGGCGGTGCTGGTCGCCGGTCTGCGCCGGGGACCGCGGCGCCGCGGCCCGGCCCCGCGTTCTTCCGCGCGCTGAACCCGGCTGCGGCGGCGCCGCCCGGCCCCATGCTCTTCCGGACGCTGATGCCGGTTCTCGCGGCCGCCCCCGGGGGGGCGCATCCGCACGCCGCCGGCGCGCGGCACTTGTCGGCCCGGCCCGCTCGCGACTACGTTCCCGGAGTCGGGCGACGGCCCGGGGGGGGAACGAGGCAGCCGACTCGATCAGTCTGCAACCCGGGGGGCGGGTTCGGGGCGGAACTGCGGCTCGCCGGCGACGACGGCTGCCCGCCCTCGTCCGGCGACCTCCTCGACCGACCCTCGCAGGAGGACTGCCAGCTTCCCCTCCACGACGACGCCTCCCAGGTCCCGCCGGACGCGCAGGACTGATCTTCACCCCGCTCGGGCGGCCCTGCCCTTGCCCGGATCGGCCTCACCGGCTATCCGACCAGCCCGGGAGGCAGGACGCGCTGATGCATCGACAGGAACCGAACCGGCGTCGGGTTTCCCACGCGCCGCGTTCCTCGAGGGGTTTCCACTTGACGCGCGAGGCGGACGGCCCTAGGCTGTTCTCGCTGTCTGGGAGAGACGCTTGCGACTCGTGCCGGACCGAACGGTCCGGCCCCAGACGCTTGTGCCTGCTCCGGGTGAGGTGGCCGTGCTGATCTGCTATCTCGACGAATCCGGCGTCGTGGAGCGCGGAGCGCAGGGAACGCATTTCATCCTGCTCGGCCTTGCCCTGCCCGCGACGGAGTGGCGGAATCGCGACCACGCGATCACCAAGCTGAAGACGGTGTACCGCCTGCGCGACGCCGAGATCCACACCGGCTGGATGGTGCGGCGCTATCCTGAGCAGGATCGGATCAACGGCTTCGACACCCTGTCCGACGACGACCGGCGGCGCGCCGTTCGAGCGGAACGCAAAGTGGATCTGGCCAAGGCGCAGCTTCGCGGTGCGAAGGCCGTCCGGTGTCTCACCGTGAACTACCGGAAGAGCGATCCGTACGTCCATCTGACGCACGCCGAACGGCTGGGCCTGCTGCGGGCCGTCGCCGACGAGGTTGGCGCCTGGCCGGAGGCACGCCTGTTCGCCGACGCGCAGCAGAAGGGCGCCAGCAAGACCGGCGCGGCTCACGCAATCCTCGACCACGCCTTCGAGCAGGTGGTCAGCCGGTTGCACCACCACCTCGAAGCAAAGGACATCCCCGGTGCGATCCTCGTGCAGGACCAGAACCGTGCAAAGTCCAAACACCTGACCGACTTGATGCGTCGCTTCCATGTGCAGGGGACGTTCTTCACGCAGATCCCGCGCCTCGTCGAGACGCCGCTGTTCGTCGACAGCGGCCTGACGAGCATGGTTCAGGTGGCGGACCTGTGCGCGTACGCGGTGCGCCGTTTCTTCGAGAACGGCGAGGCGGACCTGTTCGACCGCATCTACGACCGGTTCGACCGAAAGCCGAACGGGACGTTGGTCGGACTGAGGCACTACACCGGGGAGGCGCCGTGCGCCTGCCGCGTGTGCAAGGACCATGGCCGATAGGACGCTCGCCGCGACGGGCCAGATCGCCGTCTCCTCCGTTCTTCCGTTGTTCTCCCGCGCCGCGGAGGAATCTTGGGGACTGGCGGCGACGGATGCGGAAAACGGAAGGAGTCGGAAGTCGGCGGGATCATGAGCCCTCTGGCCGAAATCGGTGCGCCATCGCCCAGAAACTGCGAAGACATCCAGATCTGGTGGGGAGTCTGCTCCAACTCACCGCCGCGGGCGCGACACCCGGCTGCGGATGTCGCGCGGCGGGCGGCGGCCCGCGGGGGAACGAGGAAACCGACTCGATGAGTCTGCCGAAGGCGTATGCGGGGAGGATCCTGCGGGTCGATCTGTCGACCGGGCGCAGCGAGACCCTGCCGACCGATCGATACGCGGGACGTTTCCTGGGCGGGCGCGGCACGGCCACGGCGATCTACTGGGACGAGGTGCCGCCGGAGGCGGCGTTCGACGCGCCGGAGAACCGGCTGATCGTGGCGTTCGGGCCGCTGTGCGGGATGTCCGGGGGACTGGGCGGCTCCCGCTGGGGCATTTTTGGCAAGTCGCCGTTCCCGGCGGCGGCGCGCGGCGCCGGCGACCGCTTCTGCTACGGCAACCTGGGCGGGGCGTTCGGGGCCGAGCTGCGGTTCGCCGGCTACGACGGGCTGGTGGTGCAAGGGGTGTCGGCGCGGCCGGTGTGGCTCGAGATCGAGGACGACCGGGTGGCGCTGCGCGAGGCGGACGACCTGTGGGGTCGCGGCGCGCTGGAGACCCGCGCGGCGCTGGGCGAGCGGCGGCCGGGGTTCCGGACGCTGGCGATCGGTCCCGCCGGGGAGAACCGCGTGCCGCTCGCCACCGTCCAGGCCGACGGCGACGCCTCGTGTTCCGGCGGGATGGGGGCGGTGTTCGGCGCCAAGCGGCTCAAGGCCGTCGCCGTCCGCGGCTCGCGGCGGTCGGTCCCGATCGCGGATCGGGAGGCCTTGCGCCGGATCGATGCCTGGATCCGCGGCCTGGGGCGCGGCAACGTGAAGGTCTGGGGGCTCGACTTCATGGCCCACGGGCCAGAGACGCGGCGCGCCCCGTGCTACGGCTGCATGGGACACTGCCTGCGCGTGCGCTACACCGCCCGCGACGGGGACGCCGGCAAGTTCATGTGCCAGTCGCGCTACTTCTACCTGCACCACGCCTGGAACTACTACGGCGAGGAGAACGAGGTTCCGTTCCGGGCCAACCGGCTCTGCGACGCCTGGGGGCTCGACACCTGGGAGGTGCAGGGGCTGATCGACTGGCTGCTGGCGGCGCGCGCGGCGGGGTTTTCCGTCGAGCACGAGTTGGAGCTCGACCTGTCGCGGCTGGGCAGCCTCGAGTTCCTCGAGGACCTGGTGCGGCGGATCGCGGAGCGCCGGGGTGCGGGCGAGCGGCTGGCGCTCGGGGCCCAGGGCCTCGCGCGGACGTTCGGCGGCGCCGCCGCGCGGCTCGACGCGCGCTGCGACCCCTACGACCCGCGCTACTGCACGGTCAACGCGCTGCTCTACCCGTTCGAGACCCGCGAGCCGATCCAGCAGCTCCACGAGGCGGGGCTGGTGCTGTCGCAGTGGTCGAGCTGGGCCAAGGGGGTGCCGGAGGCGCACATCTCGAGCGCGGTGGTGCGAGGGATCGCGGAGCGGTTCTGGGGCGGCCGCGCCGCCGCCGACATGACGACGCTCGACGGCAAGGCCGAGGCGGCGCACCGGATCCAGGACCGGCAACTGGCCAAGGAGTGCCTGGGGGTCTGCGACTGGATGTTCCCGCTGATCGATCTGCCGCCGGGGGACGACCACGTCGGCGACCCGACCGTCGAGAGCCGCATCCTGTCCGCGGCGCTCGGGTCGCCGTTCGGCGAGGCCGACCTCTGCCGGATCGGGGAGCGGGTGTTCCACCTGCAGCGGGCGGTGCTGTTGCGCGAGGGGCATCGGGCCGTGGAGGACGACGCGCTGCCGGCCGCGTGGCACGACGAGCCGATCCGCACGCACGTCGCCGACCCCGACCTGCTGGCGCCGGGCCCCGGCGGCCGTGTGGTTTCGCAGCTCGGGCGGCGGCTGCATCGGCGGGACTTCGCGCGGCTGCGCGAGGAGTACTACGAGCGGCGCGGCTGGGACGTCCCGACCGGCCTGCCCACCCGCGCCGGCCTCGCGGCGCTCGACCTGGCCGACGTCGGCGCGGGTCTCGAGGCGCGCGGGCTGCTCGCGCCGCGCGCCCGCCGGCCCGGCCCGCTGCGCCGCCTGCGCCGGGCGTGGGAGCGGTTCGGGGAGCGCCGCCGGTGCCTGGAGCCGGAGGCCCGGCGCGCCGCTCCGCCCACGGGGCCCAGCCTGCGCGGCGAGGCGCTCCGCGCGGTGCTCGAGGCCGAGCGGGCCAAGTTCGGCCTGGAGGCGGTCCGCCGCAACTTCCGCGGGTGGAACAAGGTGATGCAGTACCACTTCCCCGACATCGGCGAGTACTGGGTGCTGCGCTTCGTCGACGGCGAGGTGCAGCCGCCGGAGCGGCTCGAGGGTCCGGTGGAGCGTCCCGACATCCGCTACGAGCTGGACACGCGGACGCTGCGGGCGATGTCGAACCGCGAGCTGAGCGGCGAGAAGGCGTATCTCACGCGTCGCCTGCGGATCAAGGCGGCGTTCGCCGACCTGCTCAAGCTCCAGTCGCTCAACCGGCTGTAGCGCCCCGCGGCAAGCGAGGCGGTCGCGGCGCGACCGGGGAGGCGGGGGGCGGTGGCGCGGCGGGCGCGGCTGGGGTATGCATGGATCGGCGGGAGGGAGGAGATGCGCGCGCATCCGATCGGACGATGGTGGACGGCGGCGGCCTGCATGGGTGTGCTGGCGGCGCCGGGCGTGGCCCGGGCCTGGCCGACCGGAGGGTGCGTCGCGGGGCCGTTCCGCGTGCACGCCGATATCGCCGCCCACGTGCTCGACCACCCCGAGATCGCGCCGTACCTGGCGCCGCTCGGGCTGTCGCGCGATGCGATCGTCGCGGCCGCCGCCGTCGAGCCGCAGTGTTCGTTCGGCTCCCACCCGGGTTGGGGCGACCTGCGCGACCTGGTCCATCTCGACTGGGAGGTATCGGACACGACGGCGGGGATCATCCTCCACGTCGGCGGCGACTCCGGCGTCCCGTCCTGCCATTCGCCCGCGAACGAGGTGTACTGCGACAATCTGGCGGAGACGCGCGTCGAGTCGGACGGCGAGCTGGCCGGGGTGCCGCCGCTCGGCGACCTGTACCCCGGCGACTTCGCCGAGCAGGCGGCGGCGTTCCACGACGAGGCGGTGGCGAACGCGACCGCCTTCCGGACCTACGTCGAGACGACCTGGTCGTGTCCGCTGGCGTGCAGCACGACGCCCTACGCGGTGGCCGGGATGATCGCCGGGCAGAAGTTCGCGCACGCGGCGCTGCTGGTCTGGCTCCGCCGCCACCTCCCCGAGTTGCCGGACGCGGGCACCGACGGCGGAGACGACGAGGCGGACGGCGGCGAGGTGGTGGAGCCCGACGCCGCCGCGGACGGGGGAATCGACGCGCCGCCGGACGGCGCGACGGACGCCGAGGCCGGCGCGGAGGCGCCGGGCGGCGAGGGCGGCGCCGATGTACCGCCCGACCTGGCCGAGGCGGGGCCGGACGCCGGTCCGTCCGACGCCGCGGGCGAGGCGGCGGAGGCCCTCCTGCCGGACGGGGAGGCGGACGCGCCGGCGGGCGGGGGTGGCGGCTGCGGCTGCCGCGCGGGCGGGGCCGCGGGAGCGGCCGGTCTCATCGCGCTGCCGGCGGTCCTGGTCCTGGGTCTCGCCGGCGGCCGCCGCCGGGGTCGCGGGGCGCGCGGGTCATCGGCGAGGCGCCCCTGGCCCTGACGGGAGTTGCCGCGCGGCGGGATCCGCTCGCCGGACGGCAGCCGCTCCAGGGCCCGGATGGACCCTGCGCCGGACGGAGGTTGCCTCGCGGCGGGTTCCGACCTAGGTTGCGGTCGCGGGAGGTCCGCCGCGTGATTCCGCTGCGCGACAGCGTCCGTTCGTCGACGACCCCCTACGTGACGTGGCTGCTCATCGCCGCCAACGTGGCGGTGTTCCTGTACCAGTTGCTCGTGGAGTCGCGGCTCGAGGAGGCCGCGGCGCGCGAGGTGCTGGAGGCCTCGCGGCGGCTCGGGCTGCCGTTCGTCCCGGCGGAGGCGGTGTCGCTGCGGGCGCAGGAGCTGTACGCGGCGTGGCTGCACGAGTGGGGCCTGGTGCCGCTCGAGCTGCGCCGGACGGGGGGTTTCGGCGAGTACGTGACGCTGCTGACGAGCATGTTCCTGCACGCGAACTGGCTGCACCTGCTGGGCAACCTGTGGTTCCTCTGGATCTTCGGCGACAACGTGGAGGACCGGCTGGGCCACGTGCCCTACGTGTTCTTCTACGCGGCGGCCGGTCTGGCGGCGGCGGGGGCGCAGTTCGTGTTCGATCCGGGGTCGGAGATCCCGATGATCGGGGCGAGCGGGGCGATCGCCGGGGTGCTGGGGGCCTATCTGGTGCTGTTCCCGCGCGCGCGGGTGCTGACGCTGGTCCCGATCTTCATCTTCCTCGAGTTCCTCGAGGTGCCGGCGGTGCTGTTCCTGCTGGTGTGGTTCGTGTTCCAGAACCTGGCGCCGGCGGCGTTCACGCCGGCGGCGGAGGGGGGGGTGGCCTACTGGGCGCACATCGGTGGTTTCGTGGTCGGCGCGGCGTTCTGCTGGCTGCTGCGAAACCGGCTGCGGGCGCGACCGGTCGAGCGCCGCGCCTACCCGGGGGCGTGGGGGAGCCTCGACGCGCAAGGCCGCTGGCGTGGCCGGCGGCTCGGCTGGTAGAGCGGGGGGGGCGCGGCGGTTGAGCCGCGGCGGCGACTGCGCTATGCGTGGGCCCGCGCGGGGGAGGGAGGAGCCGGCCGATGGAACGACCGCTGCGCATCCTGATGATCGCCTCGGAGGCCGTCCCGTTCGCCAAGACCGGTGGGCTGGGCGACGTCGCCGGCGCGTTGCCGCGCGCGCTGCGGCGGCGCGGGCACGAGGTGACGGTCGTGCTGCCGCGCTACGGGTGGATCGATGGGGCGCGCCACGGCCTGCGGCCGTTCCACGCCCCGATGGGGGTCTGGATGGGGGGGGTCGAGGAATGGTGCGCGGTGGAGGCGACCGAGCTCGACGGCGTGACCTTCGCGCTGGTGCGGTTCGATCGCTACTTCGACCGGCCGCTCTTGTACCACGACGAGCAGTTCCGCGACTACGCGGACAACCCGCGGCGTTTCGCCTTCCTGACCCGCGCGGCGTTGCAGCTCTGCCGGGACCGCGGCTGGGCCCCCGACGTGGTCCACGTCCACGACTGGCAGACCGCGCTCGGCCCCGCCTACCTCAAGGTCTGGCACTGGAACGAGCCGACGCTCGGCCCCGCCGCCTCCGTGCTGACGATCCACAACGTCGCCTACCAGGGGCGCTACCCGGCGGAGCACTGGCCGTACATCGGCCTGCGCTGGGACAACTTCACCGCCGACACCTTCGAGGACCACGGGGCGACGAACTTCCTCAAGGGCGGGATTCATTTCGCCGACGCGGTGAGCACGGTCAGCCCGACCTACGCCCGCGAGACGCTCGGCCCGCTCGGCGGTCACGGTCTCGGCCCCTACCTCCTGCGCCGCGGCGCCGACTACGTCGGCATCCTCAACGGCGCCGACTACTCGGAGTGGGACCCGTCGCGCGATCCGAAGATCCCGGCGCGCTACGACGCCTCCTCCATGGAGGGGAAGGCGATCTGCAAGCGCGAGCTCCAGCGCCGCCTGGGGCTCGAGACGGCGGACGACATCCCGGTGGTGGGGATCGTGAGCCGTTTCGTCGAGCAGAAGGGGCTGGACCTGCTGGCCCCGGTGATCGGGGCGATCGTGCGCGGGATGCGGGTGCAGTTCGCGATCCTCGGCGCCGGCGACAAGCGGCTCGAGGCGGTCTTCGGCCCCCTCCCCGGCCGCTACCCGGGCCGCATCGGCACCTGGATCGGCTATCACGACGAGCTGGCGCACTGGATCGAGGCGGGGGCGGACTTCTTCCTGATGCCGTCGCGCTACGAGCCGTGCGGGTTGAACCAGATCTACTCGCTGCGTTACGGCACGCTCCCGATCGTCCGCGCCACCGGCGGCCTCGAGGACACCGTGGAACAGTACGACGAGCGGACGGGGGAGGGGACGGGGTTCAAGTTCCACGACCCGACGCCCGGCGCGGTGCACGACACGGTCGGCTGGGCCGTCAGCACGTTCTACGACCGCAAGTCGCACCTCGAGGCGCTGCGCCGGCGCGCGATGTCGCGCGACTTCTCGTGGGAGCGCAGCGCCGCGGAGTACGAACGGCTGTACGGACGCGCGATCGCGAACCACCGCGCGTTGTAGGACGCCGTCCTTGCCGCCGCCGCGGCGATGTGCTGGACTTTGGGGTGAGGCGCGAACGCCGGGAGGATCGCGATGCGGGCGAGGATCTGGGCGGTCTGGCTGGCGGCGCCGGCGGCGCTCGCCGCGGCGTGCGACGGTTCGAGCGCCCCGCCGGGGACGGACACGACGGAACCGCCGGTCGAGGTCTGCAACGGCCGGGACGACGACGGCGACGGCGCGTGCGACGAGACCTTCGAGTGCTGCGCGGGGTCGTACGTGCCGTGTGCCGTGGCCTGCGGCGTGACCGGCTGGCGGCCGTGCACCAACGACTGCCGGGTGGCGGTCGAGGAGGAGTGCCGGCTGCCGGCGGAGGCGTGCAACGGCGAGGACGACGACTGCGACGGCGACGTGGACGAGGCGCCCGAGTGTCGCGGGCGGTGGTTGTGGCTCAACCCGCTGCCGACCTGGGCCCACCTCCAGGCCGTCTCGCTCGCGCCCGACGGCACGGCGCTGGTCGGGGGCGCGGGTGGCGTCTTCGCGCGCTGGGACGGCGCGCAGTGGCACGCGCTGGCCTCGCCGACCACCGCCGACATCCGCGGCATCGCCGGCTACGGCACCGACTTCACGGTCGCGGTCGCCGCCGACGGCTCGATTCTCCGGCTGGGACCGTCCGGCTGGCTGGCGCTGCCGGTGCGGGCGCCGGCGGGGTTGCACGCGGTGTGGGTGCACGCGGACGGCGACGCGGTCGACTTCGCGCTGGCCGTCGGCCAGCGCGGGGCGATCCTGCGCTGGAACGGCGCGAACTGGGCGACGATGATCTCCGGCACCGCCGAGGATCTGTGGGCGGTGTGGGGTGCCGGGCCGGACGAGGCGTTCGCGGCGGGAGCGCACCGCACGCTGCTGCGCTGGGACGGTACGGGGTGGAGCGTCGAGCAGCCGTTCACGGACCAGGGGTGGTTCGAGGGGATCTGGGGTTCGGGCGGGGACGACGTGTACGCCGTCGGGCGCGACGGCTGGGTCGTGCACTTCGACGGCGCGAGGTGGGAGCGGCGGGCGGTGCCGACGACGAACGACCTGTGGGACGTCTGGGGCCGCGGCCCCGACGACGTGTGGGTCGCCGGCGACTCGGGCACCCTCCTGCACTGGAACGGGGCGGCCTGGAGCGCGGTCGATGCGAGCGCGGGCACCGCGGGCTTCCGCGGTTTGGCCGGGCTCGCCGCGGGGGAGATCTGGGCGGTGGGCCAGCACGGCACGGTGGTGCGCGACGCCGGCGCCGGCTGGGAGTCGCTGACCCGCGGCCCGACCGACGACCTCGAGGCGATCGTCCGCGCGCCCGGCGGCGGGTTCCTCGCCGTCGGCAGCCACGCCGACTCCGCGCTCAACCTCCAGACCTCCGTCCTGTTCGGTTCGGACGACGGCTGGCGCGCCGACCCCGGGACGATCCGCGGCCAGTTCCACGGCGTCTGGGCCGCCGCGGACGACGCCGTGTGGGCCGTGGGGCCCGCCGGGCTGGTCCGCCGCTGGGACGGCGCGCGCTGGACGACCGAGACGGTCCCGGCGCGGGTCGATTTTCACGCCGTTTGGGGCCTGGCCCGGGATCACGTGCTCGTCGCCGGTGCCGGCGGGATGCTGCTGCGCTGGGACGGCGCGACGTGGAGCCGGATCGAGCTGCCGGTCGAGGAGGACCTGTACGCGATCGACGGCCTCGGCGCGGACGACGTCTGGCTTGCCGGCGACGGGGGCACGATCGTCCACGGGGACGGCACGGGCTGGCTGGCGCGGGCCACGGGCACGCGGATCCGCTTCCGGGCGCTGGCGGTCGTCTCGCCGAGCTGCGTCTTCGCCGCGGGCGAGCAGCCCGGAACGCGGACCGGGAGCGGCGCGGGCGCGGTGGTGCGGTGGGACGGCGCCCGCTGGATCCGCGACGCGGGGCTGTTTCCGACGCCGTGGACCGGCCTCGTGGCGCTCTCGCCGACGGACGCCTACGCCGCGGCCGGCTCGGCGGTCTGGCATTTCGACGGCCTGCTCTGGACCGCGCTGGCGCCCACCGGCGTCGACCGCACCCTCACCGCCCGCCTGTTCCGCGACCTGACGCTCGACGCCGAGCGCCGCGTCGTGACCGTGGGTCACCGCGGCGCGGTCTTGCGTTGGGACCCCGGCCTCTGAGTCCGCCCGATCCGGGCCTTCGCCGTCCCCCATCTCCCTCCTGTGGGGGCGCCACGGTGCGCCGCCATTTCCCTCCGGTACGGGCGCCACGGTGCGGAGCCATTTCCCTCCGGTAGGGGCGCCACGGTGCGCCGCCATTTCCCTCCGGTAGGGGCGCCACGGTGCGCCGCCGGACCGCGGAGCCATTTCCCTCCGGTACGGGCGCCACGGTGCGCCGCCGGACCGCGGAGCGGGCCGCGCGGCGCGAGTGCGCCCTCCCCGTCGCACCGTCATTTCCCTCCGGTAGGGGCGCCACGGTGCGCCGCCGGACCGCGGAGCCATTTCCCTCCGGTAGGGGCGCCACGTAGCGCCGCCGGACCGCGGAGCGGGCCGCGCGGCGCGAGTGCGCCCTCCCCGTCGCACCGTCATTTCCCTCCGGTACGGGCGCCACGGTGCGCCGCCGGACCGCGGAGCGGGCCGCGCGGCGCGAGTGCGCCCTCCCCGTCCCTCGAAGCAGCGCCGCCCGTCGCTCAAAGGAAACACGACACGCGGGAGTACGACCACTCCTCCGGTCGTTGCACCAAGCCTGCGTGCACGGGGTTCTCGATGATGTAGCGTGCCACATCGGTGAGCGCTTCGCCGGTCCGGGCCAGACGACGATCGTAGAAGCTGCGCTGCCAAAGCGAACCCTGCAGGCCCAGCCGTGCTGCCTGTGCTGCGGTGGCCGATTTGAACAGACGCACCCACAGAACGAGATCCGGATCTGCGATAAGCAGAACGTGCAGATGGTCGAGCATCAAACCGTATGCCAGGATTGGACCGCCGCACTCGGCCATCTGCAGGTCGAGTCGTCGCACCACCATGAGCGCGAAGCGAGGATCACGGAAGACCTCGCGCCTATGGGCGCTGGCTATGCAGATGTGGAAGGGATCGCCGTCTCGATAGGCTTCGGGCGCAAGGCGAATTCGCTTGCGTGAGTGTTGGCGTGGACCGAACTGGCGCACGGCTCGGGCCATCGCGCTCTCCGGCGTCGCTGTTGCCAGGCCCGTAGCCGCATGGGCGCACTCGCGCCGCCCGGCCCGCTTCGCGGGCCGACGGCGCACCGTGGCGCCCGTAGCGGAGGGAAATGACGGTGCGACGGGGAGGGCGCACTCGCGCCGCCCGGCCCGCTTCGCGGGCCGGCGGCGCTACGTGGCGCCCCTACCGGACGGAAATGGCGGCGCTACGTGGCGCCCCTACCGGACGGAAATGGCGGCGCTACGTGGCGCCCCTACCGGACGGAAATGGCGGCG
>Ga0101944_10000948_pt1 | contig 71705 bp, 64 predicted proteins | sample DewCreD2012metaG_FD_75245 | JGI IMG/M metagenome (GOLD analysis project Ga0101944, IMG submission 75245) | Hot spring sediment bacterial and archeal communities from British Columbia, Canada, to study Microbial Dark Matter (Phase II) - Dewar... ... | reverse complement strand
ACCCTTGAGCCTTGGTCATTGAATCTTCCTGGCGACTTGAACCTTGGTCCTTGGAACTTCCCTCCGGGCCGACCTCGCGGAGCTTGCGCAGGGCCTGTGAACTCGCGCCAGGATCGTGGAAGATACGTGTCGCCTTTCATTAACACCTGGCTTCAGCCAGGTGACCAGCGGATGAGCGCGGGTCTTAACGGTTTCAACCGTTGAACGCCTTTTCTGTCCGCCCCGCACCCCGCTGAAGCGGGGTGTTAATGAGAAGGGCGCTTGCGAACGCGCGCCAGCGGGTAGCGCAGACTTCTAGTCTGCTGCCTGCCCGCCGCCAGGCAGGCGGGTATCGCGGATTTCCAATCCGCAGGGCAGGCGTCAATTCCGTAGCGCTCTAAATGCCCGCGCGCTGCCGTTCGCCGCTGAGTTCGCCCAGCTTGGCGAGAAAAAGCGCCCCTAATCCCAAGGGGAGAGAGGGAGAACGGCGCGTACGGCGACCAACTGTGTATTGCATCCCGGAGAGTATGCAGTATTTGCCTTTTCGGGCAGCAGCCATTGGCGCCGCAGTTTGACATTACCCTTCCGCGCCGCACGGGAGAGGCCGTCTTGATTGCCGGGACGAAGATCACTCTCCGCTGACGCGCAGCAGGAGCGTCAGGTAGAAATTGCCAATGCCAAAGCGATCCAAGGGGATCCTGGCTACCCAACCATCCCGAACTCCGGGCGGGTAGGCAACCGTGACCGCGCTTTCCGTGATCAACGCCCCCTGGCCCTCGCAGTGCCAGCACCAGTAAGGGCCCACCGTCCCACTCCCGCCGCAAATTTCACAGGTGGCGCGGGCAGGCAGGCGCACCTTCACCTGGCCGCCCAGCCAGGCATCCTCCGGGCTGACGACCACTTCCACCGTCAAGCTTTCAATCCGTTCCGCTTTGGGACGGTCAAGGCGCGCAAAATTACTCTCGAGTCGGGCAAAAATTTCCTCAAAGGACGGCTGGTAACCGGCAAACGATTCCGTCAGGGAAACGTCCCGCCAAGCGGTTTCCGGCCGTCCGGGGCGCAAGGGTTCCGGCGGCGGTTTTGGCGACACCAGCGGCTCGGCCTCCCGGTGACGGCGTTCAAAGCGGGCGATCCGTCCGGCCAGTCGCTCGTCAAAACGCCGCCGCCGCCCCGGGTCCGTCAAAACCTGGTAAGCCTCTTGCAGATCCTGAAAGGGGCCGCTTCCCAGTCCGGAGCGGTCGGGATGCAATTCCAAGGCCTTGCGGCGAAAAGCCGCCTTGATTTCATCCTGGCTCGCATCCCTTGGCACGCCTAAAACAAGGTAATAGTTCTTTGCCATGTAGCACTCCTTTCCCAGCTCAAATCATATTACCACAGTGCGCGATTTTTTGCCTGGTGAAAATTAACAACCGGCCAGGGCGGACGCCGGTTTTGTCGGCTCCCGCCCCCGCCCCGTTCTTGGGCCGCTGTGCTTACTTGCTCCGCGGGGGTTCGATCACCACAAACCGCCCGCCGCCATCCCGCCAAATTCTCAACAGCAGTCGTTCATTGGCGCTTTGCCGTCCGGCCTCCCGCGCTTCATCCGCGGTGGTGACGCGGCGCCGGTTTACCTCGACGATGACATCGCCCGGCTGGAGTCCGGCCTTGGCCGCGGCCGAGCCGGGCTCCACACCGGTAATCAAGGCCCCGCGAACATCGAAGGGAATGTCGAATTGCCGGCGGGCGCGGTTATCCAAATCGGACAACTCCACCCCGCTCAAGGCCTCGTTTTTCCCCCATCCGCCGCGTCCGCCGTGGGCTCGCCCCGCTTGGGCCAACATTTCGCCGGGCAACTCACCCACCTTGACGGTCAAGGTTTGTTCCTTTCCCTCCCGGATCAGTTTCAACCCTGCTTTGGTGCCGGGGGCGGTTTGGGCCACCATGAGCCGCAAGTGGCGGCTGTCCGTGACCTTTTTCCCGTTAAATTCAATAATCACATCGCCATCTTTCAGCCCGGCCTCGGCCGCCGGCGATTTAGGGGTCACCTCGCCCACCAAGGCGCCGCCGGCCTCCTTGAGTTTGAATTCCTTCGCCAGCGATTCAGTGACCGGCTGAATCATCACTCCCAGATAGCCGCGCGTCACTTTGCCGCTTTCCACGATCCGTTCCATGACGAAGCGCGCCAGGTTGATCGGCACCGCAAATCCGACCCCTTGGTTGCCGCCGCTGCGGCTCAGGATCGCGGTGTTGATTCCCACCAGCCGACCCTCGGCGTCCACCAGCGCCCCGCCACTGTTGCCCGGGTTGATCGAGGCGTCAGTCTGGATAAAGTCCTCGTAATCCACGATCCCCATGCCGCCCCGCCCCTTGCCGCTCACAATGCCGGACGTGATGGTCTGGCCGACGCCGAAGGGATTGCCAATCGCGACCACCAGGTCGCCCACCTCGGTCAAGTCGCTGTCAGCCATCACAATGGCCGGCAGCTTTCGGCCCTCCACTTTCAACACCGCAATGTCGGTCTGCGGGTCCGCCCCCACCAGTTTGGCGTCCAAAACCGTCTTTTCATCCGACAACGCCACCTTGATCTCCTCGGCGTCTTCCACCACATGATTATTGGTCAGCAGGTAGCCGTCTTCGGTGACAATGACCCCGGAACCCAATGATTGTTCCCGTCGCTCCGGCGGCAACCGGTCCCGGCCCCCCCACGGGTCGCCAAAAAACCTACGAAAAATTGGATCATCAAAGAAAGGGTCCAGTCGCGCGCCCGTTTGCACCTTCTTGGTGGTGTAAATGTTGACCACGCTTGGCGCGGCTTTCTTGACCAGTGGCGCCAGGCTGGTCTGGGCCTTGACCGTCGCGGCAATGGGTTTGTCCTCGACCCTCAACTGGGGCGCTGGCGCTCCGCCTAATCGTTGCCCGCCCAACAACCACGCGCCCAGTATCCCGGCGCTTAACACCCCGGCCACCCCCAATAAGCCTTTCCCTATAGTTTTCATAATCGCTCCTTGAAAAGTTTTTGGCGGCGGGCGCGGTTCCTCCACCGGCCCGCCGCCAATGCCGAATTAATTGACCTTCACTTCGATTTGTTTCGGACGAGCCTTTTCGCTCTTGGCCAGGTGGACCCGGAGCACGCCGTCTTTGAATTCGGCCCGCACGCCGCTTTCCTCAGCGTCATCCGGTATGCTGAAGCTCCGTTCGAACCGGCCATAGAAGCGCTCCACCCGGTGGAATTTCCGGTTCTTTTCCTCCTTCTCCGCTTTCCGTTCCCCGGAGATGCTCAAAGTGCCGCCTTCCACCGTCACCTTGACATCATCCTTTTGAATTTCCGGCAATTCCACCTTGATCAGGTATTCCTTGTCGTCCTCGATGATGTCCACTGCCGGCGCCCACTCCGGCTGGGTCATATTTTCCTCGTCCGTGGCGAGCGCGCTTCGACGATAAGGCGCCAAGTCAAAGACCGACGCCAGCCGTCGTTGCAGTTCCTCCATTTCTTTGAACGGATTCCAACGTGTCAACGCAGTCATAGTTATCTCGTCTTTTTCTCGGCGGAAATCCTTCTCGTCCATCCTGCCGCTCCGCCTACAACCGGCCAGACGGACGCCTGTTCACACCCTCCCGACCCTTGTCGGGCGGTTACCAGACGCAATCTTCAATAACATAAATTTTGCCAAAATTGTGATTGCGGTTACACTCTCCTATCATGCTGGCTGCCAATGAAATACAAGTTTTCGGCGTCCAGCTTTTCATCAGCGGCTCACGTGCCAAGCCTGGGCGAATGTGTCTTTATGGCACACCTTCCCGCCACTTGATCCAGCCAGTGAGCGGTGTCGAGCAGCGGAAAGGCCAAAGGGAAAGAAAACCAGCCAGGCAGCCAATTGACTCCGCCATCCCGATTGCCGTCAGCCGCTGCCGGACCGCACCAAATTGACTTTCAACAAACCGGCGGAGCCATCGTCAGCAGGGCGCCAAAGCGCAGGCCGCGGGTGCTGAACCGGAGCTCGTTAAAACCGAAGGCCTCCATGATGACGCCATAGATGGCGGCTCCAAAAAGGACCACATCCGCGCGATTGGCCGGCAGACCGGCGATGAGCCGGCGTTCCTCGATTGGAAGTCCCCATAACCGGTCCGTCCATTGGCGGACCGCGCCCGTCGAGAGCCGGGTTTCTTCAATGGCGGCGCGATCAAACCCGGACATTTGGCGCTCCATGCGGGCCAAAATGGTGGCGGTGCCACCGGTGCCGATTAGCAAAGCGGGATGGCCCGGAGGGGTATCCAGGGCCGGACGCAAAACCGGGATTACCCGGGTTTCCACGAAAAGACCGATTTCCGCCCGCACCTTTTGCAGCAGGCCTGGTTCCGGACGCGGGCCCGGACGAAATTTTTCCAGCAGCCGCACGCAGCCCAGCGGAAAGCTTTGGGCGAGACGCGCGCGGCCGGCCTCGCCCAGGGTGAATTGAAGGCTGCCCCCACCCAGGTCCACGAGCAACAGCCGTGCCTCGCGCCAATCCGGATGGGTGGAGACCCCTTGGTAGCCCAGCTCCGCCTCCTGCTCGCCGCTGATGATTTCCAGTGGCGAACCGGCGGCCTGAAGAATGGCGGCGCGCAAAACCTCGGCATTAACCGCCTCGCGGGCGGCGCTGGTGGCGACGATCCGAACCTGCCCGGCGCCCAGCGAGCGCGCCTTTTCGGCAAAAGCCCGAACGGTCTCGGCGGTGCGGGCAATCGGCTCCGCTTGCAGCCGGTGCTCCGCGTAGAATCCCTCCCCCAGACGGGTTTGGCGGCTTTCTTCGATGACGGGCGTGATTTGTCCCGCCTCGAGATCGCCCACAAGTAATTTCACCGAGTTAGTGCCCACATCCACCACCGCCCGGCGAGCCGGGAAACACAGGCTGGCATTCATGGGCTCGGTGACAGGTTTGGGCGCGCCAATGCGGACTGGGCCATTGGTCCTGTTCTGGATAGCGATTGGTCTCGGCCGGCGCCTGGCTTAGGCGTTTTTCAATTGCCGGCGCGCCAGCACCGCGCCGCCGGTAATGCCCGCTTCGTCGCCCAAACGGGAGGCGACGATCTCGATGCCCTTGAAAGTTCCGGCCATGGCGTAATCTTGGGCGGTCTCCACCACAATGGCCATCATTTCATCCTCGAGCGCGTCAAACACGCCGCCCCCCAGAACGACAACCTCGGGATTGATCACATTAATCAAGTTGGCAACGGCGATGCCGATGTATTCCGCCGCCTCCTCGATCACTTTTTCCACAAACTTGTCGCCCTTGCGGATGGCCTTCCGCAAATCGCCGCTGCGCAAGTCCTCCAGGTCCGGCCCCAGCATCTCGGTCAAAAGGGTTTTCTGGCCGTCTTTGATCGCGTTTTGAATTTTGCGGAAGATGGCGGTGCGGCTGGCCAGGGCTTCAAAGCAGCCCTTGTTGCCGCAGCCGCATTTGGGCCCATTGATTTCCAGCACCATGTGCCCAACCTCGCCGGCGGTGCGGTTAAAACCCGAGTAGAGCTTGCCATCAAGAATCAGACCGCCGCCGATGCCCGTGCCGACAAATATCCCCACCATGCTTTTGGGCTTGCCCCCGAATTCGGCCTCATGCACCCCCAACGTGCAAACGTTGCAATCATTTTCGACGAACACCGGCACTTCCAGCCGTTTCTCCAACTCTTTTTTGAGCGGGATGTCCTTCCAATCCGGCATATTGGGGGAAAAAATGACTTTGCCGCTTTCCGGGTCAATGGAGCCTGGCGCTCCCACCCCCACCGCTTTGATTTGCTTGAAGTCCAGGTCGCATTCGTCCGCCGCGTCCCGCACGCAGCGGGCGATGCGGTCAATAACGGCGTCCGGGCCGCGGTTCGCCTTGGTGCTGAGTTTGTTAGAGCCGACGTTTTTTATGCCCGTGGTGAAAATGCCGGCCAGGATTTTGGTGCCGCCCAAATCCACTCCCACCAAGTGTTCTTTGCCGCCTTCGGCCATAGGATTTCCTTTCTTTTTAGTGTCCGCGCCTCGACCGCCCCGCGCGGCGTTCAGCCCAATTGGCCCGCCAAGACCGCTTCGGTTTTTTGCCTGAGTTCCAGGTTGATTTCGTCCTCCGACCGGTTGCCGTCCACGATGGTAAAGCCATAAACCTTTTGCAAGCGGCGGAACTGTTCGGCCATCAGGCCCTGGTATTTGAGGAAACTGTCGAACATGTCCCGCGACAGGCCCAGGTCCATGCCGCTCTCCCAGTAATCCAAATGAAAATTTTTGGCAAAATTGCGCTGCACCAGGTTTTCAGGAGAGACATTCAAATAAAACACCGCATCGGGCACCGGGGCAATGCCGTAAAGGTTCTTCAACCACGCTTCGTCCATGCCGCGCACCAAATCCCGGGCCATCAGGGTGTAAATGTAGCGGTCGGACAAGACAATCAAGCCGGCCTTCAGGGCGGGCACAATGGCATTCTCCAATTGATCGGCAAAATCCGTCGCATAGAACAGGCTAAAGGTGGTGCGGCTGAGAATGTTGCCGCGCTGGGCTTGGGCGAGTTCCTCGCTGACGAGCGTGGACCGCTTAAGGCCCACTTGCGCGGTGGCGTGGCCGGAGCCTTCCAGCCACTCGACCAGGCGCCTGATTTGCGTCGAGCGTCCGGAGCCGTCGGCCCCCTCCACCACAATCAGTTTTCCTTTCAACTGGGCGATGTTCAAGCCCGGCAGCCCATGGCCGTAAAAACGGCGGGCGGAGGGCTGGGGCACCACGATGGCGGGCGGGGCCTGGCGGGGTTTGCGGGAGTCACGAGGCGTTTTTTTCATGTTGAAAAATCGGGCCGGCTCATTTTGTGGCGGCCGGGGCGCCATTTTTGGAAAAACTCGCCAGGTTGATCTTGGCGGCCACCAGTTGCCGGACGAGGGATTGCTGGGCCTCAATGGGCTGGCTGGCGTCTATCATGCAAAAATTAAACTCGCTGCTCATGGCCAGGTAGCGTTCCAGCAGGCGCCCCTGGAAGATGCGAAAGCTCTCATAAGGGTCGGTGGACAACCGCAGGTCCATACCCGCCTCGAAATACTTCAACTGGGGGCGTCCGTCCAGGATGCGCTGCAGGGAGATGTCCAGGTTGGCGCGGAAGAAAAAGGTAATGTCCGGCAGGGCGGCGAAGCTGTAAAGCCCTTGGACCCATTCCGGCGGGCAGCCGCGCACGGTGTCGCGGGCAAAGGCGGTGAAAACATAGCGGTCGCAAAGCACCAGGTAGCCGGCCCGCAACAGCGGCACCAGTTGGCGCTCGTAGCGGTCGGCAAAATCGGTCGCGTGGATCAGGCTGAAAGTGGTCGGCGTGAGCAATTCCCGCTTCTTGCCCTTGCTGGTGGCCGATTTGACCACCTCCGAGGAGTTCCATTCGCTGAAAAAAACCTTCAGGTTCTGCACTTCCAGCCAGCGCTTGAGGAGGTATATTTGCGTGGATTTCCCGGAGCCATCCAGCCCCTCCACCGCGATCAGGCGACCGGGAAAGTTCAGCTCGGCAAACGTTTTCATGGCGTTTTCAAAACTATAATTCAGGGCTTGGCGAAAACAATCTTTTTTATGTCACAGGCCGCCGCCGAAGTGATGCGCCAGGGCGGCGGCTTTCAAAATGGCCTTGGCCTTGTTCACCGTCTCCTGGTATTCGGCCTCGGGCTGCGAGTCGTTCACCCAGCCGCCGCCGGCCTGCACAAAGGCCTTTCCCTCTTTCAGCAAGGCCGTGCGGATGGTGATGCAGCAGTCCAGGTTGCCGTTGAAAGAAAAATACCCCACGCAACCGCCGTAGGGGCCGCGCGCCGTTTGCTCCAGTTCGGCGATTATTTGCATTGCCCGGATTTTGGGCGCCCCGCTTAAGGTGCCCGCCGGAAAAGTGGCCCGCATCAGGTCGTAGGGCGTGCGGTCGGCGGAAAGCTGCCCGCCCACCTGCGAAACGATGTGCATCACATGGCTGTAACGCTCGATCACCATCAGGTCCTTGACCGCCACCGTGCCGTAGTCGCAAACCCTCCCCAGATCGTTGCGCGCCAAGTCCACCAGCATCACATGCTCCGCCCGCTCCTTGGGATCGTCCAGCAATTCCTTCTCCAGCGCCCGGTCTTCCTCCGGAGTCGCGCCCCGGGCCCGCGTGCCCGCGATCGGGCGGATTTCCACCCGGCCGCTTTCACAGCGCACATGCAGTTCCGGTGAAGCCCCCACCAGCGCCAGGCCATCGAACTCCAACAGGAACATGTAGGGCGACGGATTGATGGTGCGCGCCGCCCGATAAACCTGCAACGGCGAGGCCTCCACCGGCGCGGTAAACCGCTGGCTGCCGACCACTTGAATGATGTCTCCAGCGGTGATGTATTCTTTGGCGCGCCGCACGTTTTCCAAAAATTTCTCCCGCGGCATGTTGGATTGCACCGGCAGATCGGGCACCGTTTCCGGAACGCTCGCCGGCGCGTTCACCAGCGGCTGCTCCAGCAGCGCCACCAGTCGTTCCACCTCCGACACCGCGTCCTCATAGGCCTCCTCGGCGCGGCCGCTTTCCTCCACCAGCGCGTTGACCAGCACCGTGATGGTTTGCGCCACCCGGTCAAAGACCAGCAGTTCGTCCGCCACCAGGAAATACATGACTGGAACCCCTAACTCGTCCTTGGGGGGACGCGGGACCACCGGCTCGACATCGTGGATGAACTCGTAGCCCAGGTAGCCCACCGCCCCCCCGGTGAACCGCGGCAGTCCGGGCAAAATCGCTGGCCGGTATCGGCGCATCACCTTCTCCACCACCTCCAGGCCATCCCGCACCCCGTTTTCCACCAGCGCGCTTCCGGGCGCGCAAACCGTGTAGATCTCGGTCGCCTTCCCGCCCTGCCGAACTTCCACCCGGTCCCCAATTTGGATGATCGCCGCCCGGGGATTGCAGCCCACGAAGGAATAACGGCCCAAATGCTCGCCTCCTTCCACCGACTCGAAAAGAAACGACTCCCCTTGACCCCTAATTTTGCGATAGGCCGACAGCGGCGTCTCAAAATCAGCCAGCAACCGGCGGGTGACGGGGATCAGGTTCGCCCTCTCCGCCAGCTTCAGAAATTGATCCAAACTTGGATTATGCATAAGCCCGGGGCCAACCTACTCCGAAACCCGTTCGCAAGCCACAACGAAAGAAGGGCGTCGGCGCTTCTGAATACCCCCCGTGCTTATCCAGGATGAGAACTGGCGGCGCGGGCGCCGGCACGGGCGGACCGTTTGGGAACATGGCGGCGGGCCGGAGGACGGGCAAAATTTTCGGAAAAAATTTTCGGAACCGCTGGACAAAAGCCGGGGAAGCCGTTAACTTGGGCGCGAGTAAGCCGCCCAAGGTCGCCAGCGCAAGGCGAATCGTGGAAGGCAGTGAATGCCCGGCTTGGCAAGGTTCCACGAGGAGGCCGGAGTTGATGCTCCGGCACTGGCGATGAACTGTGAAAGAGAAAGGCAAACGGCTATGGACCTTCACCACCCTCTCCTCGCCGAGTTTCCGGAGCACCGGGAAACCATCCTCCAACTCAAGAACGCCAATTTTCATTTCCGGCGGATGTATGAAGAATACCATCGGCTGGACGATCAGGTTTGCCGGATCGAGGAGGACGTGGAGAGGGCCAGCGACGAGGAGTTGGAGGGGCTCAAGATGCGGCGGGTGCTTCTGAAAGACGCGCTTTATCACGAATTGCGGCGGTTCGCCCCGCGCGAAGCCGTCGCCGCCTAACCATCCAGGCCGGTTTGCCGACGTTTGGTTTTCCAGCCCCTTGGAAGCCAGGGGGAAAAAGAGGGTTTTTCATTTGCCTTGCCCCAATCGGCTTCGAGCAGTTTGCGCAGACGCGGCGCAAGGCAAGGCCGGAAAATGAATGGTGCGCGATAGAGGATTTGAACCTCTGACCCCTTCCGTGTCAATTATGAACAGGCCCATAAAACATTGGATTTTCCCAATATTTAGGTTTTTGGTGCCAGTTTGGTGCCAAAATTTGCCTTGGACAGCCTTTGTCCAAGCGCCCAAAGTATTCTGTCGCCATGAAGCTGAAACAGGCATCGAAAAACGGTAAACAGGGATGGCTGGTGGATGGTCAATGGGCGGGCCACCGCCGTCGTTGGTGGTTCCCGTCCAAAACCGGGGCCGTGGCCAAGCTCGCCGATTTAGACAAGCGCCGTAAAGCCGCCGGCGAATGGTGGTCAAGCCTCGACGGTGACAGAGATGGGACTTTGGTAATCCTGCGGGAAATTGAGTCCCGAGGTCTCACCCTGGCCGCTGTCTGGAAGGATTACCAGGCCAATCCTAAAACTTCATCCGTCACCGTCTCCTTTGCCGTGGATTCCGTCATGGCTGCCAAGTCAAAGTCGAACCGCCGGCAATCCTACATGGACAGCCTGCGGATCGCCCTAAACCGCTTCGCCCTGTGGATTGGCAAGGAGCGGCAAATCGCGACCGTAACCGTGGACGAGCTCGGCAAGTTCCTAGATTCCATTGACCGGGGAAGCCAGCAATCCCGGGCCACCTATCTTAACCGGCTCGGCACCCTGTTCAACTTCGCCGCCCGTCGGCGCTGGCTGGCCGATAACCCGGTTGACCAGGTGGAGCCGGTCACGGTGGACCGTAAACCGCCCGCCGTGCTGTCCTGCCGGGCCGTTGCGCTCCTTTTACGGCTGGCGAGCCTCAAGACACCGGACGCTCTGCCATACATCGTCATGGGGCTGTTCTGCGGCATCAGGCCCACGGAATTGCAGCGATTGGACTGGTCCAAGGTGGATCTCAAAGAAAAGCGGGTGATCCTGGATGAAACCGTCGCCAAGACCAGGCATCGCCGGATCACGCCGATCCCTGACAACGCGGTAGCATGGTTGACCGCCGGCCAGGGGCCGGTGGTGCCGTGCCGCGTCACCCTGCGCCGCCGGCTGCGGACGCTGCGCCGCTATTTCAGGCTGAAACGCATCCCGGCGGACATCCTGCGGCACACGGCGGCCAGCTACCTGTTGGCACGGGAACAGGACGCCGGGCGCGTGGCCACGTGGCTGGGCAATTCAGTCGGGATTTTGCAGCGGCATTACGTCGCGCTGGTGACAAAAGAGCAGGCGGGGGAGTTTTTTAACCTGAAACCTACATATTGACAATCAGATTGGGTGCCTTTACATTGCTCTTGTTCAGGAGTGATCCTGGGCGTATTTCATGCGGTGCCGGATGTGGCTTAACCGTGTGAAATGGCCGGGTGTGCATCCGCAGACCGGTTCTGTCGGGGTTACTTTCTTGCATAAAGAAGTAACCCCTTTCTTTTGTGGTCAATAAAGCTTGCATCCCAGTTTATGAAAAAAGTCCTCAGTTCATTCTCTTTCCATGTGAATCCAAGCAAAAATTTCTTTCCTTCTTGACTTCCGATGGCTCTCCAATAGAAACGATGCCCTTCTTTTAACCATATTTCCTGTGGGTTTTTTATGGTTTCTTCAAGCTGGCTAAGCGATTTAAGACGAAGCACAACCTCCTTGTCCTCTTTTGCGGTATCCCACCAATGGGCCAATGTTCTTCGGTTCAAATCTACAACGGTTCCAGTCGGGTCTTTCAATTCAAACCCCTGCTTCAAACGTTGGGCAGACTGAAAGGGATCATCCGGCCCGGATGCAGGGTCAACAGTCACTTTTTGCGCTTCCGGCAGTCCATGTTTCCAAAATGGCTTTACCTTCATCCGCTCCCTCAACAACAACTGCTTCGCAGCTTCGACTGACTTGACGATTCCAAGCGGTTTTTTGTCCGTGCCAAATATGCGGGATTTTCCGTCTTTGGTGAGGATAGATTCGCCAAGATTGCCACGGATAACGTCCGCGTCGCCAATCCGCTCGGGCTTGCCGAATGGACCGGAATCCGAAGCTGGACTGGCAGGGGAGTATCGGATGTCATTATTATCAAGGTTAAACCGCCGGCTCAGCGGGATAACCTTGCCAGCGTTGTCGAAGGTGATGGGGTCAGCAGATTTAACCTGTTCCGGGCTAAATACGGCAATTTGATCTTTAAGTTGGCTCTTGGCGTTTGTCACCGCGTCAAAACCAGCCATTTCAAGCCACCTTTTGGGGATTCCTTCAATCTTCCAGGTTTCTCTTATGCGGGCGGATAGATCATTCGCATTCATGCCCGCAAGGGTTTTTGGCAAGGTTCCACGGTCAAGAATCAAGCCAGCAATCCTTTTTGATTCTTTAACCGGGTTTAAGGGAAACCGGCTAAGTTCATAAGGATTTGCCTTCAGGTAGGCAGTAACAGTCCTTCCGTTTCTGCCGTAAATCTTGGCTGTGTCTGACCCTTCCGGGGCAAAATAAATCGCCTCTCCAAGCTCGCCATTGCCAATCTTAAAAACCGTGAAATTGGCACCAGTCCCGTGACTCCATTTTTTGTCACCATAGCCGGCGGCTTTGGCGGTTTCATCAACCATGCGTTGTGCGGATTGCGTGGCGCCCTGCTTCACGGCCTTCAAGTAAGCGGCGTCTTGTTCCGGCGTGATGCGATTGGTAGCCGGCATGAAATTCTCTTGGCCGGCCCGATACCCAGGCTCGCTGAATCGTGCCCGCTCGGTTTTCTGCGTCGCCTCGATCACCCGATCCAACCGGAAAGTCGTCCACGGATTGTCCACGCTCGGCAACTTGCTGCCTTCCGGCCAGAGCAGATTGCCTTTGACGTTCCGCACACCCAGAAACTTGTTCAGCAGATCGCGCCGCCGGGGTGTCCCGAAAAGCTCGGCGCTCGGCGTCCCCCGCTTGTGCAGGTTCGCCATGTATCGTTTAACGTCGTGGTATAGGCTCTCCGGTGTGTCCCATTCCTTTTGGTAAAGCGGATCGTTACCAAACCAGCGTCGCGCCTTTTCCCGAAGCAGGCTCAGGTCAACCGCGGTCACCAGGTGGGCGCCCGTATCCTTTTTGAACTCCATCCGGTAGGGCAGCAGATCGCGGTTGCTGATCGGGATTTTGCTGCTGGCAACCATCTTGCCCTTCTTGCTTTCCGTCCAGACAGCGCCGTAGGTCCAGTTGACGACCCGTGCGTATTTGTTGGCCTCGGCCAGCAACTTGATCACCTGCTTGACCTTGTCCGGCACCTTGGGATTTCTCAGAATAGCCTCCACCTGGGCGGGGCTAAACACGTCGCCCGACCAGTTTCCTTCGGCATCGGGCCTTGGTCCCGTCTCCTGCGGTTTGGTCGTGTGGACTTCCTCCAATGTCTTGACGATTTCACTGGTGACCTGCTTGTCGAGTTCCTTGCGTCTTTTGCCCGAGATGACCACCCGATTGCCGTCGGGCGACTGCTCGGCCAGTCCGGCGTCGGCCAGCATTTTGAACACCTGCTCATTGCCCAAATCCTTTGTCTCGAAAGTTGCTACGGACCTCTGGGCAAGCTCGGCGACGGCCATGGATTTACGCCGCGCCTCAGCCAAACTGTGCATCATCCTGTTTAGCTCGGGGCTCCCATGCAACTCCCCAAACAGCACGCTACGGTGGACGACATCCTGAGACTGACCAATGCGCTCCGACAGGCTTCTCATCACGCCCAACCGCATGACCTTTTCGGTCAGGTTGCTGCCTTTGAGCAGGTAGTCCTTGTTCTGCTTGAAAATAAAATCCGAGAACATCTCGGCGGCGATTTCCTCGGTGATGTAATCCATCCGCTCTTCCAGCGGCATGGACTCAAATCGCTGCCTCGCTTCATCAGGCAAATCCTTCGTGTATTCCGTGAAGAAATTTTCCAAATCTTTCTGAGAGTAGATGCCCTCGGTCACCTGCTTTCCTTCGATCCGTTTCCCCCCGATCTTCCCCTTGATGTCCGCCACCAGGTCTTCGTATCCGCTCAGTTTTCCAATGGCATGGACAAATTCATGGGTGAACGTGCGGGGGCCAATGACTCCCCTCTTGACATCATTCCACTTGTCCATATTGAGCACAATGGCCGGACGGGTGGCCGTCGTTCCAGTTGCTCCCCGAGTCGCCGATTTCAAAGCCTGCTTCTTTTCCGCTATCGTCATTGACTTCCACCACTGGTTGAAAGTGGCGTCGTCCAGGTGGCGCATCATGTAGCGGAGACTGCCAAAGTTGTCGGAGATGATGATGTCAGCGTTGCGGCTGGCCAGGCCGAGCATATCCAAGAGAAACGCCTTTTCGCTGGGGCTCTTGATCGTTCCAAGCCACTTCTGCACGCTCCGCACCTTGTCATCTGCGGCCCCTGACACATAAGGAAGGTTTTCGGCCTTGGCGATCTCGGGGTTGTTGGCAATCCTGCTCTGCCAGTCATTTTCGACGGCGCGAGCCCACTCGGGATCATAGCCGGTGATTTTGGCGACCGCCCCAGACTTAAGTCTCTCCAACGCCGCACCGTGAGCACCGAGCACGGCCCCAGAGCCAAGTCCGCTGGCCAGGCCTTCCTCGCCTTCCGCTAGCAGTCCCAGGCCGCCGCCAACCGTGGCCCCAACTCCCGCGCCGAAAGCGGCCCGTCCAGAGAAGTTGATCAGAGGATCAAGGCCGGTCAGGTGCCGAGCCGCTTTGCCGGACAGCATTTCCGACTGCGTCATCGCGATCTGCCGCATCGGCCCAATCCGCGTCGGCGCCATCGCCAACGACTCGCCAAATCCCCGCAGCGCCCCGCCGGTAATTTCCATCGTGGCCGGCGCCGACTGCAAGGCCGCGTAACCGGCCCGCGCCGGCCACGGCAACACCTCGCGAGCCAGGTCCGCCCCGACGCGCAAATCCTTGCTGGTTGCCCTGGCAGCCGCCGCGGCTTTCTCTGCCTCTGCCGCTTTTTCGGCCAGAGTCGCCCCAAATTTCGCCAGTCTTGATCCAGCCCAAAGCGGAATCTTTGCCGCCTGTTTTGCGGCCACCTTCGCCGCCGCGCCGGAACCGAAAGAAACCGGCGTCGTGGGATCTAAAAAGATTGACCCATATTCGGCGACATCAGGATTCGGGGCCGTCTCTTTCAGTTCCTGCCGGAACGCCGCCCTTTCGTTCATCCGCTTGAAAGCGGTAAGGTCTTCTTGCAGCAGTTTCTCGTAGGCAGCACGATCCTTGTCGGGATGCTGTTTCTGGAATTCCTCCCAAGTATCGGGGGCCGCGTCGAATGTGACCAGCCGGTCGGCCAGATCAATCAAATCTCCGGTGCCAATCTGAACGCCAACCCCGAGCGACTGAGCCGTTTCCACAGGAGCCGTCAATGTGCCTTTGACCATGCCACCGTAGCCTTTGGCCAGTTGCCCTCCGATCTGCAACGCCGCATCCATCGCGCGCTTGACGAAACTATCCTTGCCCTGCGCGGCAATAAATTTCCGGTAAGCTTCAAACTCGCTCACCCCCCAATTTTGCGCGGCCCTGGGGTTCGCCGACACGTCGGCGGCGAGTTCATCTCCGGTCGGTGGAAAATTCTCCCGCATCACCCGGGCGATCTCCGCTTGATCGGTTCCGTCGGGGAAATCAACGGTCGTCCTCCGGCTTGGAATTTCGACGGTGATCATTTCTGTTCAACCAGTTTTCCGCCTTGATACACGAAACGTTTTCCGCCGGGTTGCGGGGCCGCTGGCCCACCGGTTTCCCCGGCCATCGCCTGCAACGCCGTCCGCATTGGGGCGGCGTAATTCTTGGTCTGGTTCAGCCACTCGTTGGTGTAATCGCCAATCAAGCTCTTCATTTCCTCCAGCCGCAGCACCGAGAGGTCTTTCAGCTTGGTCAGGTCTTGCGGCGACGGGATCAGTTCGTCCAGTCGCTTGTATTCTTCGGCAGTGATCGCCCCCGGCCCAATCAGCAAAATCCGCAGCCTCCCTTGAACCAGTTTTTGGATTTCGCCTGCTACAGCACGGTCTTTCAAATCCAGTTTTCCGTTTCCATTTTTCGCGATCTCGATCAGCTTGGTCAGTCCGTTCATTGAGGAAACGAATTCGGCGATACCTTTGCCCATCTCTCGCGCCTCTTCTGCGTTTCGGGCAAAACCGTCGGTGCCGTCTGGGAGCCGGACATGTCGCTCCCGCAGTTTCATCATCATCTCCAGGTCAGGCCCCTGCTTGGATTTGTCCTGGGCGACATCCTTGACTTCCGATCCCTTGGAAGTAATGACCATTCCATCCTGCCGCGTGACACTCAGCGGCGCTGATGCGTCGGCCAGCTTCACCTGGGCTCCGAGCAGCGCGGCCTGATTCTTCAGCACCTCCTGATCGGTGCCGCCGGCCTCGGTGAACGCTTTGTGGAAAGCGTTGTAACGATCTTCCGGCGTAACCTGAACCGTCCTGGTAAAGCTCAATTCGCTCGGCAACGGGATCGGCGGCGAATCGCTGGCGGAAGGAACCGGGGTGGCTGGTGTCGCAGCTTGCTCCGGCGCCGACTGCGGTCGGGCAAGTGCCGCCGCCTGAGATGCCAGCGTCTCCCGTTGGCGCCGGTATTCGTTGGCAGCGCCTTTGCCCTGCAATGTGCCGCTGGCCAGCGCCTCCTTTTCCAGCGTTGCAAGCTCCATCATCTTTTGCCGCATTGCTCCGAGCCGCTTGCCGTCCACTTCCGGTGCCGGAGGCGGAGCGGCCTGCGGTGCCGGTTGCGTGGCTGGTGCAGGCTGCGGCTGGCCAATCGGTTGCTCGGCCCACTTCTGGAAAGCCTCGCGGCTCTCGGGGGTCATATTCCATCCCTCCTCCAGCTTCCGGTCGGCCTCAAGCGGGCTGGCTTTGATCGTCTCCGTTCGCGGCTGGAGTCCCTGCGCGGCCTGCGTGGCCTTGGCAAAAGCGGCCCGGTTGGTGTCAACCAGTTTCCGATCATCCTGCGATTTTACCAGGTTCTCCGCCATGCCGGCCATTTGCAGCCGACGTTGCTCGGCGAGGTCGCGCCACTTGCTTTCCTCGAACCCTTGGCCGCGCTCGGCCAGCTTCATTTGGGCCATCGCGGACATTTCCTGCATCGCCAGCTTCCGTTCCTCCATCTGCTGCTGTTTCTGCTGCTGTTCCAGGTTCAGATAGGTCTGCATGGCGTTGGAAGCTGACAGGAATTCCTCGGTGCTCGCCTTGCCCGAGATGATTCGCTTCATCGTCTTGTCCCCGATGATTTGCCAAGCGTCCACTCCTGCCTTTTCAAACTCGGACTGGAACAGGTGCATATTTTCCTGATCGTCGGGATGCAATCCCATCTCGGCATTCTTCGCCGCCAGCTTGGAACGCACAGCATCCTGGCGCTGCTTGGTGAACGCCGACATCGTCGTTTCAAGCTGTGCCTTCGCCGCCTTCCGCTCGGCCTCGGCCTTGGCGTATTGCTGGATGCCTGCGGCCAGCGATTGGCCGGCCTGGGAAATCCCTTGGGCGATGTATTCGCCGCCGCGATATTCAATACCTGGTGCGTAAGGCATAATCAGTCCTCCCTCATGTAAGCCGGTGCCTCGGGCGATACATACGGCATCTGTGCGTGGATGTTTTCCACCTGCCGCCCGAGCTTGGGACAGGTGACGACGGTCGGCTGTCGGCAGTCAAAACACCGGGTGCAGATCGGGTAGTAATCGGAATTAAACTGCCGGTCTTCATGCTCCTTGCCCGTCCTTAAATCGTATCGCTTCCAATCCTGCGGCACGCCTTCGCGTTTGGTAAACTCCCAGATGTCCGCGTCCGTCCAGTGCCGAATCGGGAAGCAATAAGTCGGGCCGCCGTTGTTGAATTTATAGTCCACCCGCACAGGCGTCGGCCCGAATATGGGATTGATGTCGCTGGCCTTGTGCCCGATGAAACACAAGTCCCAAGGGAAACCCATCACGCCCGTGGGCCGCAGCATCAGGTCGGTCATGCCGCAGTGCATCACCTGGCCGGCAGGCGGCTCATAGCAACTCACCGGCAAAATCAGGTATTTGTTTCCGGCAGAGTAATACCGCAGCACCTCCAACTCATCGCCTTTGGCAACAAGGCCAGTCTTGTGCGGCGGGTAATCATAGACGGTCAACGCCCACAGCCGTTTGATCTCCTCATGGAACGCGAAGCGATCCGGCTCGATTGGCTCGCGGTGATGGATCACCGCAAACGGGAATGGATGCTTGCCCTCCATGACGTGCCGGATCAAATGCAGCATGACCATCGAGTCCTTGCCGCCCGACCACAGCACCGCAGGCGACTTGAACTCGCCAATGGCCTGCCGGATCAGGTCAAGCGACTTGCCGTATTTTTCGTCCAACGTCATAAGGCAATCGCACCGATAGCCGCCCCCGCAATCGCACCACCGGCACCAATCAGGCTGCCGGTCATCGCCGACTTGGCGTTGGCGTTGGCAATATTGGCTGCGGCCTGGGCGTTGTAGTTGGTGTTGTACAGGTCTTGGGCGTATTGCGACTCGGGATTGAAAAGCTGCGGCCCTGCTGTTTTCGCCATTCCCATGCCCTGCTGGGCCGTCTGGCCCATGCTGGAGAACGATTGCGACGGCCTGCTGAACAAAGCCATGAATGGATCGGCCCCCGTTTGCTGGAGCAGGCCGGCCGTTTGCATGGCGAACTGCTGCCGGTTGCGGCGCAGTTGCTCGGCCTGCAATGCGGTCATCGTGGACTCGGCGGCAAGGTCGCCCATGCCGTAGCCCATGCCGCGCGCCGCCTGCGCCGAGCGGATCGCCTGTTGCGTCTCCCGCCGCAGGCTCGGATCAAGTCGAGCCCCGGCCTGCAACTCGGACATGGACTGCCGTTCCAATTCAGCCAGCAATCCTGCGTTGCCCGAGGACTCCCGCAACAGCCGCGTAGTTTCAGGCCCGTATTGCCGCAGTAAATCCATCTCCCCGGCCAGCCGGTCTTTGGTCGCCTGCGACTCCATCCGGTTAAGGGCCGGCATCAGGTCCTGCTCGTAGATGGACAAGATGCCGCGTTGCTCCGGCGAAGTGACTGTTTCATTAAACGTGCGCGGCGTCACTTGCTGCTGCCGCCACACCACCCCGCCCATCGGGTCCGCTTCACCGTAGCGCCGCGCGTCCACCCGCTGCTGCGCCGTCGGTTTCCACATCGGGTCTGTGCTCACCAGCCGCCCTTGCGCGTCGTAAAACCCCGCCGGTGTTACATCATCCACCGTTCGAGATACCGTTCGCGTTCCCCCTTTCGTGCCCATCAGCATTTCCTCCAGCGACTGTAAATCGAGTTGGTTGTATAGTGGCCGGAACTGAGCCTCCGCGGCATATAACTCTGGGGCCAGGTCAACCTGCGCCCGCAAGGTGTCGCTTGTCTCAGCGTATAGGTCTCGCGCCGGTGGTGTAGATGCTTTGCCGCCGCCCATATCAATATCCTACCTTTCTTTTGAATCTTTCCGTTCGCCAGACGTTATATCTTGGCTGGTTGTGGCGCCGCCACGCCAGCCACTCATAATCCCTCGGAGCAATTTCAAGGAACCGGCGAAAAGGATTGCTACCCGCAGCCAAATAGACGAACCACGCATTTGGTTCGCCGTCCCCAAAATAAACATCGCGATCCTCCACTCGGACGGGCGAAGCCATAATGAACTCAGTCGGCGACGACCAGACGAAGTGGTCTCGGAGGTATTCCCCGAGAGCCGCCTCAAAGTTGCCAACGTTTTTTTCATGCCACGCTTTTGCCGTCAGGATCGGGATCATTAGTTGTCGTTGGTGAAAACAACAATGTCCACCATCTCGGGCCAGTAACCGTCAATTCCCTCCCCTCGGATTATGGCAAACCTGCAATAACCAGTGTTGCGATCCAGTGTCTTGTGCTGCATCTGGTAGTTATAGGAACTCCACGGGTAATCTGCTGTATTGCCGGTCGTGGACATGCCTTGAAAGCTGGCGAGCATTACAAAGGTCGTGCTGCTGATTGCCGAGTCAAAAATGATCCGCATCCGGCTCGGGCCGACGCCTGCGTCGTCGTTGGAATCGTAGAACAGCTTGCACCCGTAGCCGTCCTTGGCTAGCAGGCAAACAACCAACTTGCTGGTGGTCGGGTTATAGGCTGAAGGTTGATAAAGGCTCGTTCTTGCCTCATCGGTAAACAGCTTGAAGGTGTCAGCCGTCTCCTGCTCGACATAATAAATGCTGCTTTTAGCTGCGCCGCTCGGAAGGCTTGATGCTGATAAACAAACAACATCGCCATCCACCAGACCGTGACTGGTCTTTGTCCATATTCCGGTCGCGTCGGCGTAGGAAGTGATGGCCACGCACGCCGGTTTTCCAAGCAGTATGCTCCCCTGAACCATGCACGACGGCTTCATCGCCGCAGGCGTTTGGTAACTCGGTGCCGAGTTAGGCCCGTTGCTGGTCAATACCTGACCGATCACGCCCTCATAAGCCATCTCGCTGGCCTTAACCGGCGTTTCCTCAAATGAGTTGTCCACCGTCACCACAACGTGGCCGGTCGCGTCCGCAGGGGCCACGTCGTCCACGTTGCCGAGCGATTGCTTTCCACCGTTCACGTCGGCAACATAAGCGGCTCCAACCACCAGATGCTCGTCGTCGTCAAAGAAGCCGTTTAGCTCGGCTAAGGTAAGTGCCGTGCCGTTGTCCGCAGTGACCACCCCAGAGGCGTTGGTCGTCCCGCCAACCACCGTGTCGCCAACGCGGAAATCCTCCGAACCTTGCACGTTGTCGTAAACCAATGCGGCTTGCTGTCGGAACAGTTCCTCGTCGTCATCGTTGAAATTACCCGACAGCACCTCGACGTAATACCAGTAGTCAGCCCCCGAGATGGCCTCGCGCTTCCGCAGCTTGCCAATGGCCCCGGTCGTGCCGCCTTTGATGATGTCACCGACTGACGCGGCGTTGGTTTCCTGCACGCGGATTTTGCGGGGCACCGACAAGCTCACGTCGCCGATCACGACGTGGCCAGCCGCGTAGAGGTTGGCGTCGCCAATAACCACTTCAAGCGAATTGACGGCAGCCATCTTGTTCCATGCGATCTCCGCGTTGGTGGCGACCTTGACGTTGGTCACCGCATTGGCAGCGAGCTTGTCGGCAGTGACTGCGGCATTGTCCATGTCGGACGTTGCAATGGTGCCCTCAAAGACCACGCTCGGCGCCGCCGCGTTCCGCAGCTTGGCCAGCGTGATCGGCGAGTTGGCCGGAAAGGTTTCATTCGGAATTGTGTAGCCGGTCAGCATATTAAGCGTCCTCCTTGTTGGTCTCCTCGGGCACGCCGCGCACGCCCATGTTGTTTATCTCCACCTTGCCATTGCGGTTGGTCAGCTTCAGTTGGCACCAACGACCACGCGTCCGCATCATCTGCGACAGGCTGAACTGCTGCACCCGCTCAAGCTCGATGCCCGAGTTCATCCAGAAATTGGCGTTGGCGTTGGAGTAGTTTTCCATGACCGAGTAATCCTCTCGGCCCAACGTCATCTGATCGTTGTTGACGTTGTTGTTGGCCCACGGTGCCGCGTCAAACGGCTTGAAGTAAACCGTTGGGTCTTTGGTCAGGTTGGTGACGACGGCGACCTCCTCCTCGACGCCATCCACGGCAGCATTGATCGAGCAGTTGGGCTGTAGAGTCCCGAGGCTCACGTCTACCTGCAAAAAGTTTTTGATCACCTCCGAGCCGAGCGTGTAGCCGCGAGATTCAACATATAGCTCGATGGCGTTCTGCGTCGGCTGTCCCGTGTTATCCGCGTTGCCGGTGTAAACTACCTCATCCACCAGATCGCTGTATTCCAAATCGTCATAGAGCATCAGGACGCCCTGGTGCGTGGCGGCAAACAGGCGACGGGCCCCACAGTATTCAGCCGTAAAGAAATCAATCACGCCCATTTCCAGCACGTCCAGGCCGCACCACCCCGGGGCGACCGTGTCATAGACCAGCACGACGTTGTTTTTGCCGGTCAAGGTGACGTATGCCTCCAGACCAGCGGGGATCGTCGGCAGTGGCCGGATAATCTCGTATTCGATGGACAGACCATTCGTCGCCCCCACTTGCGATCCGGTCGCCTCAAATACGATCCAGTAGTAAATGCTGAACGCAGTGCAGGAATAAACGCGGGTTCGAGGGGAACTCGGATGAACAACCTTGTTGGTCGTCGTCGTCACGCCAATGATGTCAACCTCGGTGCCCACGGCCATCGCAAATGTGGACAGAATTTTCAGCCGGTTGCTGCCGTCCAGTTCCCACGCACCGGACAGGTGCCGATCCTTCCGCACTGCCGTCGTCCAATCTTCGCCGGTCAACGGCACGGCAAGGTAAAAGCGGTTGTTGAAGAACGCGGCTACGGCCTCGCTGGCGTGTTCCCAATCTATCCGGTCAATGATGCTCTGGATGGACTCGGAGACCGGCAGATCGAGACCTTTGATCGCCCCGTCGGTCGTCACCTGCACCGAGGTCACGCCACGGCGCGACAGGAACCAGACATCGTTCCCCACGCGGCAGGCCGTGTCACCGGCAATGCACCCGTAGTCCCGCGTCAGTTCGTCCAGCGTCGTTTCGCTCAAGTCCCCATAGACGTTGCGGATGATATAGACCGAGTTTTCCTTGAGTGCGGCCAGCGTGTTGCGGTCGAGCGGGATCACCGTGACCAGACGATCCTCGGTGCCCTGGTTAATGCGGAACGTCGAGAACGTTGGCTGATAACGGGTGTAGTTGAGGTAATCGGATACGTCAACCGAGTCATCGTTTTTTGGCACCAGCAGGCGGTTGGCGAACATGACGCCACGGTCGGCGTTGCTGATCGGGATCGTGCCGTCAGTCGGGTTCTCGGTGCCCTCGCCCGTGATGTCGTTGGCCGTCATCGCCACCGGCTCAAAACCGATGCTCCAATCGGCCAGCTTCAGCACCGGCTTGTTCGGGCCTCGGAACATGACCACCACGTCGAAGCACTGCACGAACCGCACCCTTTCCCCGATCCAGCAGGCGGGGTAAAGCACCGACGCGACCGTCACGCTATTCACCTGCAACGCCTCGTTGTAGAGGAACGTGCCCGTGCGTGCGGACAGGAAGAGAGTGCCCGTCGCCGAGTCCACGGCCTTGATTGTGGCCGTAGCGGAACTGGTCACGCCGGAAATAGTGTCGCCGACGGCGAAGGCCTGGCCATCCACCAGATTGTAATATTCCAGCGCGTCCGGCAGGGAGACCTCGGTTGCAACGGAATTTACATGGCCAGCGTACACCTTGCCGTCGGCGGCATAAAGGATCACTTCGACGCCCGAAACGGGATCGCGAAAAGCGCCGGCTCCCCAAAGATGATTGTGACGCCCAAGCGTCCGCACCCCGGCGGAATAGGTGCTCCCTGCTGTCCACGGCATGATCTTGGTGCCGCGACGCGGCGTGATCTTGCCGTCAGTGAATCGGGCGTTCTTAGCGAACGCCACACGGCCAGCCTCGATCCGCTCGGGCGGCCTGCGGCAGTCCACGCCTGAGAATGTAACGTCGCCATCTCGTTGATCGGACATGGATCATCCGGTGAAAGCGATCTGCGGCGACTGGCCTTGTCGCGAGATCAGGTGATTGCGCTCCTCGTCCAGCGTCGCCTCGGCCTCGGCCTCAGCCTGCAACGCTTTCTCCATTTCGCCTTTGCTGCGGAGATAGTCTGCGAACAGTCCGCGCACCAGGTAGTGCTGGAAAATTTTGGGGATGTTGACCGGCGTCCAAACGTCCCCGTTGTTGGTCTGGTCGCTCGGGGCATTGTTCAGGTTGTTATTTGCCGCCGAGTTGTAAAACGTGCCGCCACTATAGACCTGGTCGCCGGACGCATAGGTCGTGCTGGCCGCATAAACCTCGCCAACCAACTCAGGCGGCTTTGTCCAGCCGGCGACATAGATCGAGTCCTCAGGCCAGTCGAGATACAGCTTGTCATTGAACAGCCGGTGCGTCAGCACGTCGCCGGTCGGGTCATCGTTCAGATCGCGGTCTGCCACCCACAGCACGCCCGCGTGATTCGCGTTGAGGGCCGTGCCATTGACAAAGCCGGTGTAGTTGATCACCGAGACGCACTCGGGCCACGCCGCCGTTCGCCATGCATAATCCAGCCGTATGGCGGCGAACTCACGCATCTGCCGAAAAAACGTCGTTGGCAGGTTGGACGTGTCCAGACCTGCCAATGCCGCCACCTGCTTCAGCAGGTAATCGAATCGCAGTGTGTTCATCGGGCGACCATCAATTTCGTCCCTTTGCTCTTCACTCGGAATTCGGGAAATCGTTTCGCGACATCGCGGCAGAATCCTTTGTCGGCCCACGCCTCCCGACCGTAAACCTGCACGACCTCATGGTAGAGGTGCGACGGCACCCGCAGAATCACTTCGCCGATGCCGTCCACCGCACGGTGCTGTTGCTGGTTGGCTTTGGCGATAAGATGGCTTGCGGACTTGGCCAGCATCTCTTGCAGGTGCCAGCCGCGTTTGAATTCCGCTGCCACTTTGTCGAGGATCGCTGGCGGCAGGCTTTCGATCACTCCAGCCACGTCGCCAGCGATTGCCCCAACCTCATTCCCCATGCCAGCCATCTGCATGAGATCAATTACGCCAGCCGATCTTCAGCCACTGGTTCGTGATCGGTGACCCGACCATGTTGGTCATGTGGCCGATCTTGATCGCTTTGGCGTGGATATACGAAGACGACGCAATGGTGCCGGTCAGGATATTGGATCCCGTGGCCACGCTCGCATTCGTCAACGTAACCGTGTTCGCGGAACTGATGGAGTTCTCCCAATGGGTGCCGTCCATCGAGTAGAACACCACCACCTTGACCGCGGACGTAGCCGCCGCCGGTGCCACCGTAGTCGTCAGCAGGTTGATGCCCAGCGTAGTGCTGCCAGCGGGCAGCCACGCCGTCGCGTTCGTTCCCGGTGCCGTGGCGTTAGACGCCAGAATGTGCGGCACCTTCGTGTTCGCCAGCGTGACGTATTCGTAGTTTGAGGGATTGATGCCTTCCTGTGCCAGAAGTCCGGCAGTCAGTCCGACCAGTGCCACGATGTTGACAATGAGCTTTTTCATGTTGGTTTATCCTTGTTGGAATTGTGGGGAGGTTGCCATCCCCACGGTTATTGTCGCTTAGGCCGCGAACCGGAACGCGCCAAATGCGCGGGGATTCTTGACGACCAACCCGGCGAACGCCTCGATCAAGCGCGGTGGGCCGCCGCCCAGGTCCGGCAACTGCTTCACGCGCGGCAGCACGCCATACCGAAGCTCGATGTATTCCATCGGGCACAGGTAGGCGTATTTGGTGTCCGCGGTGTATAAGTCCGCGTGAACGCGAAGGTTGCCGAAATCCCCCTGGAACACGTCAATGGCCGACGTGAATGTCCGGCCCTCCAGTTGCGCGTCGAGCGTGCGGATGCTGGTCGGCTGATTGACCACGGTGGTCTTGCCGATCACCATGTCGGTGATGGCCCGCTTGACCGCGGTGCCGCAGATCATGTCGTAATCGCGCACCGCGCCGTTGATGTCGAACACGCCTTTCAGCACGTTTTGCAGGGTCGTGTCGGTCACCGCGCCAATGCCGGTGGCCGCGTCAATCTGCGTCGCGTCGAGGCAGAAGTTGGCCCCCTGCGGAAGCGTGGCGTCGGCACTGCCGGAAACCACCAGCCATTTGTCGAGGCCGCGGGTCAAATACGGCAGCGTGCCGTTGTCGGCTTGGCAGGAGTTGGCTGAGAGCATCGTCTTTTCGATGTCCCGCTTGAGTTCCACGATCCGTTTGGCGACCGAGTTGGCGAGTTCGTCAGCCGAGCCGGCGACCTCGGACACCTCGTCCACCAACGGCGAAACCCGGCAGTCGCGCCGGAACCACTGACCGTAGTTCTTGAGTTCGCCCCGGTTCGCGACCGCGTTGGTCAGGTTCGCGTAAGTCACGTCGCTGCCGTCAACGGTGCCGGTCGTAACCGGAGTTCCGTAGATGTCGGCCTGCCAGGAAAAGAGGGCGTTGCCCAGCTTTTTGCCTTTGGCGGCCATTGACGTGAACGGGGTGCTCGCCGCATCGGCGATGCTGATGTAATCAGCAATATCCTGCTTTTTTCCAACCAGTGAAGGTTCAGTTAACCATGCCATAATATCAAATCTTTCCGTCTGCCAGCAGTGCGGCTGCCAGTGAGGAAGTGTCTCCCCCTTTTTCAAAAACGCGCCCCATCGCCTTCTGTCGGGCTTCAGCCTGCTTGTCCTTGGGCACTGGTGCCGGGGCTGGCCGCGTCGGCTGCGCCGGGGCTTTTGCCGCCGGGACCGGCTTCTTTGCCGATTGCAACCTCGTGAGCCTTGCCTTTTGCCCCTCCACCATGTCGCCGAGATATATCCGGTAATCCCAAAACTTTCTCATCTCGGGAAACGCCTTCTCGATCTCGGCGGCCATCTGGAACTCGCGTGAGGACCGATCCTTGTACCACGGGTACAACTTCTCGGCCTCGCGGTCAGCAACCTGCTTGTTGACCAGGTATTGTGCCTGCGCGGGGAGTTCCCGGCGCAAGGCCCGGGCCACGCCGATTTTCACGTCCACCACCTGATCGGAGTCATACTCCGTCTCGGTGCCGTCGCTATTCTTCATGGTCCCGCCGTTGGGGTGCCTCTCGCACCACTCCAGCAGTTCCTCGGCCACCCGCATCTGCTGCTGAACCTGATCCAAGGTCTGCAAGTTAAGGAATGGATTTTTCGGCGTTGCCGCCGGGACGATCACAGGTTCCTGGCTTTTGGCCTTCAGTTCCTCGATCTCCACCCTCAGCCTCTCCGCTTCCGCCTCTGCCTGCTTCCGTTGGGCCGTCAACTGGTCAACCCGCTTTTTGAATTTCGGATATTCCAGCTTTGCGGCATCTTCCTCCGGTTGCGGCTGCTCTTCCGGTTTCTGCTCTGCTTCCGGCTGCTCCTGCGGCTGCTCTTCCGGCTGACCGTCCTCCTCGCTTTCCAGCTTTGGCGCGTCGTCTTTGTCCTGAGAAAGAACCACTTCACCACCATCAGCCTGCTGCTGATTTTGGTCTGGAGCCGGTTCAGTATCGGCACTCAGTGCCGCATCCGGCTCGGGTTTCTGCTTGGCTTTTAACGGGTCAAGAACTCCCTTGTCCTGGACAAGGAAAGCCGCGAGTTCTGACGTGCTTCCAGTCATGGTATTGGTTGCGGAACCAAGAACCGCATTTGATTCTTTTGGCATAGCGTTAACCTGCTAAGTCGGTTTCAGATCATTGGGCAAAGCCCCAAAGTGCTTGTGTCCCGCTACTACAGACAAAATCCATCCGCAAGCCTGTCACTTACGTTTCAGCACGTTTCGTATCTCTTCGGCGGTGTTCAGCCCACGCCGGCCAGCCAAAAAGCCAGACCGCCAACCACATGACCCCCGCCGTCAGCCAGGTGATGTTTTCTCCGCGTCTTAGGACATCGAAAAAAATGGCATCGGCAAACCACTTGGAGGTTTTGCCGGTCTGGTAAAGGTGATCGTGGAGCAGGGACGCGGCGGAAAATACCGCGTCCGGCGGCAGCAGTGGCACCAGGAATCTGGGCACCGACGCGAAGTCGGCCACGGTCCCCTTGTCAATTTTGAACCGGATGCCAAACACGACCACCACCAGATCGCTGGTCAGTCGCCACTGTTTGCGCGTGGACCACCGGCGCCACCACGGGCCGGTAGATCGCATCGGCGTTACGTCCACCTGGCCGACAATGGTCGGCAGGTATCTCATGGAGTGCCCTTGACGGCTTTACCGATGGCCTCGCCAATCGCCGTGCCGGCCTCGCGAATGGCGTTGGTGCTGATGTCCTGATTCCACTCGCCAATGCGCGTGCGTTGGGCGGAACCCAGGAAGTTCGTGCGCCCATAATCAAAGCGAACCATCTTTTCAGTCGCAAAAACCCCCTGCATCCTCATGCCGTTGCCGTCATAGACCTTGTCGTAAGAGGCCAGATAGACCTTTCCAGACGGCGTCGCCGCCCACGTCTTTTTGAGCGTGTAGCTTTTCGCCGATCCCCCGGAATGGTGGCAACCCATCGCGGCCAGTAGTGCCAGCAGTGCAATGATCTTTTTCATGGTTTGACCCTTAGCTCCGCGAATCCCGCGTCCATTTTTTCCTCAAGTCGTTTGAGTGTTTCTTTGGCATCGGCTTTGTATTCGCGGAAATCTTCTTTCGTGAGCATCTTGTCCATCATCGCGATGCTTGTTACATGGTCAGCCCGTTGCATCGTTTCCAAGGACGGGCAGCGGCAATCTGATTTTTTTTGGAAAGTCGTCTCAATGATCTTGACGCGTTCCCACAGGTCTTTGCCAAGCCACGCGCCCAAGGCAACCAGGAATCCAACCAGCGTCAGAACCACCGTCTGCCAGTCTATGACGGCCATCACCGTCAGGATGCTGGCTTCAGCCAGCAGAATCGTTTTCATTGCCATATATCGCTTTTTTCCCTTCCTCCCTCAAATTGCTCAAGTGGTCGCGCATCGCCATGATGGCATGAACCGATCCGGCGGCATGGGCGCGCGCCGAATCCGTAACGTTGGGATGCGTCAGGTCGGCGATCTCCGCCTCGCGCACCTCGCTCAACTCCGACATCAATGCGTCCCAGGTCACGTCTGGAATCCCGGCCAGCAGCAGTGATCGTTGCTTGTTCATTGGCTGGGTGCCTCCTCGGGCGACGGCTCAACCGGCGCGGCCTCCCGCGGCGCCACCCCGATCCTGCCGATCTGTTTGTTCTGCTGCTGCATCACGCCCATTTGCAAATTCTGAATGTATTTTTGCAGCAGTTGTTGGAACGCCGGATTCGACTGCGCCGCCTGCTGCGCCGCCGGGTTGGATTGCAGTAGCTGTTGGGCAAATTGCATTTTCATGGGGGCCGTCGGATCGTTGCTGGCGTCGGTGTAGTTCGCCTCAAAGCCCAGCATCATCCCCTGGATTTCGGATTTGACGCCGTTGTAGATTTGCTGGCTGGCCCCCTGAACATCGGTGACCAGTTCCTCGGCGGACTCAGGCGCGATGGCCTGCAAAATCATCCGCACCAGCTTTGACCTGTCGATCACGCCCGCGGCATCCAATGGCACCACCGCCGTGCTGATCGTTTCCAGCCGCTTCATCGTCAGGTCGGAATCCATCTCCGCCACGTTGAACGACAGGTGGAAATCGTATCGGGCGTTCTGCGGGTCGAGCGACTCCACGTCGGGCGAGCCGGTGATCCGCGAAATTTCATCGGCAGAAATGAACTGGATCGCCAGCACAAACGCCTGGTCAAAAACCTCCCGCCACGCGGCCAGCCACTGATTGATCATCCGCTGCTGCTTCAACTGCGTCTTGACAGGCGGGATGCCCGTGTTGGCGCGGCCAAAGTAATCATCAGCCTGCAACCGGACATCCTGCACCAGTTCCCACGCCGTCGCCGGCTGCCGGGCCGGCGGTTGCATAAAGGCCAGGTCATCCTGCCGCGTCACCTGCACCTGGACCGCCGGACCGAGCCTGGACACAAACCCCAGCCGCTTGCTCACCAGCAGCGGCGGCACCGTCGTCAGGGAGGTGATGTCCGCTACCGCGTCCCTTTGCACTTTCACTTCATGCTGCCAGGTCGCGCAGATCTCCGGCACCCCCCGCGAGTCAATCAGCCGCCGCGCGGCGTGTTCGCGCTTGAACTCCACGAACGGATATTTCCCGTGGGCATAGCCAAGCGGTTCATGGAAGGCAAATTTGTCTTTCACCGCGGGAGAAAACACCGTGCAGGTTATCTGCGTCAGCCCGTCGTCGCGAAGCTGGCGGGCATAAGCCCAAACCACTTCCAGCAGGTTCTGCGTGCTGTCCACCTCGGAGAATTCTCCGGTAACCGTCGTTGGCTGGATGGCGGGAGTCATCCGCCCGGAATGCTGGCACACCTCGTCCACCCAACCTTCGTCCCACCCCATATCGGTCACCCGCTGCCGCACCTGCACCTCGTTGAGCATTTCGCGCCGGAAGATCACCCGGGCATCTTGAAGCCTCACCGTCTCGGGCGGGAACACAATGTCTTCCCACGGCTTCAACGCCAATACCACCGGACGGTTTTTGAGGATGATTGGAACCTGCATCGTTGCCCGTCCGGTCTCGCGCAGTTCACGGACAATCCGCAGCGCCTCTCGCTTTTCGATTCCGACCTGTGCCACCCAAAGCTCAGCCGCCTGGTCCTCGGCCTCGGGATTTGCCACCAAAGCCGGAAGCTCGGCGGCCAGCGAGCCCGCCGGTGCCTGCTGGGAAATCCCGGCCAGGTCGTCCATCGTAATGGCCTGCACGCGGGTTCCCGACTCCTGGCACCAGCCGACAAAGGCAATCGAAAGCCCGTAGTGATGCCGCCACTGCGACAGCAACTCCACCTCGGCCTCGATCTCCCCGGCCATCTGCTGCTGCACCCAACGCATCAGGGTGCTGGCCGTCGTTGCCGCTGAAACATCGTTCAACTCGGTCGGGCCGCAGCGCAACACCGATCGCGCCCAGGCGGTCACCTCCAGGTCAACCAGATCGTTGCAAATCGAGTCGGCCAGCGGAATGCGCGTGTCGGAAGCCCCGCGCCACGGGAAGATTTCCTTTATATCCGCCCGCGACGACGACCACTTGCGTCCATCATCCGTCTGCCCGGCCCACCGGCAAAACCTGGTGTTGTCCTGCGTTGTGATGCGCTCTTGTCGGTAGCAGTTTTGCACCGACCTCTCGTATTCCGCGTGCAGCACCGTTAAATCCGGCTTTCGGCTTGCTTTCGTTATTTTGTCCGTTTGCATAGGTCACCACCGTGAAACCGAGAGCCTGCGCGGCCTGGTCCCGGTAGAAAAAAAAGGTTTTAGTTGCTGGGTTCCTCCAAACTTGCAGGACTCCGCATTCCCGCAACTGGATCACTGACCACCGCGACAGCCCGAATATCCGCATCACTTCGCGCTGCCGCAGCATGAGAGGCACACAGGTTGCGTCGAAGTCGGGCATCAGTAAAATCCTCCTCCCGCGACGGCGGCCAGCCCGTCGGAAACATAGCTGGGCTGCGCGGTTATCAGGTAGCGCAGGCAGTCCACGGGGTCTTTCCACTTGTTCTTGTCCGCCGCCGCGCTGCTGACGTTCGCCATGCATTGCAGCAGGTTTCCGCACCGCTCGGAGATAAACAGCTTCGGCTCGTTGATGACGGAAAGCGGCTCGTCCTCGTTCCACGACAGCAGGGAATTGATCTGCGAAATGCCGTCCTCGATGTGCAGCGCCGGCGCCAGGGTGAAGGCGAGCGAGGTCGTCCGCTCGATCACCTGCCGCAAATCCTCTCCGCCATCAGAGGTCGCTGTCGGCGTGGACGCGGCGCGCCGGTCAATGAGCCGGTCAATGATTTCCTCGCGTTTACCGTCGCGCGTCTCCTTTTCGCAGATGACGGTTTCATAATCCTTTAGCCCGAACCCCATGCTGGAAGCCGCCGGCCCCAGCGCCCCTTCCGGTTTGGTGGAAGGAACCGCCCATTCCCCGTATTCCTCCAGGCTGGGCCACTCCCGGTAAACAAACATCTTGCCGCTCTTGTCCACCCGCAGCCAAAGCATGAACCAATTTCGCTGGCCGGCGGGATCAACGACCATGTAATTGGTGCCATCCTCGGGGATCGCCTCCGGTTTTACGACGTGGACTTTCGATAGCTTGGGAAACCAGCAACCCAAGGTTTTCTCGGTGTACCCGTAGTATCGGATTTTCGTCATCACCGAGTTGGCGTCTTGCAGCACCCGGCGCATTTCCTTTTCCGGCTGGTATGGGTTGAGGTCGGTATGGAACCAGATCACCGCCGAATCTTCCCGCAGGCACTCGGCAATGTAGGGCATCTCGCCAGGCCCGCACCCGTGGACATGGATGCGATCCGGCGCGAGAAGATTGGCCTTTCGGCTCCTGACAATCCGGCAGCCGGACTGAAACTCGTTGACCGTGTTCGTCCACCCGGTAATCGGCGTGGCGGTCACCAGAATTTTACCGGCCCGGGTCACGACGCGGAAATCGGCGGTCTTCAGCAACTCGTAGGGCACCAACTCATCAAACCAGATCAGGTCGCACTCGTATCCCTCCAGGATGTCCTCCTGCTGGCTGTAGTGCATGAACCAGCACCGGCTGCCGTTCGGACACACGAAATTGGAATCGGTGAATCCGTTTTTGATCGAAAAATTGATTCCCTGCGTCCGGCCTTTCCGCATGAACTTCCACTCCAACGGCAGCCAGTTATAGACGCTCGGCTGCTGATCGCGGATGCTGGTTTTGTCGGTCATGGAAAAGCACACGACGTTCGCGTTGGGCTTGTCAACCAAGGTCTCCATGACATTGCGGGAGGCGAACATGGATTTTCCCGAGCGGTTCCCCCCGGAAATCAATAGGCGATTGTATTTTTTCAGCAGTTCACGAGCATCATTCCAGTGCGAAAGATCCAAAACCCCCCAGTTCCAGGGGTCTTTCTTTTCCATCCGAATCGCCTCTTCGCGCTTGTTCAGCAGCGTGACCAGGGTATCCCACGACTCTGCGCCCGAGGCCATCGCCGCTTCCACCTGGGCGCGGGTGGGCGAGACGTAGTACGGGTGAGGCGTGACCTCGGTCAGCAGGCGCTCGACTTGTTCCTGCGGCGTCCTCATGCCGGAACCGGCTCCTCCTTTGGTTTTTCCGGCACCACCACCGGCGGCTGATTGGGCAAAACAAAACCGTGATCGCCGTAGTGCCGCAACTGCGGCTTGAGCCAGAGCCGGATCGGCACCCCCGCAAACCTTGCCCGCTCGCAAAAAGCCCAATCCTCCGACAGGTATTCGTTGCGGCCATCGGCCTGCTTGTGGACGAAGCAACGGAAGAAATCCCAGAAAGTTTTCTGCGGCGATCCCACCGGCTCATCGCAGGCCGTCAGTTTCATGTTGGCGTCGGCGTGATTGAGGCACGCGGCCAGCGTCTTCTCGGCGGCGACAATGCTCACCGCCATGAAACCCGAGCCCAAGTAGGTCGCGTCCACGACTTCATCCTGGCCAACGATTGGCAGCTTACCCGTCGGCAGCCTGCCGCCCCAGCCGGCCTTGCTCGCCGTTCGCCACGGGTATCCCGCGGCGGCCACGCACTGCTCCCGCACGGCAAGCTCGCAGACGCCCACGGCGTCCTCGGGGGCAAACTGAATATCGTGATCCAGCATCAGCAGCACGTCGCCTTTTTTCTCCGCTAAAAAGCGGGACAGCACGCGACTCCGCGACCGGCTGATCAGGGCGTCCCCGCCGTATGGCGACAGCACCAGAGGGATTCGATTGACTCCGCAGTGGTTGGCCAACTGGAGTTGCGAGAACGCCGCCGCCGGCGCCACGCCGCCGTAGATGAACTGGATCACGACAATTTTCATAATCACGCGGGAGTCCACGGCGACACGTTCGCCTTAAAGTTGTCAAACAGTCCCTGCTCCTCAAAGGTGTTGATGTTCACGCCCCATGCCATCAGCGACTCGATCAACGCGGCGTTTTCGTAATGGATGCCGCCAAAGAAAATCCCGTTGCCCTCGTTGGCACCCAATACCATCGAGTCGCCGTTGTCCAGCCCTCCCGGCACGCTGGCGTTGTCGGTCGGTTCCGAAATTGCACTGCCGCTGGCATTGCTCACATTGATGCTCCACCCCACCGACGGCTCGCACCGCAGCACCACAAAATTCCAGCCCGCACTGACAGTCCCACTGACGATGGAGTGGTCCAGCCCATCGCCATCCCAAATCTGCCATTGAAAATACGGAGATCCCGAGTTATAGACAAAGTTGAGCTTCCAGTTGGGATAACCGGCGTCGTGCTTGCAAAACACCGTACCGTCGTAGCCAGCGCCGTCAGGCACATACACCCACAGCGCAATCGTGCGGTAGTTGGGGTCGCCAACCGAAAAAATACTCCCGTTGGCGGCGGAGTTCCACACCATCGGCGTGTCGCGGCTGGCGACCAGCGCGTTGCCAGCCAATCCCCCCGCATAAGTAAAGGAGTTCGCATCAGCCAGCCAGTCGGTAGGACTCGACGGGTACAGCAGGGGGGCATTTGTGTCGTCGAACGTCCAGTACCAGTCCGGCTGCGTGAGCGTCACGTTCACCTCGTCGGCCACCAGCGCCACCGCCGTCGCCGAATCGCTCGCCCCGTCCCACGCCTTCGCCGTCAGCACCCCAACCTCTTCGCCCAGAACTTCCGGCATCCAGTGCAGCGTGTCGCCTGTTCCAATCACCGTGACCCCCTCCTCCACCTCCAAATCCTCGTTGTACGTCAGCGTGCCAGTGGTCACTTCCATGATTCTGAACCCAACCGTGTCCGCACTCGCGTCCGACAGGGCCAGCAAAGCCTCGTAGCTGATGTCCACCCCAGCAACCGTCGCCCCCGTCAGCGCGTCAAACGCCGTCAAAGTAGGCGCGGGATTCTCCGCCGTCGCCGCCACCGGGGCCGTCGCCGCCACAAAAATCGGAATCATACGCCCTTCACCCCTGCAAAAATCCAAAATCAATTTGCAGCGTGTTCGCCGCCGTCCGCTCGTGCCCCACCTCATCAATGATCGCGACCCGAATCGCCTTGTCGCTCGCCGGTGCCATCACCAGCCCTATCCCCGTCTTGGTTGCCACTACCAATTCATCCGAGTCGTAGCTGACGTAATCGTTCGTGTCGATCTTCACCACCCCAACCACCTTCCCCAAATCATCGCCCACCGACAGGTCAAACGCATTCCCGTCCGCTATGTCCGTGTTGCCGCTCACCGTGTTGTCGAAAAATACCAAACCCAGGCTCGATCGGTGGTTTTCCGCGTCAATCACCGAGATGCTCTGCAACAGCACCCCAGCCGCGTTCGCTCCCCCAACTTCCAATTCCTGCACCCCTCCAATCGAGTCCCCGGCACTGTATGTCTTGGCTCCACCTGTCAGCACTTTCACCACCTTAACCCCAGTCGCCACCACCTGCCGCCTCGCCCCATCCTTCAATACAAATTCGCTCATGCTCTCCGTCCTTTCGTTCTCTTCCAGTCCTCCAACCGATAACCAAATCCTTCCCGCCTCACTTCCACTACCTCGCCAATCCTATAAAATCCGCTCCCCATCACCCGGCACGGATACTTCCGCTCCCTAATCTCCACCACCAAACCGCGTTCACCGCGCCGCCCCACCACTTTCCCGAGCCCCTCTTCAACGGCTGTTGCCATTTTTTTTTCGGAGAGGTGACCCGTAACCGCGCCGGGAGTATCTGCCGGTCCAACCCCCGCCCCCCCTGGCTTCCGCCTGATTTTTCGCACAATACTCATTATGTTTGCATGTCTCATTTCTGGACTGTGGCGCATTGCAGGCCCGTATTTATTGGCTCCTGTGCGTCCACTGTGACGCTTTTCTCTGACGGCAAAGATGTTATAGCTACGTTAAAATTGACTGTCTGCTGGCTGGTCCTACAAATTTGAGGCGCTTCAATGTCCAGGTCTCGCCGCTTGTCGATAAGGATACCAAGTGCGATGGGTAACTGATTCGGCGTTACCTTATCTATCTTCTCTTCCAGCTTATCCACAAGCTGGTCTATAACATTTCCGAGCCGATTACTGAGTCTTGTTTTATAGGCTGGAGAGTTTGGGAACAGTGAATAGCGGACTCTTTGTACGCTGGCTGTAGCGAGGTTATGCTTGGCGGCAATTAACCTCATTGGCAGCCCTTGCTCGAAGTCGGCTTTGATGGCTGCGAACTTCTCTGGGTCTTTTTCTGCAAGTGGAACCTTGCCGCGATTGCGCGGCATTACAGCGACCGCCCTTGATGGGGCATTAACCATGTGAACACCGTAAAGCTGCATGTGGTGACTTTGCTAGTCCGAGTTGTTCGGCAGTTATGCCCAGGTTATCCGTGAGGGTTTTGAATTTCGGGTAAATATTTCTCCAATTCTGAACGCACCTGATGCCATGCTCGATGGAGGTTCTGTCGCGGTTGAAGAGTTGGGCGATTTGTTGGGAAGATAGACCGCGGTCATGGGCGAGCCATTGGGCAACGAACCTTGCCTCTGGGATGGGAACTGACCTGGATCGGCTGAAGAGTTTTTTTGGGTCTAGGTGGTAGGCATCCGCTACGGTGGCGACGACTTTACTGATGAGCTCGTTTTGGTTCATATGGTGTGTGGGTCAAAACTCTGGGGGACTAAGGGGGTAAGGTGGTCAACAATTCGTGGGTCAGAAATATACCCCCCCTTTAGAAGGGGGGTATTCTGACCCACATTTTGACCCACCCGGACAAAATTACTTCTGACCCACTTTTGACCCACTTTTGACCCACCCCTATTTATTACTTCCTGTGACATACTTTCCTTCGCTGTTTTTGGTCAGTTTTTTGTTTTCTACCATCGCCGCAATCGCCCGCTTGCAACTCTTTGGAGATAAGTCTGTCCCATTATTAGACAGCCATACTTCCAGCCTCCTGGCAATTTGGTTCTGTCCTTCACCTTCAGGCAGGCAGCCGGCAAGAAATTCATGCATGTTGGAACAGGCAATTTCCTCGACCTTTGAGGGCCGTCCTGCGTGAGCTTCTGGCTGGTTTGCTGGCGGCCCTGACTGCTGCCAGAAAATACCTTTCTCGGCATGAGACAGATGAAGGATGCCGGTCGGCTGCCCATCCGGGTGCGTGGCCCCGGCCCGGCGCCCGCGCTTGCCGGTAATGAGCCGGAAGCCGCCCTCAGCCTGCTCTTGCAGGATCAAGACCGCCCTGGCCCAGTTGGTAAGCTCGGAAGACCCCAGACCGGTGTAACTGAAATCTGACTGCGCCCAACCCTTTTGAGCCTTGGCCTTGTCGGCTGGCGGTTTGCCGGTGTGATGCACCATCAGCCAGGCCACGCCGGTAGCGTCGGCAATCGGGTTCAGCCAGTTGCGCAAGAATTGGCCGCAGACCTCCTGCTTTGAAATGTCGGCACCGATGAATGACAGCAACGGGTCCAGCAGCACCAGGTCGGGCCTGTGCCGTTCGATTAAACGTTGGCAGTATTGGCAAAAATCCCAGCCGGTATGAGTTGAATCGTGATGAAAGACAAGGTTTTGCAGCAGCGTGCCATAGTCGGCTGACCCGGGCTCAATGGACAGACCGCCGCGGATGCCACGCATCATTTCCGCCAGATCGCCGTCATCGTTCTCGGCTTGGATCACCAGCGACTTAAGCGCGCGCGCCGGGGTGATGCCAAAAGCCGGGCGGGCCAACGCCCAGCAAGAAGCCATTTGCATCACCAGCGAACTTTTCCCGACGCCAGACGGCCCGATGACCAGGCAGGAGCCACCACGGCACAGCCAGCGCCGGCCAAGCAGGCTGTTGGGGTCATGCTCGATGTCAACCGCGTCCAGGTCGGCAATGGTGATCGTTCGGCCAATCCCGTCAGCCCTGATTTCCGTCAGCCAATCCGCGAAAGTCTCACATCCCAGGTTGACCGCCAAAAGCTCTTGGCGCGAGGTGCCACGCTCGCAGCCGGCCAGCCTGGAAAACCGGCTCGGGTTCTTGTTCTTCTCGTCCGGCGCGTAGCCCTTGAAATGATCGTAGATGACCTTTACCCGGTCATCGTATTCCTGGCGGTTCTGGGCATCCACCTTCACCCAGGCATGGATTGACCGACCGCCTGATGACAGCACGACGGCGCACGGCACCCGGCTTTTGGAAATAACGCCCCATTGCTCAACCTGGCTGATTTCATCAAACTCCAGTAGCGCGTGGCGGTATTCGGTCACGTCCGAATCCTTGGCCCCGCCAATTTTCATGGGGTTGACCGAAATGAAGATCCCATTTCGTGCAGAGGTTCGCAGGAACTTATTCGGATCGCCGCCGGCATCATTCAGCTTTCGCAGCCATTCCTCGCGGGACAGGGTGACGCCGGCATCCTGCGGGACTTCTTTACCGCCGTTGTCGCGCGCGAGAGCGATTCGGATGCCGTCACCCTGCCGGAAAGCGGCCTCGATCAGTCGCCGGGCGCCATCGGGCATTGGAGAAGGGAGTTCCAAGCTGTCGGGCACCTCGTATTGCGCCGGCGGCGTGGCCTTGCTGGCCGCTGGCGAGCCGTTTGGCGGCGTGGCGGCATGAATTGGCGGGCGATGATTCCGGGCCGTCTCAGACGCGCCAAAGCGGTAGGAAACACCATTCCGCAGCTTGTGGCCGCGCGGTTTCTGGTGGGGCAGCCGGATGGCATCTCGCACCTTGTGCAGCAATTCGCGTTCGGACCACGGCGGCTGGCAAGTGGCATTCCACGGGGTCAGGACAGTCACCGCCTGCTGTTCATCCAGGTTGAAGCCATTGATGACTTCGCAGACGACTGAAAAAGCGGTGTTATGACCGTTCTGACCACTGACAGCCGGCGGACAGGCGGCGATGTAACGATAGGCTTGGTCAATCGGTGACATTACTCTACCTCCTTGAACTGGTCCATGCTCCGCACCACATGCACCTTGTGCCCAAGTTTCTCCGCCCAGGCCGAGAGTGCCAGTTGTTCGGGCCGGAGCTTCCCCTTCGCGCTCTTGCACTCCACCAGCAGGACGCGCCCGCCGTCGCGCAGGATCACAAAGTCAGGCTCGCCAATGGTCCGGCCCGTCGCGCAATCCATCCGGCCATGCAGCGCGATCCAGCCGCGGCCCCGGCAGTAACCGGCAATCATTTCGTGCAGGTCGCTTTCATCGACGCCGATGCCGTCGCTCGCCGGCTGGCGTTGCGTCCGCGCCAGCATCGCCCGGTAATCTGCTTCACTGATGGTCATGGTGTGGGTTTATGGTTTCCGCTGGCGGCGGGGGAAATTCTTTGTTTTGGTCCCAAGCATCGTCAACCTTGCGCCAGAAATTTTCCTCAAGCTCGGTTTCGGTTGGCTGGTCCCGGTCGTCGAAAGTAAAGCGGTCTATGCTCACCTCACCACCACCTTCCCGCCGCAGCGGTGACAATAGTCTGTGTCAGTGTGGAGTGGGGCGAGCGTCCCCTTGCATCCGGTAGTGCATAGATTGCCAATCTTGTTTTTTGTCCACTCGCAAACCTTCTCCTGTTTTGGCTCTTGATGCTCCTCGTCAAATTTCAACTCGCTGACCAATTCTTTCTTGACTGCTGCGAGTTCGGCGCGGAGCTTTTCGACTTCTTTCCGTTTATCACACAATTCCTGGACCAACGCCACCCGCATACCTATCTTGTGATTGTCGAAAGGCACCCTGAAATCAGTCAGCACTTCTGACAGCCAGCGGAGTTCGTCTTTAGTCTCGGCCTCCAATCGCTCGTTCTCGGCCTGCAACGCCTCAAGCTTGGGCAAAAACTCTCTGCGGATTTCCATGCCGATGCGGTTTCGGTCGGCCTTGGCTTGCTGGGCTTCGGCTTTCAGGTCCGCAATTTCCTTAGCGTCCCTGGCCAGCATACTCTCAAGCACGGCCATCGTATCTTTTGCCCCGGCGTAGGAGTTTTTGAGGTTTTCTGCTTCGGCTCTTGCTTCGGAGAGTAGGCCGGTGATCTCGATTATGTCGCCGCGCAGGCGTTTGTTTTCGCCATCAACGCGAATGATTTCACCCTCCAACCGCTCAATCTCGGCGGCGGCTTTCCGCAAATCATTCGATGATATTCCATCGTACGCACACTGAAATGAGTGGGCCATTCGTAATAATATGTCAGCGTGTGCGTTCATTTCGGTTCCTCCCATTTTCCAATCGTTTTCAGAAAAGCCTCGGCGCGTTGGATGGCTCCAGAGTTCAAAAGAAGTCTGAATACATCAGCTTGCGAATCGCTAACATTCCAGCCGCAAGCCCTGGCAATGGCTTCGTTTATTTGTTGGGTTGTCACTTTACCATCCTCCCCGCAATCACCTGGACATCGTTTAGCAAGTCACAAGCTGCGCGTTCCTCTCGCTTGTTGCCGTATCTCATCTCGAAAAACGCCCAAGCTATAACCTTTTTCAGTAGCTCGGCCCGGTCAACTGTCGGGAACCGCTGCAACAGTTCCTCGGCCAGTTCGTGGTTCTCTTTCGGTGGTAGGTTGCTTTTGATTATGTCACTCATGGATCAGAGTAAGTTACCGGCGGCAATGTTATATCCAGCCGGTCGGTTTTCTTTGTCGCGCATCCTATAGTCAACAGCAGGATGCTACATAACAAGCAGGCTGATGCTTTCGATTTCATCGGGTGTCATCTCCACGGTTTTGGTTCCTTGCGGCTCCCACCAGACGGCCTTGTGTTCACCGTCACGCTTGACTATGAACATTACTCTGGCATGACGTTCAAACGTTAACTCGGGCGTGTAGATCGCGACTGCCACTGCCACGCCGGTCTCGCGTTTGCCCGAGGCCGCATGACTGGCGCGGATCAACGCCCACGCCAGCCACGCATAATCGTCACAGTCGAATTGCTCGGGCCGATAGGTCAGCCCAAGCCGAAACATCGCGTCCGCAAACTGTCCGGCGAACTTGCCTATGAAAGCGTCGTCCACGCACGAATAAGCGGAGTCCATGATATTCATGGCCCCCAATGAAATGCCCATTCCCGCCAATAAATTCGCAATGGATTCGGAGGTGATCATATTATGCGGCCCGTTTGTATAGCTTCGCGAAAAACTGCCTCGCCTCGCCCGCCGTCGCCGTGTAGGCGTTCGGATAGCCCATTCTCGACATGATGGCTTTTTGCTTCTGGCTGGCCGGCTGGCCTGAAGCCAGACCCAAAATCCGGCTGGCCTGTCCCTTGCAAGTCACGGTCGCTGGGTCAATCTTCGCGCCCTTCAACGCCCTGGCCTGCGCGTCAGTCACGGCCTCAAACTCCCAGCCCATTACCGGCTGATACTCGGCCAGGTCCAGCCGATGTTGTTGTAAAGCGAATTCCTCGGCGCTGATGTATTTGGATTTCTTCCGGCTCTGTTCCTCCAGCTTTTTGCGCAGCGCATCCTCGCGCTTGGTCTGCGTCTCGCAAAACAGTTCCTCAAGGTCGCGCTCGCCGCCGCCGGGCTCCTGGCTAAGCTCGCGGATTACGGCGGCTTCCTCTGCCGTCTCGGCCACTAGATTGGCCGGCGAAACAATGCTGTGCTTTTCGTGCATCCATAGGAAATCCAGCAGCAGCAGATTTTCCTTGGCCGGAGCCGTGCGCGTCCCGCGGCCTATCATCTGCGCGAACAGTGGCCTTGACCGGGTTGGCCGCAATACCACCACGCAATCAATCGAAGGATCGTCATAGCCCTCGGTCAGCAGCATGGCGTTTGATAGCAGGTCAAATTGGCCGGCGGCGAACCCAGCCAGGATTTCCGCCCGGTCCTGGCTGTAACCGTCAACGTGCTGCGCCTCGACACCAGCGGCCCGGCAGGCGTCCACGAACTTCTTGCTGGTGGCGATCAGCGGCAGGAAACAAAGCGTCTTGCGAAAGCCGGCGTAATCACGAATCGCCGCCGCGATCTGGTCCAGATACGGGTCCAAGGCCGCACCCAGGTCGGCGTCAGCAAAGTCGCCGGCCACCGTGCGGCAAGCATTCAGGTCAATGGCCAGCGGCACCGACTTTACGCTGATTCTCGACAGGTAGCCATCGGCAATCAGGTCAAACAGCTTAATCTCGGCGGCGACATTCTGGAAATACCGACCAAGGTCACGCTTGTCGCCACGGTCAGGCGTAGCGGTTACGCCCAGCACCTTGGCGGTGGAAAATCGCCCCAGGACCGCCTGCCAGGAGTCGCTGATGGCATGGTGGGCCTCATCGCACACCACCAGCGCAAAATGATCCCGCGGCCAGTTTCCGGCCCGCCTCTGCATGGTCTGAATGCTGGCCACCACCACGGGCGCTGAGAGGCTGGCGCGTGAGTCAGCCATCTCTTTCTCTGCCTCGATGCCGGTTGCGGCTCGCAACTTATCAATGGCCTGGTCAACCAGTTCCTCGCGGTGCGCCAGAATCAAAGTGCGCCCCGGCAGCGTGGCCTTGGCCAGGTGCGAGAACATAACCGTCTTGCCGCTTCCGGTCGGGCACACGGCAAGCTGCCGGCTGAACTCGCGGAAGCCGGATCGGACGGCCTCGACAACTTGCTTCTGGTAGGGGCGCAGGTTCACGGAATCAGAACGGCTCTTTCCCGTCGTCAAAATCGTCGGCGGGCGCCGCGGTTACGGCTCGCGCCAGTTTCGGCTTGTCAGTGACCCAAACCGCCACCTTGTTGGCCTTGCCCTTGGTGCCGTCCTTCTTGTCGTATTCCTCCACCTTTAAGCTGCACCAGCCGCGCAGCCGCCCCCTCCAGGTCATCCGGGATCGTTTCCTCGATCACCTGGATGGCCAGCGAATACGCCAGGTCCGCCGCCTCTCGGCTCACCCCGCGCCCCCGGATTAAAACCTGCTGCAAAAACTCGGACTTTCTCATGCGCGAAATACTGCCTTGGAGGCTCGGACATTTGCTGTCCTACCCCCCGTCCAATTTGGTGCCACTTTGGTGCCACTTTTTGGCCACAAAAAGCCTGCCAAGTCAGGGAGCAGTCCAAGAGAAGTCACCCATGAATAAAAACCGCGAAAATGCAGAATCCCCAATGAAAACGGAGCTTTTGCCTGTGTTTATTGGGGATTTTGAATGGTGCGCGATAGAGGATTTGAACCTCTGACCCCTTCCGTGTCAAGGAAGTGCTCTACCCCTGAGCTAACCGCGCACTTCAAGGTGTGCGGCGGTAGAATGCCATAAACCGAAGCGTTGGCAAGCGCGGTTTTTTGGCAAGTTCTGAAATTTGCGGAACCTGCCAGCGGCCTGCCGCGAGTAATAATAGAGGCGAATCTAATCCAGCGGTTTCATGTCCGCCTTCAGGCGGAAAAAGGGGTGTGGGGTTTTTCGGAAGCCTCGCGTTCCGGCTAAAGCCGGGACAACAAACAAGGCCAGGACAACAAGCGGCGCGGTTCGTTGTCCCGCCTTTAGGCGGAAAAGAGAGCGTGGGGTTGTCGGGAGCCTCTTGTTCCGGCTAAAGCCGGGACAACAAACAAAACCATGACAACAAGCAGCGTGGCTCGTTGTCCCGCCTTTAGGCGGAAAAGGGGGCGTGGGGTTGTCGAGAGCCTCACATTCCGGCTAAAGCCGGGACAACAAACAAGGCCAGGACAACAAGCGACGCGGTTCGTTGTCCCGCCTTCAGGCGGAAAGAGGGGCGTGGGGTTGTCGAGAGCCTCTTGTTCCGGCTAAAGCCGGGACAACAAACAAGGCCGGGACAACAAGCAACGCGGTTCGTTGTCCCGCCTTTAGGCGGAAAGGAGGGCGTGGGGTTATCGGATGCCTCACATTCCGGCTAAAGCCGGGACAACAAACAAATCCGGGACAACAAGCGACGCGGTTCGTTGTCCCGCCTTTAGGCGGAAAGGGGGGCGTGGGGTTGTCGGGAACCTCACGTTCCGGCTAAAGCCGGGACAACAAACAATGCCGGGACAACAAACAGCGTGCTTCAGGAGTCGGCCTAATCGGCCAGCAGGTATCGCAGGTCATCGAGGGTCAGGGCTTGGGCGAACTTTTCCTCGCCCAGCACGTCCTCCGCCAGCGAGGCCTTTTGCTTTTGCAGCGCGCGGATTTTTTCTTCGATGCTGTTTTTGATCAGAAGCCGGTAGGCGATGACCTTTTGCGTCTGGCCAATGCGGTGGGTGCGGTCAATGGCCTGGCGTTCGACGGCGGGGTTCCACCAGGGATCGAACAGGACCACATAGCTGGCGGCGGTGAGGTTCAGGCCAAAGCCGCCGGCTTTGAGCGACAGCAGGAAGACGGCTTCACCTTGGTGCGCTTGAAAATTGGCGATCAGCTCGCCGCGGTTTTCCGTCTCGCCGGTGAGGCAGAATACCGGCCATTCCCTGGTCTTGAGCAGGGGCTTGAGCAGTTCGAGCAATTCGACGAACTGGGAGAAGACCAGCACCTTTTCGCCCTCCGCCATCAGCGGCTCCAACTGTTCGAGCAATGCCTCGGCCTTGGCGCCCATCAGCTTGCTTTTGGGCACGACCAGCTTGGGGTGGCAGCAAATCTGGCGCAGCCGCAGCAGGGAGGTGAGGAAGTTGAAGCGCTCGGCGTTCAATTGTTTCTGGGTCTTGACGCCCAGCAGCAATTGCTGCGCGACCTTTAATTCGGCGCGGTAGAGGGACAACTGTTCGCCTTCCAGCTCGCAGAACAAGTCCTCTTCGACGCGGTCCGGCAGGTCCTTGGCCACCTGCGTCTTGGTGCGGCGCAGCAGGAACGGACGCACCCGGCAGGCGAGGCGGCGGCGCGCCAGGGGATCGGTCTTGGCGTCGTAGATGCGGGTGAACTCGGCGCGGCTGCCCAGTGCTCCCGGCATGGCAAAGGCCATCAAGCTCCAAAGATCGAGCAGGCGGTTTTCAATGGGCGTGCCGGACAAAACGAGGCGATGCCGGGCCTTGAGGGTGCGGGCCACTTGCGCGGTCTGCGAGTTGGGGTTCTTGATATACTGGCCTTCATCCAAAATCGCCGCCAGCCAGGAAACGCGGGCGATCTCGGTTTCGAGCATCCGCAATTGGCTGTAGTTGATGACGTGCAGGTCGGCCTCGGCGGCCTGCTCCGGCAGCAGCGATAATTCCGCCGCCGACCAGACGCGCACGCGCAGGACGGACGCGAAGCGCGCCGCCTCGGTGCGCCAGTTGTCCATAACGGATTTGGGGCAGACGACCAAGGAAGGCGCGAGCCCGTTGCCGCCTTCGTCCGGCGTGTGGCCGTTGGCGCGGAGCCAGGCCAGCCAGGTGAGGGCCTGCAAAGTTTTTCCCAGCCCCATGTCGTCGGCGAGAATGCCGCCAAAACGGTTCGTGGCCAGGTAGGAAAGGAAATGAAAGCCCTCGCGCTGATAAGGCCGCAGCTCGGCGCTGATGCCGGCGGGAACCTCCGGGGTGACCCGCGCCTTGATTTCCGAAACGCGCCGCTCGATTTTCTCGGTCTGCTCGGGCGGCAAGAACTTGCGGGCCGCCTGGTCGGCCAATTGGAGGGCGTGCAGACGCTGCGGCTCGTCGGTCAGCTCGTGCGGACTGAGACCCAGGCGGGCCAGGTGCTCGTCTTCCTCCGGCGTGAGGTTGAAGGCCAGCCGCTTCCAGCCTTTGCCCTCGAGCCTCACATACTGGCCCTTGGCTTTGAGGAGCAGCCTGATTTCCTGGGGCGTCAGATCGGTGTCGCCCGTGGTCACCGCCACTTTCAAATCGAACCAATCAATTTCAGCCTCCGTCACCATCAGGTTCACCGAGCCGACGACGGTGTCATTCATCAGCGAGGCCAGCTCGCCCGCCAGCTCGACCTTGATCTGGGGCGGGAGGGACTTTAGCCAGCCCGCGAACAGGGCGGGAAATTCTTTGTCCAGCTTGAGGCAGAGCCCTCCGCCGTAATTGTCGTGCTTGAGCGGCAGCCGCGCCAGGAGGGCGGGAACAGCCTCCAATTGCTGCCGATCATAGAAGACCAGTCCCTTGGCGCTCAGGCCGGAGGAGGACGAGGCCGAATACCAATTCGTGCCGTCGTATTGCTGCAGCTCGACGCCGTCTTCGGAAACGGCCAGCACTTTAAAGAGGCATTTCTCTTTTTTGCTGCCCTCGTAAAGGGGGGCGAGGGCGCACTGGATCAGGGGCCGCAGCGCAACATGGCGGACTTTGGCGCGCAGGCGCGGCGGCATTTCCAGGCCCAGCAGATGCAACAAACTCAATCCTTCGCGGGTTTCCAGCGCCGGCGCGGGAATCAGGATCGGCGGTTTCGCGTTTAAGAACGGCGGCCAGTTGTGAGGATCGGAAAAAATCGTGTCCGCCGTCACGTAGAGGGTGGGCCGTCCTGGCAGCACTAGAAAAGCCGGCGGCAAAGGCGCGCCGTCCTGGCGGGACAGGACTAACTGGTAATCCTGGTTTTCATCCTCGGCCGGCGTCAACTGCCAGCCAATCGGCACCGGCGAGCGCGCAAACGGCTGGCGGTTCAGGTTGACAACGCGGCTGGCCAGCGATTCGTCGCGCAACAGCAGGTTGATGATTTTCAGGTCGTCCGGGCCGCTGTAATCCAAGTGGATCTCCTGACGATAATAGTATTGGTTGCGACGCAAACCGAACAGGTGCCACAGGGCCAGAGCCTCAGGCTGCATTCGGCAGGCGCCGTTGACCAAATCATTCGGCAAATGGCCGGCCTTGTTGGGCCGCATGCGCTTGAATTCCTCGCCTGGTCCCGCCTGCCACTCGATAAACGCCTCCGCCTCCGTGAGCACCAGCCGCAGATCAATTTGTTCCACCACCGGCGCCGAGGGATGCCCCAAATCCCGGCTTTGGGCCAGATTGGACAGGTGGGAGCGCCAGTTTTCAATGCTCAGCCGTCGTTGCCAGGCCTTCTGCCGCTGCTGCACGAGTTCCCAGTTCGTCATCGGCCGCATGAATTCGGGTATGGGCAAGCCCTGGCTTGACACGAATTCGGCCAGCACCTCCCAAAATTCTTTTTCCGATTTCAAATTCGCCGGGAAAATGCGCAACGGCTCCCAGCTATACTTGGAAATGGAGAATCCAAGCGCCAAAAGGTCGTAATAAGTCAGCGCCCGGTTATTCCGGTAGGCGGCATAAAGGCCCAGCAATTGCGTCACCCAGTTGCCCTCCGCCAGCGTCAGGTTGCGCCCAAGTTTCCGCCGCAGCTCCATGACAAAAGGGTGGACGGGCATCGGCTCCGGCATGATGGGCTTGGCCGGCTTGCCGCCGGCGGACCCGAAAGGAGGGGCATCCGGCATCATGGCGCCGTCCCCGATTTCCCGCCAGGCGATGGCGCTCGCCGCGATATGTCGGCAGTAGACGCCCGCCGGGCAGGTGCAAGTGGCCCGCCAGCCCAAGGGCGGATGGTAGTAAAGACGAACTTTGTAATCGTCATTGCCCATCACCACGGCCTCCACTTGCCGCTGGGAATCATTCGTCGTCAGATTAAGAACCCGCCCCGCCTCCACATAACGAAAGGCGCGCCGCAAATCGGTGGGGCGGAATTTTCCCAGAAAATTCTCCATCGCCCCCGCCGCTTGTGTTTTCCAGCTCATGGTTTTGAATGCACGCGCGGATTCTAGGTTTTGGGGCGGCGAACGCAAGCGCACCCGGGAAAAGTTATTCACACCCGGTTAGCCGCAGCGCGGACGCAAGGGATGAGGAACTATCCCCGGCTTCGGCGCACCCACTTATACGCGGCCAGCGCGTTGCCGGAAAAGAATTTGGCGGCGGCCCGCGGCCCTTTGGCCTGGATGAAATCCCGCGCCAGCCCGAAAACGGTCGCGTAATCCGCGTAGAGCGCGCTGACCGGCCAATTGCTGCCGTAAATCAGGCGGTCCTCGCCGAAAATTTCCCACGCGGCTTCCATGACGGGACGATAAAACTCCGGCTGCCGGGGCGCGGCGCCATCGCGCCGGCGCGAGCCTTCGACCAGGCCCGACAACTTGAGCCAGACATTTGGCGACGCGGCGGCCCGGCGCATCCCCTCGACCCACGCGGCCGGGGGCGGCTGGCCGTCAATGGCCACGTTGGCGACATGATTGAGCACGATGCGCAGCCGCGGGAAAGAGGCCGCCAGCGCCGCCGCCAAGGGCAGGCCTTCCGTGTTCGCGTTGTAATCCAGCGCCAAGTCAAAGTCGGCCAGCAGCGCGAGGTTTTGGCGAATCGCCGCCTCCCCCACCCGCAGTGCGACCGGGCCGCGCACCCGGAGGCCGCGAAACAACCGGTGGCGACCAAAGCGGCGCAATTGCGCGGCAAAATCGGGGTGGTCGGCCGGCAGGCTCCCGACCAGGCCGACGATCACCGGTTCCTTTTCCGCCAGGTCCAGCACCCACTGATTGTCCTCCACCCATTCGCTGGCCTCGACCACCACGGTCCCGGTGACGCCCAACGGGGCGGCCACCGCCATAAGGTCCTTTGGCAGAATGGTCCGGTAAAGCCGCGGCTCCGCGCGGGGCGGCCAAGGGACGCCTTGGGGCCGGGTGGGATCATAGAAATGAGTGTGGCAATCAATGATGGTCGGAGCGGGCGCGGGCGTCGCCGAGCGGCAGCCCGCCATCGCCAGCAAGGCAACCGACGCCGCGGTTTGGCCGATAAACTGACGCCGCGGCCAATATCCATTCGCGTTCGGTTTCATAAAAGGCGCGGGCGTCCGGCGTTGTTTAGCGGTGTTCATATTCTTGGCCACAACCTGATCCACACCCGGCGCGGAGAATGCAGCAGCATCTCGCGCAAGAGAGCCTCCATGCTGGCGGCCTTGGGCTCTTCGAGCCGGCGGGTGGCAAAGAGCGCGGCCAGCAAGGCCAGCCAGACGCCGAGATAAAACAGACTGTAACGGTTCACCGAAACCGCCCCCGCCATCGTCGCATGCGACCCAACGGCGTCAATCAGCAGGCCCCAGCCAATGGGGGACAAGCCCAGCGCCAGGGAGCTGCCGACGGAAAACAGCGCGAAGAAATGGTTGCGACCCATCGCCGGGATCACCACCATGGCCAGGCGGCTGATGGCGGTCTGGCAGGCGGCTCCAAAGAGGCCCGTCAAAGCATGCAGAAGCAGCAGCAGCGGCAAAGCCGGCGCCAGCAACCCCCCGGCGATCATTACCCACGCCGCCAGGATCAGGAGCCAGACCAACAAGCCAATCCCAAGCACCGGCTTGCTGCCCATGGTGTCAAACCGCCGTCCAAAAAACCAAAGGCTGCCCAGACCGCCGAGGTAGGAAATCGAGGTGATCAACAGAACCGTCGCTTCGGAAAAACGAACCTCGGACTTGAGATACGCCACCGTGAAAACCGGCAAGCCCCCCGAAGCAATGGACCAAAAAACGGCGGTGACCAGCAACTTATAAAAGGGCGGATGCCGGAGCATCGCCAGCCACGGCACGGTCATCACGGTCGTTTTCGGTTCGGGGGGCACCGGCACGTCCGGCATTTTTTTGAGGAAGGTCAGGCTCGCCGCCCCCGCCATGGCGCTGAAAAGGAAAATCCCGCTGAACTGCCAGGAGGCCGGCGAGCCGCCCAGGCAGAGGGCCGCCAGCACGAAAGTGACAAAACTCGAGGCGTTCACCAACGCGGCGTCGCGCGCCAAGTATTGGCCGCGGGCATGTTCGGGCACCAGGGCGGTGATCCACGGCATCCAGGCGCAACTGGAGATGCCCCGGGACAAATTGAAGCCGAACAACAACAGCAGCAGCAGAGCCAATTGGGTGGAGGGGTCCAAAAAGCCGCCCGCCAGCGGGACCAGCGCCATCAGGAAGATGAACGTCACCCGGATGCCCCAGCCGCCATAGACGAAACGCCGGAAACCCACCTGCGGCAGGTAGCCGGCCGCCGGAATCTGGAATATCACCAGCAACGGCATCAAGCTGGCGATGATGCCCAGCACCGTCGCGCTGGCCCCCAGCTTTTTCGCATACAACACCATCGGGCTGCCCAGAATGATCTGAAACGAAAAAGCGTTGAACACCGCAAACCAGTAGGCATTCTGGAATCCGGTTGGAAACGTTTTCCGCGTGATGCTCTCGCTCATATCCCCGTGCCGCTCGGTCGCGCGCCGCCGCCAAGCATTATCCGCCGACTGGCCTCTTATCAATCCCTGACTGCGCCGCCCGCGTGATTTCCCTCTCCCTTGGGGAGAGGGATCAAGGGCGAGGGGAAAGGGTGCCAGCGAAGGCGAACGGTTGCCGTTTTCCAACAGCGGGTTGACCGATCCTCCTGGCCTCCGCCTTCACCAACTGGAAACGCCGAGGTACCAAAAAATTCCGCCGGACGGTTGGTTTTTGATTGCGTGTTGAACTGGACCCTGTATAAGCCAACGCCAACGAATGCAGGCGGATAATAATGCAATAATCAAAACCACAAACGAAATAAGATAACAATTACTTATATGCCAAGGCTTGAAAATATCAAAAAGGTAATGATCATTGGCTCCGGTCCGATCGTGATCGGGCAGGCCTGCGAGTTCGACTATTCCGGCACCCAAGCCTGCAAGGCGCTCCGCGAATTGGGCTATCAAATTGTCTTGGTCAACTCCAATCCAGCTACGATCATGACCGATCCAGGCATGGCCGATGTGACTTATATTGAGCCACTAACATTGGAATGCCTGACGCAAATCATCGAAAAGGAGCGGCCCGACGCGCTGTTGCCCAACCTCGGGGGACAAACGGGCCTGAACCTCTCCTCGCAACTGGCAAAGAGCGGCGTTTTGGCGAAGTATGGCGTGCGCATCATCGGCGTTGAGGCGGATGCGATTGAGAAGGGAGAAGACCGCATTATATTTAAGGAAACGATGCGCCGGCTGGGCATCGAGATGCCCCGTAGCAACCCGGCATTCAGTGTTGAGGAAGCCGAGCGGGTGGCGGCGGAACTGGGGTATCCGGTGGTGATTCGGCCGGCCTACACTTTGGGGGGAACGGGCGGCGGGCTGGTCTATAACGTGGAAGAGCTGCGGGTGGTCGCCAGCCGGGGCTTGGCGGCCAGCATGGTGGGCCAGATATTGATCGAGGAATCGGTGCTTGGCTGGGAGGAGCTCGAACTCGAGGTGGTGCGCGACGCGAAAAATCACCTGATTACGGTCTGCTTCATTGAAAACGTGGACGCGATGGGAGTGCATACGGGGGACTCCTATTGCGTGGCGCCGATGCTGACGATTGACGCGGCTTTGCAGAAGAAGCTGCAGGAGTATTCCTACCGCATTGTCGAAGCCATCGGAGTCATTGGCGGCACGAACATCCAATTTGCCCACGATCCCAAAACCGGCCGGGTGGTGGTGATTGAAATTAATCCCCGCACCTCCCGCTCCTCGGCGCTGGCGTCAAAAGCGACCGGCTTTCCGATCGCGCTGGTTTCCGCCAAACTGGCCGGCGGCATGACCCTGGACGAAATCCCGTATTGGCGCGACGGGACGCTCGAGAAATACACTCCGTCGGGCGATTACGTGGTGGTCAAGTTTTGCCGCTGGGCCTTCGAGAAATTCAAGGGGGCGCAAGACAAGCTCGGAACCCAGATGCGCGCCGTCGGCGAGGTCATGAGCATCGGCAAAACGTACAAGGAGGCCTTCCAGAAAGCCATCCGCTCGCTGGAAAACGGGCGGCACGGGCTGGGTTTTGCGAAGGATTTCCATCAGAAAACCCTGCCGGAACTATTGCGGATGCTCAATGAGGCGACCAGCGAGCGGCAATACATCATGTATGAGGCCCTTCGCAAAGGCGCCGAAGTGCAGGAGCTTTACGAGAAAACCCACATCAAACCCTGGTTCATCCAGCAGATGAAGGAACTGGTGGAATTGGAGGAACAGATTCTGGCGCATCGGGGCGGGGCGTTGCCGGATGAACTGCTGCGGCAGGCGAAAAAGGACGGTTTTGCGGACAAATACCTGGCCCAGTTGCTGGGGTTGACGGAAACCGAAGTGCGCCAGCGGCGGCTGGCCTTGGGGCTGGCCGAGGCCTGGGACGCGGTCCCCGTCAGCGGCGTTGAAAACGCCGCCTACTATTATTCGACTTACAACGGCCCGAACCGGGTGCCCTCCAGCCAGCGGCGCAAAGTCATGGTCTTGGGCGGCGGCCCCAACCGCATCGGCCAGGGCATCGAATTCGATTACTGCTGTGTTCACGCCGCTTTTGCGCTGCGCGAGGCGGGTTTCGAAACCATCATGGTGAACTGCAATCCCGAGACGGTTTCCACCGATTACGACACCTCGGACAAACTTTATTTCGAGCCGCTCACCGTCGAGGATGTGCTCTCCATTTACGAAAAGGAAAAGCCGGAGGGGGTCATTGTGCAGTTTGGCGGGCAAACCCCTCTGAACCTCGCCAACGAGCTGGCCGCCGCCGGCGTGAAAATCCTGGGGACCACGCCCGATGTGATTGACCTGGCGGAAGACCGCGACCGGTTCCGGCAGATGATGGAGCGCATGGGGATTCCGATGCCTTCGTCGGGCATGGCCAGCAACCTGGAACAGGCGCTGGAAGTCGCCTCGCGCATCGGCTATCCGCTGATGGTCCGCCCCTCGTACGTGTTGGGCGGCCGGGGCATGGAAGTGGTGCATGATGAGGAAATGCTGCAGCAGTATGTGCGGGCGGCGGTCGGCGTGACGCCGGAGCGCCCCATCCTGATTGACCGATTCCTGGAAAACGCCATCGAGGCGGAGGCCGACGCGCTGGCCGATGGAACCGAGGCCTTTGTGCCGGCGGTGATGGAGCACATCGAGCTGGCCGGCATTCACTCCGGCGACTCGGCTTGCGTGATTCCGCCGGTGTCGCTGCCGGAACGCCATCTGAAGACCATCGAAGAATATACGCTGCGCATTGGCCGGGAGCTGAAGGTGGTGGGGGTGATGAACATCCAATACGCCATCGCGCAGGACAAGGTGTATGTGTTGGAGGCCAATCCCCGCGCCTCGCGCACGGTGCCGCTGGTTTCCAAGGTTTGCAATGTGCCGATGGCCCGCCTGGCGACGCGCCTGATGCTGGGCGCCAAACTCAAGGACCTGGGATTGAAACGCCGCGCGATATCCCATGTCGGTGTCAAGGAAGTGGTGTTGCCCTTCAACATGTTTCCGGAGGTGGACCCCGTCCTGGGCCCGGAAATGCGGTCCACCGGCGAGGTGCTCGGCATGGCCGCCAGCTACGGGATGGCCTATTTCAAGGCCCAGGAAGCCGCGCAACCGCCGCTGCCTCTGCAAGGGACGGTGTTCATTTCCGTTGCCGACCGGGACAAGCCGGAGATTCTGGAAACCGCGCGGCAATTCCAGGAGCTTGGCTTCAAGCTCAAAGCCACCAACGGCACCCTGGCTTTTCTGGCGAAAAACGGCGTGCGGGCGGAGCGGAGCTACAAGTTCCACGAACCGCAGCGTCCCAACATTGTGGATGAAATCAAGAGCAAGGAAATCCACCTAGTCATCAACACCCCGGCCGGCAAAGCCAGCAAGACCGACGACGCCTATATTCGCAAAGCCGCCATTAAGTATAAGATTCCCTATGTCACCACGGCGGCCGCCGCCCGGGCGGCGGTGCATGGCATCCGGGACCGACGAATGGGGCGGGGCGCGGTCAAGTCGCTCCAGGAATACCACCGGGACATCGGCGCCTAGTCAGGACCAACCGAGCTGATTTGCTTTTTAACACCGCTTCCCCTCGCTTAGCACCTGGACGACAATCGGCAACTCAACGGGCCGGAACAGGTATCCTTGGCAGCGCGCTTGGCCGATTCGTCCGATCCCGCTGAAGTCATGGTTTTGCGGGAAGAAATCACGCGCGGATTTTACGGCGGAAAACCGCCCGCCTAAAATCCACCGCCGGCCGGGCAAAAGCAGAGGATACTGGTTTTACTGGCGGCGCGGTTGCGCGGCCAGGCACTCGGGCGTCCGAGTGCTTGCTGTTGCTCCCCGCAACAGCAAGCCGATTGGATTGTGGAAGACGAAGACGATCGGCGCCGGTTGCGGGGAGGCCAGCTAGCTAACTGTATGGGCTCCGGGATGCAATACACAATTTGTCACGGTGGCCGACGTTCTCCCTCCCCCCCATTGGGGGGAGTGGGCTGGGTGAGGGGGCGCGTGTCGTTTATCCCAAGCACTCATCGGTAGAAGTGCTGAAAAGAGCTTTCGCTTGCCGAGCCTCGCTGCTATCTTTGCGGTATGAAGTTTTCGATCACGTTAGATCGCGACGAAGATGGGGTTTGGATCGCTGAATGCCCCTCCATACCCGGCTGCGTTAGCCAAGGGCAGACGCGTGAAGAAGCCACCGCCAATGTACGCGAGGCGATCGCCGCCTGTTTGGAAGTGCGCGCCGAGCGGGGCCTGCCCCTGACTATTGAGACACGGCAAATCGAGGTCGCGATCTGATGCCGACTCTGCCCAATCTCAGCGGACGCGACGTGGTGCGGGCGTTTGCCAGGGATGGCTGGCAAATGGTGCGGCAGCGAGGAAGCCATATGATTCTCGTCAAGGATGGGCACGTCGCCACCTTGTCCGTTCCTGATCATCGGGAAGTTGCGAAAGGCACCTTGCGCAGCCTGATCCGTTCCAGCGGATTGACAGTAGAGCAATTTGTCGGGCTGGCCGGACAGTAGCCGGACTTTTCTCCCGGCTTGGTGCCGCCTGCCGCGCGCCAATGGGCCGGCGCCGGGGCGCGTTTTGCGCCGGTTGACAATGAATATGCACCGGAAAATACTGGGGATCTCGGCTTATTACCATGACAGCGCGGCGGCGCTGGTCGTGGATGGCCGGATTGTGGCGGCCGCCCAGGAGGAGCGGTTCACCCGCATCAAGCACGATTTCAATTTTCCCCAGCACGCGATTGACTATTGCCTGCGGGAAGGCGGCTTGAACCCGGAGGACTTGGATTACGTGGTCTTTTACGACAAGCCCTTCCTCAAGTTCGACCGGCTGCTCGAAACGTATTTGGACTTTGCCCCGGCCGGCCTGCGCTCCTTTATGATGGCGATGCCGCTTTGGCTGAAGACCAAACTGCATTTGCCCCGCGAAATCCGCCGCTCGCTGGGCAACCGTTACCGCAAACGCCTCGTCTTTGCGGTCCACCATGAAAGCCACGCGGCCAGTTGCTTTTTCCCCTCGCCCTTTGCGGAGGCGGCCATCCTGACCATGGACGGCGTGGGCGAATGGGACACGGCCAGCATTGGCCACGGGCGCGGCAACCAGATTAAACTGCTCAAGACTCTCGAATTCCCCCATTCGCTCGGCCTGCTCTACAGCGCGTTCACCTACTTTACCGGGTTCAAGGTGAACTCGGGCGAATATAAACTGATGGGGCTGGCCCCTTACGGCGAGCCCAAATACGCGGACCTGATTTTGGAGAAACTGGTGGACCTGAAACCGGACGGTTCCCTGGCGATGAACATGGAGTATTTCAACTATTGCCAGGGGCTGACCATGACCAGCGCGGCTTTTGACCGCCTGTTCGGCGGCCCGCCGCGCCGGCCCGAATCGCCCATTCGGCAACGGGAGATGGACCTGGCCGCCAGCATCCAAAAGGTGACCGAGGAGGCGGTGCTGCGCATGGCCAAAACCGCCCGCGACCTCACCGGCAGCAGTCACCTTTGCCTGGCCGGCGGCGTGGCCCTCAATTGCGTCGCCAACGGCAAACTGCTGCGCTCGGGTTTGTTCGACGATATTTTCATCACCCCGGCCGCCGGCGACGCCGGGGGGGCGCTGGGCGCGGCGCTGTTTGTGCATTACCAGTTGTTGGAAAACCCCCGGGAGCCCGCCCCAAGCGACGGTTTGCGCGGCTCGCTGCTGGGGCCTTGTTACACCAACGACGAAATCCGGCGTGTCCTGGACGAGCGGAAAGCCAGGTATCATTTCTTTGCGGACGAGGCGGAATTGTTGCGCCGCACCGCCGCGGCGATAGCCGGCCAACAGGTGGTGGGATGGTTCCAAGGACGCATGGAATTCGGCCCGCGCGCCCTCGGCAGCCGCAGCATCCTCGGCGACGCGCGCGGCGAATCCATGCAAAGCGTGATGAACCTGCGCATCAAATACCGCGAATCCTTTCGGCCCTTTGCCCCGTGTGTGCTGGCGGACGAGGTCGGCCAATACTTCGAGTTGGACCGGGAATCGCCCTATATGCTGCTGGTGGCGGAGGTGCGCCAAGAATTGCGGGCCGAGCTGACGGCGGAGCAAAAGCGCCTGATGAAAGACCCGGACCTGCGCCAGCGGGTCAATGTCCGGCGCTCGACCCTCCCGGCCATCACCCACGTGGACATGTCGGCGCGCATCCAAACCGTGGACGAGGCGCGGCATGGCCGCTTTTGGCGGCTGATGAAGGAATTCAAGCGGCAGACCGGCTGCGGTGTCATCATTAACACCAGTTTCAACATCCGCGGGGAACCGATCGTTTGCACACCCCAAGATGCTTATCGTTGCTTCCTGGCCACCGATATGGACGTGCTGGTGCTGGAAAACTGCCTGCTTTACAAGACCGAACAACCGCCGCCGGAAACCGGGGCCAGGGAGAAATACCTCGACAGTTTCCAACTTGATTAAGCCGCTCAGGCAAATCAATTTCCCGGCGGCCAAATTGATTTGGCGGGCGGCCCCCGAGGCGTTAGATTGGAACAATAAATGGTTAATCCGTTTGCCGAAGTCAACTGGCGGCCAGGACTGGCGGAAAGAAAAAAGTTCGCCTTGAGCCTGGTTATCGGTTTTCCCTGCCTGGCGCTGGCCATGCTGCTGGCGGGGCGGATTTTCAAAGGCCAATGGGACGCCAACCTGGCCTTGTCCGCCTGGCTGGCCGCCGCCGGCTTGGCGGCGGGAGGTTTGTTTTATTTCCTGCCGCAAATTGCCCGGCCATTTTATGTGTTGTGGTATTTTCTGGCCTGTTGTCTTGGCGTGGTGGCCGGTAATTTCCTGCTGGCCGGTTTCTTTTATCTCGTGGTGACTCCGTTTGGCCTGGCCAAGCGCGCGTTGGGCAAGCGCGCCTTCGACAAGGGTTTTAACCGGCAGGCCGCCACCTACTGGCGGGAGGCCCGGTCAGACCGGGACCCGGCGAGCTATTTCAAGCAGTTTTAAGTGATTATGACCGAAGAGAATAAAAGCCGTTTCGAGGCCGCCAGCCAGGAAAAGGAACCCGGCCTTTTGGGGGAATTCTGGCTGATGCTGCGCGAAAACCGCAAATTTTGGATGATCCCGCTGATCCTGGTGTTGCTCGGATTCGGCCTGTTGCTGTTGCTGGGCGGCACCGCCGCCGCGCCCTTCATTTACACCTTGTTCTGACAACCGCCACCCGCCGCAGCCGAGGACCCCTTGACGCGGACTTGCATCATTTTTAATCCGGCGGCCAAAGGCGAAAAGGCCCGGCGGTTTGTCGCCCAAGTGCGCGACCTGGCCGGCGAGGCGGTCCTCAAACCGACCCGGACGCCTGGCGAAGGCCGCGCCCTCGCCCGCCAGGCGGTTTTGGAAGGACAGGAAATCATCGTGGCGGCCGGGGGCGACGGCACTATCAACGAGGTGGTGAACGGCTTGGCGGACGCGCCGGATGGTTTCGCTCGCGCGCGGTTGGGCGTGGTTCCGCTGGGCACCGCCAATGTCTTCGCGCGCGAGTTGGACCTGCCTTTCCGCTTGCCGGATGCCTGGGCGGTGATTCGTGAGGGCAAGGAGGCCAGGTTGGATTTGGTTCAGGCGGACTTCGAGCAAAACGGAAAGCCCCGGCGTCATTACATGGTGCAACTGGGAGGCGCCGGCTTGGATGCCCGGGCCATCGAGTTATTGAAAGCCGGCCAGAAAAGGGCCTTGGGCTCGCTGGCTTACGTCATTGCCGGTCTAAAAGCCCTGCGCGAGGCCAAAGCCGGTATAGTTGCCGAGGATGGACATCGGCGCGTGCAGGGACAACTAACGATGTTGGGCAACGGCCGTCTTTACGGGGGATCTTTTACCTTGTTTCCCCATGCCGACCTCAAGGATGGGAAACTGGATGTCACCGTTTTCCCGCAGGCCGATATCCGAACCCTCATCCGATTTTGGCTGGATTACCTGGGCGGCCGTCACGAAGGCATCGGCGGCTCGGTGCAGTTCCAGTGCGCCGAATTGACCTTGCGCGCCTGTTCGCCATCCCCGGTGCCCTTCGAACTGGACGGTGATAACGTGGGCTATTTGCCCGCCCGTTTCTCCGTCCGCCCCCGCCGGCTGCGAGTGGTGTGCTGACCTTTTGCCGGTTTCTCACCGCCAGGCCTTGCGGACTTCCCCGGCGCTTGCGGAGGATGGAATTTGAGGCATATTGGCGCTCCTTATGGTGTGGACCAAATTGGTATTGTGGATATACATCGTCCTGCTGCTGGTCGGCGGGGCGATCGGCTACTTCAAGGCGGGCAGCCTCGTTTCGCTGGTAATGTCGGCGGGGTTTGCGCTGTTCCTGGTGCTGTGCGCGGTGGGCGTGCTGCCTTCGTGGGTGGCGGATGTTTTGCTGGGCGTGTTGGCGGGCTTTTTCCTGTTTCGACTGATCAAGACCGGCAAGTTCATGCCGGCGGGCATGATGGCCATCGTGACGATTGTGGCGCTGGTTTTGCGCCTGCTGCTTTAGGGGCGCGTCAGGCGGGCAGGCCGCTGGCAGCCAGGGCGTCGAGCAACCGGGACACCAGCCAGTCCGGCAGGCAGCCCAGCAGCATTAGCAGCGCAGCCAGCAGGATGATCGCCATTCCCGGGACCGAGACCCATTGAATCCGGTCCGCTTCGGTTGGCGCTTCCGCCACATACACCCGCTTGAGCACTTGCAGGTAGTAGTAGAGGCTGACCGCGCTCAGGGCAATCCCGAGGATGACCAGCCAGAGCAGGCCGAGTTCGCGCCCGGCGGAGTTGGCGGCGGCGGTGAAGACATAGAATTTGCCGAAGAATCCCGCGAGCGGCGGGATGCCGGCCAGGGAGAGCAGAAACACCAGCAGGCAAAGCGCCAGGACGGGCGAGCGGCGGGCGAGGCCGTTGAAATGCTCCATTTGCGAGCCGCCGGAGTGGCGCTCGACCATTTCCACGACCGCGAACGCGCCGATCAGCGTGAGGCCGTAGGTGATCAGGTAATAGAGCAGGGCGCTGAACCCTTGGTGATTGGCGGCGAGGACCGCCAGCACGGCGTAACCGGCGTGGCCGATGGCCGAGTAGGCCAGCAGTCGGCGGACATTGCTTTGGGCGATGGCGGCCAGGTTGCCCAGCATCAGGGACAAAACCGCCAAGACAGCCAGCAGGGGCATCCAGCCGGCGGCAAAATTGCGCCAACCGGCGCTGCCCTCCAGGCCGGCAAAGCCCAGCAACACCAGCTTGCCAAGCACGAAGAAGCTCGCGAGCTTGGAGCCGGAAGCCACCAGGGCGGCGCTGGCGGCCGGGGCGCCCTGGTAGGCATCGGGCGCCCAGAGGTGAAACGGCACGACGGCAATCTTGAAGCCAAAGCCGATCAGCGTCATCACCAGCGCGAGCAGCAACAGCGGACTCAGCTCCTGCGTTTGCAGCCGCGCCGCCACGCCGGCCAGGTCCAGCTTGCCGGTCAGCCCGTAAACCAGGCTGAGGCCAAAGAGCGTGAACGCGGCGGACATGCCGCCGAACAGGAAATACTTCAGCGCCGCTTCGGCGGAGCGCGGATTGCGCTTGTCGAAAGCGGCCAGGATGTAAAGCGAGAGGCTGGCCAGCTCGAGCGAAGCGAAGATCACCAGCAAGTTTTCGGTGGCGGCCAGGAACATCAAGCCGGCGGTGGCCAGCAGCGCCAGGCAGTAAAACTCACCGGCATGATCGGTAAATTCCGAGTCCGCGGAGATGAGGATGGTGAACAGACTTAAAACCAGCAGCGCCACCTGGGCCAGGCGCGTCAGGGAATCGGCCACGAGCATTCCCTCCGGCAGGCGGCCGTGGAGGTCGCCGGCAAGGAGCACCACGATGGCCGCGGCGCAGCCCACGGCGGCAAAGGCGCCCACCAGGGTCATGCGCAGCCGCGCCGGTTGCTCCCGCAGGGCGGCAAAATCCACCAGGATCACCCCCAGCGCCGCGATGACCACGACCACTTGGGGCAGCGTCAGCTTCAGCAGCTCCCAGTAGCTCATAGTCCGGCTCCTTTCCGCAGGCCGTCAAACAGCGGCGAGCTGAGGCTGGGAACAATCAAGTCCAGCAACAACCGGGGATACAAGCCGATGACCAGCGAGCAGGCAATCAGCAGCGCCGCTCCCAGGCGTTCGGGGACGGAAATAGGCTCCAAGGGATGATCGCGCTCGGGTGAAGTGGCCGGCGCATCCGCAAAGAAGGCCTTCACCATGGCCCGGAGGGTGTAAGCGACGCCGATGACGATGCCGACGCCGGCCACGAGCGTCAGCGCCGGAAAGGCGTGCCAAGCGCCGATCAGGACCTGCAATTCGGCGACAAATCCACTGAAACCGGGAAGTCCCATCGAGGCCGCGCCGGCGACCACAAAAGTGACCGCGGCAAACGGGATGGCACGGGCGAGGTTCATTCCTTCAAGCTGGCTGAGCTCGCGGGTGTGGGCGCGGTCATAAACCATCCGGCCGACGACGGCGAAAAGCAGGCCGGCGATGATGCCGTGGGAGAACATTTGCAACACCGCGCCGCTCAAGCCGGCGCCATTCAGGGTCAGCAAGCCGAGGATGACGAAGCCCATGTGGCTGACGCTCGAGTAGCCGATGACAAATTTGAAGTCCGACTGCGTCAGCGCCACCATCGCGCCATAAACAATGCCCGCGACCGCCAGGGCGGCCAGGGGCATTTGCCAGACTTGCAGGCCGACCGGGAAAAGCGTCATGGCCACGCGCAGGCAGCCGTAGGCGCCCAGTTTCATAATGACCCCGGCCAGCAGCATGCTGGCGGCGGTGGGCGCGGCGACATGTCCGGTGGGGGCCCAGGTATGGAACGGCCAGAGGCCGGCCAGGATGCCGAAGCCGACAAACACCAGCGGGAACGCCCACGCCTGGAAGGTGGCGGGGAAGGGGTAGGCGGCAAGTTCCACGAGGTTGAAAGTTTTCGCCCCGGCGACCACGTAGGCGGCAATCAAGCCGATGAGCACCATCGCGCTGCCAACGAACGAATACAGCGCCAGCTTCATCGCGCCGTATTCGCGGTTGGTCGAGCCCCAGATGGCAATCAGGAAATACTTGGGCACGATGGCCAGTTCGTAGAAAACAAAGAGCAGGAACAGATCGAAACCGAGAAACACCCCGTAAACTCCGCCGATCAGCGCCAGGTAAAACGCGAAAAATTCCTTGGGCCGGTGCTCAAGGTTCCAGGAAAAGAGGATTCCCGCAATGGCGGCTATGCCGGTGAGCAGCACGAGCGTGAGGCTGATGCCGTCGGCGGCCAGAAAGTAGCTGATGCCCAGGGAGGGAATCCAAGGGATTTTGGTCAACTCGACGACCTGCCCGCCGCCGCCTGTTTGGAACGCCCCGCCCAGCGCGCAGACGAAACCCGCGATGGACGTGAGCAACGCGACTTTGCGCGCCGCGGCCGCGTGCCGGGCGGGCAGCAGCATCACCGCGGCCAGGCCGAGGAACGTCGCGTATATGGTCCAGGCAAGCATTCGCTAAAATCCCAGTTGGGCCGCCAGCTTCATGGCGGTGGCATTGACCAGGTTGATGACCGGGGCCGGCCAGACGCCCAGCAGAAAGATCAGGCCGATGGCGGGGGCCAGCATTAAGCGCTCTGAAACGGTTAAATCGGGCAGGTCGCTCCAGCGCGAATTGAGCGGGCCGCTGAAAACCCGCTGGAGAATGTTTAGAACGAAAATGGCGGTGACCAGCAAACCCAGCGCGGCGATGGCGGCCGCCCAGGGCGCCAAGGCGAACACGCCTTTGAAAATCAGGAACTCGCCCACGAATCCGCTCAGGCCAGGCAAACCCAGCGAGGCCATCAGGCAGATGCCCAGCAGCCCGGTGAAAACCGGCATTTTGCTCCGCAATCCGCCGAAATCGTCCAAGCCGCGCCGCCCGCCCGCGCGCTGTTCCAGGAATCCCAGCCCGCAGAACAAGGCGGCGGCGGTCACGCCATGGTTGAACATTTGCAACAGAACGCCGTTCAAGGCGGCGGTTTGCTCATGCGGCCAGGGACCGGGCGCGGGTTGGTAGCGCACGACCGCAAACAGCCCGAGCAGGCAATAGCCCAGGTGGTTCACGGAGGAATAGGCCAGCGTTCGCTTGAGGTCTTGCTGGGCGAGGGCGGCGCAGGCCGAAGCCACAATGGTCAGCACCGCCAGGGCCAGCAGCGGTTCGGCCAGCGCCTTGGCCTGCATGGGGAACACCGGCAGCAGCAGGCGCAGGAAACCATAAACGCCCAGCTTGGAAAGCACTCCGGTCAGCAGCATCGTCGTGCCGGTGGGGGCTTCCGCGTAGGTGGCCGGCAGCCACGTGTGAAAAGGCATCAACGGCACCTTCACCGCGAAGCCCAGAAGCACCAGGCAAAAGAGCAGCAACAGCGCTTCGCTGCCGGAAAGTCCCAGCCCCTGCCAGCGCGCCGCGAACAAGGCTTCCAACCCGCCGCTGCGGCCTAGCGCCGCCAACTCGTCGAAATTGAAAGTTCCCGTTACGCGGTAGAGCGCCAGGAATCCCAACAGCATCGCAATGCTGCCCGCCATCGTATAGACGAAAAACTGCCAGGCGGCCGGCCCGCGCTCCTTGCCGCCCCAGAGTTTGACCAGGAAAAAGGCCGGGATCAGGGTCAGCTCCCAAAAAATAAACCAATGGAAAAAATTCAGCGCCGTGAACGCGCCATAAAGCCCGGCTTGCAAAAACAGCGCCAGGGCGAAATAAAGCGGGACTTTTTCCTCGAGGCGCCAGGAGGCCAGCAAAGCGAACGGGGTCACCAGCGCCGTCAACAACACCATCAGCAAACCGAGGCCGTCCAGGCCGAGGTAATAATCCACGTGGATCGAGGGTATCCAGCGGTGCTGCTCCTTGAATTGCAGGTTGGGATTGGCGGGATCGAACGCCAGCGCCAGCGCCAGCGCCACGCTGAGGGAGAGCAGGCTGAAGCCCAGCGCCAGACCGCGCGCCAGCTCCTTTCGCGACGGGCTGACGCCGGCCACGAGCGACGCCCCGATCAGGGGAATCAGCATCAGCACCGTCAATATGGGAAAATGTTCCATGCCCTCAAGTCCACGCCAGATATATGACCAGCAGCACTATGCCCAGGCCGATGGCGCGCAGCCAGGACTGCACACGCCCGCTTTGCCAACTGGCCAGGGTTGTCCCGCTTTCGCGGATTTCCGCGCAACCGGCGTCAAAGCCCTTGTTGACCAGGTATTCATCCGCCAGCCGGGCCAGCCAGGAGATGGCGATGACCAGCCAGCCGGTTATCTTGACCAGACCGCCCCATAGGAAGCGATCCAGCACGTCGCAGGCGCCCGCCGCCGCCGCGTTGAAGCGCGCCACGGTCGCCGCGTAAAATTCGTCCACGAAAAATTTTCCTTGCAGGAGGCGGAACAGGGCCGGCTGCCGCTTTTCGATTACGTCCGGTTCGTCGGCGCGGGCCAGGGGACGTTTGCCGTAAAGCAGCCAGCCCGCGGTGATTCCGCCCAAGGCCAGCGCGCTGGAGGCGATCATGGTTCCGAGCGCGCCGCCCGCCAACAGCCTGCCGGGATCGAAGTGCGCGGCATGGCCAGTCAAATAATCGTGGAACCAAGGCCAGGCTGGCGTGCCCAAAATCCCCAAAAGCACCGCGCCGGCCGCCAGCAGCATCAGCGGAACCGTCATCACCGCCGGGCTTTCATGCGGTGCGGGCGCGTGGCCGGAATGTTCCCCGGCGCCGTGACCTCGGTAGGCGCCAAAGAAAACGTGGCAAACCTGCCGGGTCATGTAGAAGGCGGTGAGCAAAGCCCCGGCCAATCCCAGGTAGAACGGCCCTTGGGAGGCGGGCCACTGGCGCGCCGCGTGCAAAATCTCGTCCTTGCTCCAGAAACCGGAGAAGAGCAGCGGGAAACCGGACAGCGCCAGCATGCCGACGGCGTAGGTGGCGAAGGTGACGGGCATAAACCGGCGCAAGCCACCCATAAAACGAATGTCCTGCTGCTCGTGGCAGCCATGAATGACCGAGCCGGCCCCCAAGAAGAGCAGCGCCTTGAAAAAGGCATGGGTGATAAGATGGAACATGCCTGCCGCCACGCCGCCGGTCCCCAGCCCGATCATCATGAAGCCCAGTTGCGAGACGGTGGAGTAGGCCAGGATGCGCTTGATGTCGGTTTGCGCCACGGCGATCAGCGCGGCGAACAGGGCGGTGAAGGCGCCTGTCCACGCAACCACTTGCAGGGCGGTCGAAACACCGCTGGCGCCGGGGGGCAAGGCGGCAAACAGCGGATAAACGCGGGCCACCAGGAAGACCCCCGCGGCCACCATGGTGGCCGCGTGAATCAGCGCGCTGACCGGGGTCGGACCCTCCATCGCGTCGGGCAGCCAGACATGCAGCGGGAATTGGCCCGATTTGCCGATGGCCCCGCAAAAAATCAGCAGCGCTATGGCCGTGCTGACGGCCATGCCGCCCAAAGTTGTCAGCCCGGCCAGGCGCCCGATGGCGGAACTCTCCAGGCAGCCCTGGCCGTTGTCGTAGAGCAGCAGGGTGCCGGTTTCATGGTAAAGCCACAACATTCCCAACAGGAAACCCAGGTCCCCGATCCGCGTGGTGACAAAGGCCTTCTTGGCCGCCGCCGCCGCGCTGGGTTTCTGATGCCAGAAGCCGATCAGCAAATAACTCGCCAAGCCCACCAGTTCCCAGCAGATAAAAAGCAACAGCAGGTTGTTGGCAATGACCAGGCCCAGCATGGCGGCGCCAAAAAGGGCGAGAAAACAGAAAAACCGGGTGAAATTTTCGTCCGCCTTCATATACCCGACACTGTAAATGAAAATCAGCAGGCCTACGAAGGTCACCATGACCGCCATGGCGGCGGTCAGCGGATCGAGCGCCCATCCCAAACGCAAGGAGTGTTGGCCGATTTGCATCCAGGCAAAGTCGAACACCTCGCGCCCGGAACCGGGCTGGGCGAGGGTCCGCGCGAAGGCGAGCAGGGCCAGCGCCAGCGAAGCGCCCATGGCGCCAATCGCCAGCGTGGCCGCGAGGCGGCGCTGCGGGCGTCGCGCCAGCGCGGCCATTCCCGCCGCCAGCAATGGCAGCAGGGGAATCAGAAACAAGTATTTAACCATCCAGTTCACCCTTTGAGCGTCGCCACTTTGTCCAAATCCGCGGTCTTGAAATGACGATAAACGGCAATGATCAAGGCCAGCCCCACGCCCGCCTCGGCGGCGGCTATGCCAATCGAAAAGAGAACGAACAGCATTCCCGCCAGGCCGTCCCCCTCGACACCGTATCGCCAAAAGGCGATGAAATTAAGGTTGGCGGCGTTCAGCATCAACTCGATTCCCACCAGCGCCAGGATCGCATTCTTGCGCGTCAGGGCCCCGGCCAGGCCGATGGCGAACAGCAAGCCCGAAAGCAGCAGGTAATGGTGCAGAGGCGTCATGATTTGGGTGGTTCGTGTTTTGCGGTGGATTTTTCCGGCAGGGCAATCAGCACCGCGCCAATCAGCGCCGCCGTCAGCAACAGCCCCAGAATCTCCAGAGGGAGCACAAATCGGCCCATCATGCTGCGGCCAATTTCGCGGACGGCGGCCGACGGCGCTTGCGGGGGGGCGGGGGTTTCCGGCAGGCCGCCGTAAATCGCCATGGCGATGGCGGCGAACACGAGCCCGGCCACCACCAAGCCGGTGATGGCCATGCCTAAGCCGCCGGTGCGCCGGTCTTCGGCGCCGCCGCGTGTCAGCATGACCGTGAAAACGATGAGAATGGCCACCGCGCCCACATAGACCAGGATTTGCGCCCAGCCGATGAATGCGGCGTCCAGCCGCAAGTAAAAGGCGGCCAGGCCGACAAAGGTCACCGCCAGGCACAGGGCGCAATGCACCAGGTTCCGCAAGCTCATGGCGGCGATGGCGCTCAGCGCCACCAGCGCGGCCAGAAGGTAAAAGATAATCGGCATCGTTTTCCCTTTACTCGGCAAACCGGTAAACCCGGCGGCGCCATTCCCGGCGCTGGGACAAGCCGCGTCCCAGCAGCCAGTAGGCGGAGATCAGCACCCCTCCGCAAACCGCCCACCGCAGCCAATGGTGCCAGGTCTTGGCGGCCGGCAGGAAGTGCCACCCAGCGGCGACCACAATGTTCAACAGCGCCAGCGGCACCAGGAACTTCCACGCGAAATTCATCAATTGATCCATGCGCAGCCGCGGCAGGGTGCCGCGTATCCAAATGAAAAAGGCCACAAAACCCATCAGCTTGGCGAAAAAGCAGAACCAGGACGGCACCCAGGACAGGAACGAAAAGGGCGCGCTCCAGCCGCCGAGAAAAAGCGTGATGGCCAGGCCGCTTACCGCGAACATGCCGAAATACTCGCCCAGGAAAAAGAGCGCGAACTTGAAACCGGAATACTCGAGAAAATAACCCGCGATGATTTCCGACTCGCCTTCGGGCAGGTCGAAGGGGGAGCGGTTGGATTCCGCGGTGGCCGCCACCAGGAACAGCAGGAAACCCGCCAGCCCCCAGGGAGTGAAAACGTTCCAGTTGGCCAGCCACCCGTCCGCCGCCGCCTGCTGCTCGACAATGCGGACGGTGGAAAGGGTGCCGGCCAGCATGATCACCGGAATGGCGGCCAATACCAGCGGCAGCTCGTAGCTGATCATCTGGGCGATGGCCCGCAACGCGCCCAGCAAGGAATACTTGTTGTGACTGCTCCAGCCGGCCATGAACAGGGAAAGCTCGGTGGCCGCGCCCGCGGCGAAGAAGAACAAAACCCCGGCGTCCAGGTCCAGCGCCGTCATGTTGCGGCCAATGGGCAGGACTGAATAAGCCAGCAAAACCGGCATCACCAGCGCCAACGGCGCCAGGAAATGAACAACCCGGTCGGCGGCCCGGGGAACCACGTCCTCCTTGATCAGCGCCTTGAGGCCATCGGCCAGGAATTGCAGGAAGCCATAAGGGCCAACGCGATTCGGGCCCAGCCGGTTTTGGATGCGACCGAGCCCTTTTCTTTCCAGCACCGTCACGAGGGCGAAAAGCAGGGCAAAAACGCCGATGATGGCGGCGATGGTGAGAAAAATCGAAATCCAGGGCTGCAGCGCCTCCGGGCACTGGGCCACCAGCCAATGCTTCAAGCGGACAAAGAGTTGATCGGCGAGGTTCATGAGGCGGGTTGGCCGGCGCCGGCTGGCGGCGCCGCGGGCGGGGTTTCGGGCTGGACAACCGGCGCGATGGCGGCGGCAATTTTGGCGGCTTTGGCCTTGGCGGCGGCTTCCGCCTTGGCCTTTTCCATCGCCATGCGCGCGTCCGCCTCCCGGGCTTCGGTGGGGTGAATCCGGCGGTAATACTCGTTGGACTTGGCCAGGTCCTGTTTGTGCAGCAGCAATTTCCCGAAGCGGTCGCCGGTGCTCAACTCGTAGGCCACATCCATTTTGATGGAATCAAAAGGGCAGACCTCGACGCAAATCTGGCAGCTCATGCAGACCGAGATGTCAATGTCGAACACCTTGGGTTGAAGCTGCAATTTGCCGGTGTGGTCCGGTTTTCTTTCGGTGTCCTTGACAATGTAAATGCACTTGGGGGGGCATTCCTTCTCGCAGATCAGGCAGGCGACGCAGCGCAGCCCCGCCTCGGGATCGTCCCCGTCATAGACCAGGAACGGGAAGTTGCGCGCGTTTTCCTTCTGCGGCAGCCGCTCCTCGGGATACTCGACGGTGATCAGGCGCGAGGCATCGTGGTAACTGCCCAAAAAGTTTCTGGCCGTCACCACCATCCCTTTGAGTATGCCCGTGCCTAACATAAAGTCATTGGCTGCGAATAGGCAGCAGCTCTGCCAGCGCATCGTAGCGCAGACTTCCAGTCTGCCGTGTCGCGGATTTCCAATCCGCAGATTCTGACTTCATTCCCGGCGCATTGAGCTGGCGAAAGCCCTGCCGGCTGGAAGTCGGCGATACAGCAGGTTGGAAACCTGCGCCACACCCAACGAATGCCGTCGCCCGCGCTCATCGGTCCACCTCCCCCAGCACGATGTCCACGCTGCCCAAAATGATCACCACATCCGCCACGCGGTGCCCCAGGCACATGTCCTCCAAGATCGTCAGGTTGATTAAACTGGGAGGGCGCACGCGGTAGCGGTAGGGATTGGGCCCGCCGTCGCTGATCAGGTAAAAGCCCAGTTCGCCTTTCGGCGCTTCGATGCGTCCGTAGGCCTCCCCGGGTTTGGGCCGGAACCCGCGCAGCCGGGCTTTGGGGTCCATGATGGGCCCCGTCGGAATGTCGCGCAGGGCCTGTTGCAGAATGCGAACCGATTCCCGCATCTCCAGAATCCGGACCATATAACGGTCATAGACATCGCCGTGCTCGCCGAGCGGGATACGGAAGTCGAACCGCTCGTAAATCCCGTAACGGTCCACCTTGCGAATATCGTAATTCACCCCGGACGCGCGCAGCATGGGTCCCGTGACCCCGGCGCTGACGGCCAGCGCGCCGGGCAGCACCCCCACGTTTTGGGTGCGGGCCAGCAGAATCTCATTTTCCGTGAACAGTGTTTCGTATTCGTCAATAAACCGGGGAAAATCATCCGCCACCTGGCGGGCGGCCTCCAGCCATTCGGGCGAGGCGTCCACGCGGCACCCGCCAAAGCGATGGTAATTGCACATCATGCGCGCGCCGCTGAGCGCCTCGAAGAGGTCGAGGATTTTCTCCCGCTCGCGAAAGGCATACATCAGGGGGGTGCCCAGCGCCCCCATGTCCTGCACCAGGAAGCCGATCAGGCAGGCATGGTTTTGCAGCCGGGTCAATTCGGCGGTGATAACCCGCAGGTATTCGGCCCGTTCCGGCGCCTGCAATCCCGCCAGCTTTTCCACCGCCAGGGCGTAAGCCCAATTGTTGGTCATCGAGCAGAAGTAATCCAGGCGGTCGGTGTAGGGCATCGAGCCCAGATACGCCGTCCCCTCGGCGATCTTTTCGTGGTTCCGATGCAGGTAGCCAAACACCGGCTTGAGCTTTACCACCGTCTCCCCGTCCAGCACGACGTCCATGCGGAAAACGCCGTGCGTCGAGGGATGGTGCGGCCCCATCGAGACCTCCAGCAATTCGGCGCCTAATTCCCGTGGCCGGTCCGCCGTGGGCCGCGCGTCGTGACCGGGCTTGCCCGCGCCTTCCGGCGGCGCGATCGCTTCGGTTTCGCGGATGGCGCTCCCGCCGCTCATGGCTTGGCCTCCGGGCTGGCGGGGTAATGGCGCCGGGCTTTCTCGAGCACCTCGTCATGCGGGGTGGGCTCGTATTCGTAATCATCCGGCTCGACGTAGTCCTTGCGCATCGGGTGATCGACGAATTCCTCCCACATAAGGATGCGCCGCAGGTCGGGATGCCCCTCGAAGACAATCCCGAAAAGGTCAAACACCTCCCGCTCCTGAAGCTCGCAGGAACGCCAAACCGGGGTCAGGGAAGCGACTTTTGCCCCGGCGCCGCGGTCCGCGGTGCGCTGACGCAAAACCAGCGGGCCGTGCTTGAGGCTCATGGAATAGAGGTGATAAACCACCTCCAGGCATCCGGGAATCGCTTTTTCCCGAAACTCCTCGAATTCCCTTTCCACCCCCTTGACGACCTGGCGTGTGACGATTCTTTCCTTGCTGACCCGGTCGGGCCAATCCACGCCGGTCACGTTCGAGGCGTAATCCAGCCGCAAGGCCGGATCCTCGCGCAGCCACCGCGCCACGGACGGCGCGTGTTCGGCAGCCACCCGCAACGAGGGCTGCCCCGCCGGGCTGGGGTTGGGACAATTTCCAACTTGACCTGCGGCATCGCGGCTTCCAGGCGGGCTTTTATTTGTTCCAGGGTTTCCAAGGGGGGGATGTCGGTTGCTCAATTCTCGCGCTTCAGGACCGGGGGTTTCCACAAATCGCCATTGCTCCGCGGCTCCAGGTCATGCGGCCCGAATTCGGGGATGGGAAATTCGCTCGGGGCGGACGGATGGTGGCAGCGGGGCGCGGCTGGTCCGCGCAAGCTCTGCTCGCTGATCTTTTGTTGCAAGGTAATCAAGGCGTGCAGCAGGGCTTCCGGCCGCGGCGGGCAGCCGGGGATATGCACATCCACCGGCAGGTAACGGTCAATGCCCTTGAGCACGTTGTAACCCTGCTTGAAAGGGCCCCCCGAAATGGCGCAAGCCCCCATCGCGATCACATATTTCGGCTCCGGAATCTGGTTGTAGAGGCGCACCACTTGCGGCGCCATTTTCTTGGTGACCGTCCCGGCGACAATCATCAGGTCGGCCTGCCGCGGCGAGGGCCGGAACACCTCGGCGCCGAAGCGGGAAATGTCAAACCGCGCCATCGAGGCGGCGATCATTTCGATGGCGCAGCAGGCCAGCCCGAATTGCAGCGGCCAAACCGAGTTCTTGCGGCCCCAGTTGTAGAGCTCCGTCACGCTGGTCAGAAAAATCCCCTGCTTGCTCAATTCGCTCCTTAATCCTTCGTCCATGGCCATGTTTGCGATTTCCCCGGCGCTTTCGGTTACCGCCAGTTTAGCACCCCTTTGGCCCAGGCCCACGCCAAGCCCTCCGCCAGCAGCAAAAGGAACACCATCATGGCCAGAAAAGCCCCGACCGACAGCTCCGCAAAGGCCACCGCGAACGGCAGCAGGAAAATCGTCTCCACGTCAAAGATCAGGAACAGCAGCGCGTAAAGATAATACTCCGTCTTGAACTGAATGGCCGGGCTGCCTTTGGATTCCAGGCCGCACTCGTAAGTGGCATTCTTCCAGGGGCCGGGTTTGGGAGGGGCCGCGAAACGCGCCCAAAGTTTGGCGAGCAGGATCGGCCCCAGGCAAAAACCGGCGCCCGCCGCCAGAAAAATTGCCAGGAACCAGTATGGATTGTATTCGATTTTCATCCGGTCCAAATGCCGCCCCAAACCGTGGCAACAGAATTAATTTTCGTCAACCTAAAGCGGTTTCGGCGGCGGAAGATCTAATCCTCTAATTGGGGCCGGGCAGATGGCCGGGCGAGGGGCAGCGCTTTAGGCCGACCGAGTGGGCGATGTCATCGAATTCCTCGCTCGACACATCTTGAAGCGTTTTGCCTTTGTCAGCCAGCTTTTCGTTGATTTTGATGGCCTTTTCGGTCATCTCCTCGTGGGTTTCCTGGGTGCCCCCCACCAAGGCGAAATTGGGGCCGGTGGTCACCCGTTTGTGACCATCGGAATCCAACCCCACCCCGAGCAGAATCCTTTTTTTCTTTTTCGCCGCCATAAACGCCGTCGGCACGCTATAGCCAAACCGGGAAACTTCAAGCCGCAAATTTCCCCCCTAGACCTGGTTTCACGGCTGCCTTGAAGCCGCAACCATATCCGGAAGACGCGCTGAATTCCACAAATCGCTGATATCCAGATTAATCGGTGTTTACCTCCGGTTGAATTGCGGTTTCTGGGATGAAGGCTGAATTGGGAAAAGTTGGTTTTGTGCTTTGAGCGGTCTTTGGCGGCGATAATCCAGGCAGCAGGCTCGAAGGTCTGCGGAAAAAAGCGCCGCGCAAGCGCCTTTCTCATTAACACCCCGCTTCAGCGGGGTGATGGGCGTCCGGGAAAAAACTCAACGGTTTAACCGTTTCGCGTCGCACCCCTTTAATTTTGTGAGAATTCGTGAAATTAGTGTAAAGCCCCTTTTCGGTTGCTCGACGTTTCCAGTGGGTAAAGGCGGGGCAAGGAGGATCGGTCAACCCGCTGTTGGAAAACGGAAACCCTTCGCATCCGTTAGCGCCCTTTCCCCTCACCCTTGGTCCCTCTCCCCCAGGGAGAGGGAAACATCGCTGGCGGCGCATGGTGAAACCGCAGATCTTGACCACTTCGAGCACTGGCGAACGGGTCTCCCTCCCCATGAACCCCCTGGTTGTAGGAGCCGACGTAAGGAGGCTCAAATTAGACCCTGGGCGTGATCACCATGAAGTCAGAGCCTCCTTACGTCGGCTCCTACGCGGTTCAGGGGTGGCAAGGCGCGAAACTGGTTTTCGGGGAAGTCTCTCCCCAAGGGAGAGGGGAGCCTGCCTGCCGCGCCCGCGGCCTGCCCACCGCTCGGCAGGCGGGCGCAGGCAGGGGGTGAGGGGAAACCGCGCTATCGAAAACCCCAAGCCTGACGTTATACAACGTAATTCGCTTCCGGCAATTCCACTAGAAACGTCGAGGAACCAGATTGGTTGCGGGCGTTTGGTAAATCGAAAGCGGCAGGGGGCTGCCGCACTCCAGGACGCTGGCGCGAACTTGCAAGCGTCTCGCGAACTCTGCGAGGTCTTGGAGTGCGGTAGTCCTCTACCGCTTTTCATGGTCGTGTGGTTTTGGCGTGTGTCAGCCGCTGTTCAAGGATAACGCCTCAGTGCTGCCAAAGCGCCAGAGGACTGGCGCACTCCACGACACTGGCGCACGTCCGCAAGCGCCCTTCTCAATAACACCCCGCTTCAGCGGAGTGATGGGCGTCCGGAAAAAAAACTCAACGGTTTTAACCGTTTCAAATCGTGCGCAGCCCAAGCGCTGCGGGAAGTCCGCGAGGTTGTGCCGCAGGTTTCCAACCTGCTGTATCGCCGACTTCCA